>Ga0115011_10000176_pt1 | contig 58039 bp, 54 predicted proteins | sample TroAtlMetagenome_2_FD_88705 | JGI IMG/M metagenome (GOLD analysis project Ga0115011, IMG submission 88705) | Marine eukaryotic phytoplankton communities from Atlantic Ocean - Tropical Atlantic ANT8 Metagenome | ecosystem: Environmental > Aquatic > Marine > Oceanic | place: Tropical Atlantic... | reverse complement strand
TCGACATTGAAACTGCAGTAGATGTTGACCATCGCGAGGGCCAGTAAACCTCCTCCAATCGCCATCCTCATGGCAGACGATTCTCCACTTTCGATGCCTTCGACGTCTCCAAAGATGCTCTTGTTGAATCCCACCGGATCAATGTTCATTCTCAGTCCTATAAGCAGCGCTACGCCGCCCACTATTTGCATGGCTAGGGTGTGTTCCATGTGCCCTCTATCACATGGGGGTCCTTCATGGTACGGGCATAATCTAAGGTACGTAAACTCTGGTCGTATCATCGAGTGCCCTAGTGTATGCGTAATGGTGGCTAGAGTGTGAGCGGTATCGCAGTCAGACGGTATCCGCGACCCCCCAAGACTCAGAGGGCGCCTGGGTTATGTATGCATATACAAGAACCCCATTGATTAAAAGTCCATGTTCGCAGCCTTTGTCATGAATGTGGAATACGAATTCCGACCAGCCTTTACACTAATGACTGCACACCTCGAGCCCAATGAATCAATCAAGGTCGAGCCCGGAGCCATGGTTGCCCAGTCATCTGACGTCAGCGTCAGTACTGGTAGGGCTACCTCTGGGGGGCTGATGAAGGGCCTCTTCAAGGCCATAACGGGCGGCGAGTCATTCTTCGTCAACACATACACTGCAGGAAACTCAGGCGGATGGATATCAATGGCTCCTTCGGCCCCTGGTGATGTCTCTACATTTGACTTAGCCCCGGGGGAGAATCTGTTTATGCAAGGGGGGGCATTCATGGCATGCTCGCCAAACGTGGAGACCGATACCAAGTTCCAAGGGGCCAAGTCTCTATTTTCCAAGGAGGGGGCATTCTTCCTGAGGGCATTCTCTCAGAGTGGCTCCGGACAGGTTTTCTACACAGCATATGGGGCAATCAAGGAAATCGAAGTCACACCAGATACTCCGATTGTGGTTGACAATGGGCACCTAGTAGCATTCACCGAAGGAGTGACCTACGGTGTGGCTCCTTCTGGGGGACTAAAGACCACCATTTTCGGCGGCGAAGGTCTAATTCTACAGTTCTCCGGAACAGGCAAGGTTTGGATCCAGTCTCGGAACTTGGGGGCGCTGGCGGGCAGTTTGATACCGTTCTTACCGAGTAGAAGTAACTGAACTCTTGTTGCCATAGTTGTCTTCTTGAGTTATACTAAGAGGCTCAGGACGTTGGATAAGTCATCTAGAGCACCATGGCACATGCAATCAGCCTACTCGCGTTGGTGGGTTGTAAGGACGTTGGACCCATCCCTATCGATGGTTGGGGCCTCGAATACTGACAGCGAGGGTAGGATGTGCACCGTGCACGCGCTGCCGCACGCCGGGGCGAGGTAGTCCATTCCCGTATCCGTAAATACGAACCTAAGACCGTGGCCCGCTGGTAGCAGCACGTCCATTCCCTGGAACTCCATCATCATCGTGATCTGCTGACCGGCGATCACTGTCTGAGGGTCGTAGCCGCCCTCATGGTACCTCACGTCCATGGTTGCGTGTCCGAGTCGTCCTCCCGTCTCCGCGTCGAGCATCTCGATGAAAACCTGGCCCCCGTTGAAAGTAGGCACCGCAGACAGGTGCAGGGTCGGCAATCCCGATATGTGGATGTCCTCGTCCTCGTTTATCGATGAGCATTCGACCACGACCGTCTGCCCTCCTCCGACCACGGATGGCCCCCCTCCGACGAACGCCCCATCGTTCCCGCAGTCACCCAAATCGAGTGTGAACGGCATCCTGTCCGAAGGTGGCCAGGTCTCCTCGATCCTCCATTCGCCGTCGTTCCTCTGGATATGAGCGTCCATGGACGGCTTCGGACCTCTCTCTTGCAGGTAGTACTCGAACCACTCGAAGAGGTCCTGCGCCCAATCCCAGCGGGTCATGTTGTGTAGCGCCTCGAATCCGTAACCGGGGTCAACGCCCTCATGGCTGGAGACCTGGTCCGGGTAGTGGTGCCCCCACTGCCCGAGCATCCCCTTCACCTCGAAGCCGGCGTCGATGTACTCCTGGTACCAGTTAATGCCGGCGGGCCCGCCGAAGACCTGGTGAGGATCGACGTTCCAGTCCTGCATTCCCTGTACCCAGTATATCGAGCCGTTCCAGTTCTCGAACGCCTTGTCGACGTGGCTCCTGTCGTCGTAGTAGTTCTGCATGTAGGGGTCCATCTCGCCGGCGATGTACGTGACCGGTCCTGCGAACAGCCCCTCGGCGATGTCGGGGCAGACGTTGTCCAGGTCGTCCTCGTTGTAGTCCACGGTGCTGGAGAAGTAGTTCATGTGCATAATCTGGCTCCTGGCCTCCGCGCTCCCGTTCTTGTACAGGAGCGGATGCAGTGCTGTGGTCCCTGAGACCGGAACGATGGTCCGCAGATACTCGCTGCCCATCGCAGCGGCCTCCCACTGTGTCGCGCCTTCGTATGACTTCCCGTAGAGGCCAACGTTGCCGTTGCTCCACTCCTGGGATCCCAGCCACTCAACCGCGCTGTGGATCCCCAGCCCCTCGCCCAGCCCCCGGTAGTCGAAGCAACCAGTCGAGAGCTCCGTCCCGAAGACGCTGACCTGCGCGAACGCGTAGCCATGCGGAACGAAGTTCTGGTAGATGAACTCGCCCCGACCTGCACTCACTACGTTGGTGGGGGTGGACTCGTCCCCGGGCTGGCCATAAGAGAAGTACGGGCTGACCACTGCGATCACGGGAACTGTATCGCCCTCCAGCGTGTTGCTGGGCAGCCAGTAGGAGAGGTGAACGGTAGACTGGTCGGGACCGACGTCCCAGACCTCGCTGGTATCCACCTCGATGAACGCCTCCTGAACGTCTAGTGCAGCGTGCGGCCCTGGCTCGAGAAGGTAGGACATGGTGCCGTTGGTCTGCCAGTCGAGCGTGTGACGGTCCCATACAGACAGGTAGGTGTCAGCTCCGTCCCCGGAGTCACCATCACCGCTGGTTCCTGACAGGCACCCAGATGCCGAGGACATAAGCATCAGCAAGGACAGCAACAGGGTATTCATGACGCCTCGTCCTGTCACTGCCATGCAAGTCTCAGGCGCCGGTGCGCAATCAACCTCACTGATTCGGGATTAGCTGATCAATGGATCTAAAGATCTTACTTTATTCGAAATATGATGGAGAAATGATATACTAGCATTTAGTACCAAAAACGCTAGCACTGGTCGAGAAGCATGAACGATTTCTGGGGGGTCTTATACGAAATCTTGGATATCTTCTACTTCCTCTTTCTCGTGGTCTCTCTGGTGATCTTTGCCCATTTCATATGCTACATCGCGTTTCAAATCATAGTAAGGAGGCTCAGCTGGAAGAAGGCAAATCAGAGATATAACAAGTCTTTCCTACTAACTAAGGAACAATACGAGAGGCTTTACGGAGACTCAGAAGAGGAATGAACTACGAATAGACGGGGAATGATAAAACCCTCAGTAAATCGTAGTAAGATTTGGCAAATTTTGAAATCAAATCAACCAATGTAGAATGATATGGGATTGATACGGTCACTGATCTTCGGCCCGGGGAAAAGTGACGTAGAAATTCTACGAGCAAAGTATGGCTCGCCCCCTTCACAATTTATGACCCTAGCAAATGGTGCGCAGATACATCTTCGCGACGAGGGAAATTCCAATGCCCCCGCCATGGTTCTTCTCCATGGTCACAGTGAAGATTTACACACTTGGAATCCATTAATGCAGCGTCTAGTTGAGGACTTTAGAGTTGTTAGATTTGACTTACGTAGGCATGGTTTGACTGGGCCAGCTCCTGACAATGAATACACAATTGAGAGTTATGTTTCGGATTTATCGATGGTAATTGAACATCTCGGAATCGATAATTTTGTTTTGGTGGGCCATTCTATGGGTGGCAGAATTTCTGTCAAATTTACTATGGAAAACCGGGAGAAAGTAAACCGTCTGGTATTGCTTGCTGCTAGCGGCCCCCCTCGTGAGGAAACGGACTCCCAACCAATGGCTCTCAGACTAATGAGAAATCCACTTGGACGTACCTTAGTTAAACGTATTTGGTCTCGGAATATGGCAAAAAACTCTCTCATGGATATGGTATTTGATGGCTCACTAATCACGGATGCGGAAATAGATCGAATGTGGGACTTCTCGATGTATCCAGGGTGCATGGATGCAATGTTTAGGGAATATGCCACTACTTGGAAGGATTTCGAGCCAGAAGAGGTTGAGAAGATCACCACGAATACTCTGTTAATCTGGGGGGAAGAAGATACGGTTTGTCCGATAAATATGGGGGAGTGGTACAATTCTCAATTACCTAATTCGACCTTTCTTAAACTCCCTAAGATTGGTCACAACCCTCAGCTAGAATGCCCGGATAGTTGCTTGGATGGAATCTCTTCTTGGATGACACGTTGAATATCTAGACCCCTCGTTAAGCGTCGCTCCGATGAGGGAAGATGCCCCCCTCATTCGAAATCGGTTCCCTCTAATCTGACTTCCAATTCTTCTGGATTTTCAAGAGCGACAATCCCCTTGATATTCTGAGTTTCTTCTACAGATTTTGGTGGCTTTGCAACCTTGATTCGGGTTCCCGACAATTTCACATTCTGGTTCGCAGAAACCTCTGGTGCATCATTGGGTATGAAAACTCCAAGACCACCGAAAATGCTGTGATGCACCACCAATAGTACGCGCCCCCCTTCATCCACCTCTGACCTCACAATTCGGAGGGTGCTACCATCCAACAGTAGTTTGTCCGCCTCTCGCCAATCGTCCCAATATTCGATTTCAGAATTTTCTTGATCTTCCATCGACTCCCTGATACCATCTTGACTAGATTCCACATCCCTTTTCTTGTCGGGTGAAACCTTATTCAGGTTGTCTAGGAATTCGCGAATTTTTGTAATTTGACCATCTTCAACGCCCGTAGCCGCGGTATTTGCAAGTAGAAGCATTTCCTTGATCTCATCTGCTTTGGGACTCCCTACTTCCACAGCACACTCCAGTGCTTCATCGAAAATCTCCAATGCGAACCATGGTCGATCCACTCCTAGAAGCGAATGAGCGAGCTTCAGAAGTTGTTGGATTGCACCTTCTTTGTCATCCTCGATTTGCTGCCTAGCTTGTTCAAGTTGAGAAGCAGCAACTTCACCGTCTCCCGATAGGAATCTGGAAAGGGCGGCTGCAGTCAGATGAGTCAGATTTGGGTGCCCCCTCTCTGTAGCAAGTTGATTGGCTTTGTCGAAAAGCTCTGCAGCCCTCTCATTAGACTCGGAAGAAAGGGATAGAAGCCCTAGTTGATGAAGGGTCTTCAACTCAGCAACGTCATCTAGGCTGAGACTGGATAGGTACAATGATCTGGATAGATGCAATCTGGAGGCCTCCGTTCTACCCAGGAGCCCTGAAAGCATCCCGAGCACCGTCTCAAGTCTCGAAAGAGGACCGGCGGTCGCACGATGTGCTATTCCCGCTATACTGTCATCCACGGAGGCTAGACCTAGTCCCACAGACTCCTGGCAACTCCTAGAGACCTCGATCAAGTCCCCATAGATTCTAGGCAGGTCAGTCACTTCTTCCATTTCCAGTATCCTCTCAAGGGATTGGTCAATCTCAGAAGCCGGATGACAGATTTCTGGTAGTTTTCCCAATTTCTTCCTTCTGGATGATTTCACTTTCTCCCCTCTTAGGATTCGTTGGAGGGTCCTAACCATCACCTCTTTCTCGTCCTTCTCTTCTGCTTCATTAGGTGGGCTGGGCAGCCTCGGTCTGCTGGTGAGCAGGCTGTCCACAAGCCAGGTAAGTTTGGATTGCACATCATACTCTGCCGCTCTGCTGATAGCGTACCTCATCTCTGCTGACCGGACTCTTCTGGACAGAGTCCTCATTCGATTAGAGTGCTTGCCCTTGACTTCTTCTGAAATCCTGAATAGGAATGTTGATGGGGGACAAGTCTCAAAGCCAAATCCAGCCTTATCCTTGGTTGTAGTCATCTTGAAGTCATCTGTAACTAGGGTTACCTCCCTGCCATCCTGATGGTATCGAGCAGCTAGAATCATTAGTGAAAGATCAACATCCTGCGGCGCCGCCTTCTCCCCTATCATGGATGCTACATTTCTGATTTCCGCATCAGAAACCTCCGATGTGACAAGAACATCCTGTAATGTGTCTAGCAGGTTCGGCCTCCCATCCCAAACTTTGAACCTTACATTCCTGACTTCTCCATGTACTCCAGAAGTCACGTGGAGGCTCCCTCCGTTCCTCTGTAGGCATTTCGAGAGATCGACTTTGAATTCTTCATTGGCAAGATTGCCAAAGTGAATGAAGGCATTCGAATCCACGACCCATGTTTTCTCTTTCATAATTCAAAGTCGCGCGAAACTCGGTTAAAGTGCTAACCCAGCAAGTGAATGAATTTTCACTAGAAGAAAATAGGGAATAGACGCTAGGAAAGACGATGCCGGGCCCCCTATTTCACAGAAGTCTAGTACAGGCAAAGAGCAGAGAAACGTCATCATATGCCGGAGTGCTCTCGCATCCTTCCATACCAATCGGATACTACCTGATGACTCTCCACTATATCGAATCCATTCAGCCCCTGCATCGACCTAAGGATTCCGAAGTTGGCGTAATCCGCCCCGTTAGGCTCTTCCCCTCCGAAGAACTCCCCTCTGATCCCCTTTGACATCTCATCTAGTTGGTACTGGAGGTTCTCACGAGGGGGGAGATCGAACATCTTCGCTCTGCTCTTGCCTACCAATCGCATGATGAATGCCCCTAGCCACTTGTTGATCATGCGGCTGCCAAACGAGAAGTTGTCAACCCTGATCACATAATCGAGTGCATAGAGGGAGCTCCTGTATGAGTTGTAGATTACTGCGACGATTGATTTTCCTAGGATTTTGTTGGAAAAATCCATCCACCGGTCCTGTTCGGGATCTTCGTCTTTTCGCGGGAATGAGTTTGAGTCATTGGAGTCGATGTAATGGAGGATGTAGTTCGAATCATTCACCTGGGTGCCATCGACATCTATGAACACTGGCACCTTGTCCCAGTCAGACCACTTCAGCTGCGTTTTGAAGGTAGGGTCAACCTCCACCTTAGAGTACTTGATCCCCCTAGATCCTAGGAGAGCCTTAACCTTGAAGCAGAAAGGGCATGTCTCGAAGCAGTACATGGTTGGCAGGTTGTTAACCACTCTTTCGGGTACCAGAACTTCCTGCACACCCGAAGGCGCCCCCTTAACTGAGACCTCTTCCACAGCAATGCGCCTAGACTAGCGTTTGTGAAACCATCGAAGCGCCATTGTCCTATGATGGGAGGAAGGACACATCATTCAGTTCGGCAAAGAGACTGACTAGACCCTCGAGTCAGCCTTCTTTGGCCTGCCACGAGACCGGTTGTTCCGCTTCCCCTTCCCTTTTCGGTGCCCATTTCGATGACCTGAACCGTGGTTGGATTGTTTGTACCGAGAGCTCTTTCTTGACCTCCTCGCCCTCTTGTTGTTGTTTCTTGATCCCTTGGCCTTGCCTCGGAACTTTTCCTTGCTAGGCGGGGCGAGGACAAACTCTCGCTCCTCCAGAACCTCTACCTGAGGCTCGGTGAATCTACTCCTGATGCCCACTTCGTCTTGGATCCTTTTGTATTGCCGGTTCTGAGACCTCAGGACCAATGAGACAACGGTGCCAGTGGAACCTGCTCTGGCAGTTCTACCGCTTCTGTGTTTGTACGCCTTGCCGTTCTCAGGAGGGTCGAAGTGAATGACGCAGCTGACATCTTCGACGTCGATGCCACGAGAAGCGACGTCGGTCGCTATCAGCACCCTCGCACGCCCTGCGCTGAATTTATGCATCGACCTATCCCTCTGCTTCTGGTTCATGCCCCCGTGAAGGGTCGTGAAGGAGGAGCCGATCTCGCTCATCTCGTCTCCGAGTCGGTTAACACCTGCCCTGGTCTTGCAGAAGATGATGCTACGGCCGCACTTCTCGGTTATGTAGGCCGAGAGATCGGCCTTTCCCCTGGAGTTTATCTTCCAGAAGAAGTGCTGCATACTGTCCATACTAACCTCCTCGGGCCCTATGCCGACCCTCAGGGGATCATTCTGGTAACAGTCAACAATCTCAGCGACGTCATCGTCCAGAGTCGCACTGAATAGGATAGTTTGACAATCGTGTCGGCATTTATCTAGGATAGAGCGCACTGGCTCCATAAAACCCATGTCAGCCATTCTGTCAGCCTCGTCCAGAACAACGATACCAACGTCATCAAGGCGCAGAGCCCCTCTGTCAAGAAGATCAATCAGTCTGCCAGGACAGGCGACAAGTATCTCCACACCACGATCGAGCCTCCTCAGCTGTCCCTTGTAGGGGGTACCCCCGTAGACCGATAGTACCCCGAGACCAACAGAGCCAGCGAGTGGTTGAAGGACTCCTCGAATCTGCTCCGCGAGCTCCCTGGTAGGCGTGAGGATTAGTGCGGTGGGTCTCTTGGATTTTGCCTCGACGGCCCTGGAGACAAGCGGAAGGCCGAAAGCGAGCGTCTTACCGGATCCTGTTGGAGCCCTGCAGCACACGTCTCTTCCCCGCAAAGCTTCTGGAATCGTCTCTTTCTGGACCTCGAAAGGCTCCTCTATGCCCTCGTCTCGCAAAACATCGACCAATCCCAAATCGACACCTAAGTCTGTAAACCGATCCAAGATAAGCCTCTGTTCGGCCGCGACCACTTCCCTATTTAGTATGAGGAGTACGAAATATTACTCGATTGTTCAGCATCTAAGGGCAGTAGAAACGCGAAACAATCACTCGGTGAGTTGCAAATTTGTCCATTCAGCGTGTAAATCAATATTATATGGGGCCATCCACTGTATAGAATCATGTATGAACAAGACAGCGAAGAAAAATGCCCAGTAATGCATGGTGGAATGACCTCATCAACCCATGACAAGCAATCCAATCAGGATTGGTGGCCCAATCAATTGAATTTGGGTATTCTCCATCAGCACGACACCAAATCCAGCCCAATTAGTTCAGATTTTGATTATACTGAAGCCTTCAAATCCATCGATTACGACGCCTTGAAGGCCGATCTCACAGCGTTGATGACAGATAGTCAAGACTGGTGGCCTGCTGATTATGGTCACTATGGTCCCTTTTTCATCCGCATGACTTGGCACGCAGCCGGTACGTATCGTATTGGCGATGGACGTGGCGGTGCCGGTACCGGTGCCCAACGATTCGCACCTCTGAATAGCTGGCCGGATAACGGTAACCTAGACAAGGCTCGACGACTCCTTTGGCCCATTAAGAAAAAGTACGGCAATAAAATCAGTTGGTCAGACTTGCTGGTTCTTACAGGCATTGTTGCAATTGAATCCATGGGTGGGCCAGTGTTTGGTTTTGGGGGTGGCCGGCCCGACATCTGGCACCCAGAGGAAGAAATCTACTGGGGCGCAGAAGATGAGTGGCTTGGTGACAACCGATACGGTGACACCCGCCAAGACCTCGAGAACCCACTAGCAGCTGTCCAAATGGGCCTTATTTACGTGAATCCCGAAGGGCCAAATGGCAATCCCGACCCGCTTTTGAGTGCACAGGACATTCGCGAAACCTTCGCTCGCATGGCTATGAACGACGAAGAAACGGTCGCACTTACCGCAGGTGGCCACACTTTCGGAAAAGCACATGGTGCGGGCGACGAAGCCCAAGTTGGTGTAGAACCAGAGGGAGCTTCAATTGAGCAACAAGGCTTTGGATGGATTAGTTCCCACGGCTCCGGCAAGGGCCGAGATACAATCACCAGCGGTGTTGAGGGTGCATGGACGAACGAACCTACCCAATGGGATAACGGCTACTTTGACCTTCTCTTCAAGTACGAAGATTCTTGGACACTTGAGAAGAGTCCAGCTGGTGCCAATCAGTGGACTCCATCCAATCCAGATGAGAATGACATGGCTCCTGACGCTGAGGACGCCTCGCTTAAGGTACCTACTATGATGACCACTGCCGACATGGCCATGATTAGAGATCCTGCGTACAGAAAGATCTCAAAGTACTTCCACGAGAACCATGATGCCTTTGGCGATGCATTCGCACGTGCATGGTTCAAACTCCTTCATCGAGACATGGGGCCAAAGGCTCGCTACCTTGGGCCTGATGTCCCCGAAGAAGATCTAATTTGGCAGGATCCCGTTCCAGCGGGCCCCAAGTCCTACGATGTTGATGCTCTGGGGGATGCCATCAGAGACAGCGGCCTCTCAATTGCAGAGATGGTGGAGACAGCCTGGGCCAGTGCCTCCACCTTCCGTGACTCAGACATGCGTGGCGGTGCCAACGGTGCCCGCATCCGCCTTACCCCCCAGAAGGACTGGAAAGCAAATAAGCCCAGTCAGTTATCCAAGGTCCTAGGGGTCCTCGAACCGCTTGCCGCTTCACACGATGCGAGTATAGCTGACACAATCGTACTTGCAGGCTGTATTGGCATAGAGATGGCGAGCGGTGCAAAAGTCCCTTTCTCTCCAGGTCGAGGCGACGCCACCGATGAAAACACCGATTCAGACTCCTTTGCAGTGCTCGAACCAATCTCCTGTGGATTCCGTAATTTCCTATTGAAGAACTACGCCGTCAGTCCAGAAGAAATGATGCTGGACAAGGCCCAACTTCTCGGATTGACCGCACCAGAAATGACAGTTCTTGTTGGTGGACTACGTGCACTCGGAGTGAGCTCAGACGACCGTGGCCTCTGGAGTGACGACAACACACTGGATGCCTCGTTCTTCACAACCTTGCTCGACATCAGTGTGGCATGGACACCAACTGGCAGCAACTCATACCAGGCAAAGGATCGCACAACGGGCGCTGATGTTCGAACCGCGTCTCGCTATGATTTGGTCTTTGGCAGCAACTCCCAACTCCGTGCTATCGCAGAGTTTTACGCCCAAGATGACAACAAGGACAAGTTAGTTGCCGATTTCATCTCTGCATGGAACAAGGTCATGAACGCTGACCGATTTTGAAAATGTGAACATTTCTCGAAAGGGTAGCCTTCAAATCATCGGCCTTGGTCGTTATGTTGCTTAAGGGCGTGTAGCTTAGTTTGGCTGGAGCACCCGGCTGATAACCGGGAGGTCACAGGTTCAAATCCTGTCATGCCCACCAGAAGTTAATTTATGCCTAAAATACCCAAATGTTAGCAATCAGAAGCATCATGAAGGGAAGTCCTTTCCAGACGAACGAAATGCCTGTTCTGAGCGGGGCCTCAGGGGGAAATATAGCCACATCGTTAGCTCCGCTCTTGGGAATGGAGCACATCCAACTAGAGAATAGGAGGTTCCCAGACGGTGAAGCATACGTTAGAGTTCCTACCGATGCAATAGATGCAGTCAGGTCGGAGCCTTCAGTGCTAGTTTCAAACACTTACCCCGACTCAGGAATAATGCAAACATTACTACTTCTTGGGGCGCTATCGGATGTCAGGAGTGGGAAATTAGCCAATCTAAAGCAAGAGGGCCCGCAGTCCGTAGAAGATGTTGGATCGGGAGTAGTATTAGCAATTCCATACTATGGGTATGCTAGACAGGATAAACGATTCTCTCCCGGGGAATCAATTTCTGCAAGACAGATAGCAGATATGATATCGGGATATTGCGATGGAATTGCAATACTAGATCTACACGCACCCGACGTACTAAGTGATGCTAGCGTACCTATTGAATTTGTTAGCTCAATGCCTGAGATTGCGAGCGAACTCTCTGAAAGCATAGCTCCCGATTTCATCCTCAGCCCAGACAAAGGAGCAATTTCCCGAGCATCTGCAGTAGCCGAAATAATTGGTTGCGAATTTTCATACCTCGAAAAGAAAAGAATAGATGCCCATACAATTGAGCACACCCCAAAGGATCTGGACGTATCTGGTAAGGTCGTAGCTATCGTAGATGACATGATTAGCACGGGAGGGACGATCTGCAGAGCTAGCGATGCCTTGAGGAGGCAAGGTGCCAAGGAGGTACACGCAGCATGCACTCATGGATTATTCACCGGCGGCGCATTATCCAGACTGGCTAAACATGTAGACTCTGTTCACACTACTGACTCACTCCCCAATCCAAGAGCCGATGTATCAGCATCTCCGGCTCTTTCTAGGGGCATCTCAAAACTTCTGACAAAGTTTGCCTGAAATAATGACCACCAGCTGATACGCTGCGTTTATATCGGTCATGCCGTGCGACGGCTCACAATACATGAGGAGAGGTTCCAATGAGTGTGCATATTTCTTTTGAGACACCACAAGATGTCCAAGAACAGGTTTACGAGATGATCAAAATCATCGGAAAAGATGGAAGGGGCCGATTGAAGAAAGGATCCAACGAGGTCACCAAGTCCGCTGAGAGGGGGACAGCACAAATGATCGTCATGGCCGAAAACGTCAATCCGAGCGAACTTTTAGCCCATATCCCGATGATCTGCAAGGAGAAGGAGATACCTTACATCTACGTAGAGGACCAGTCGTATCTTGCTGAAGCAGCAGGTATGAGCGCTGGAACAAAAACAGCCGCAATTGCGGTGATGCAAGTCGACAAAGAAGGTTTGGACAGATTCAATGAGGTCAAAGGACACTTCGAGTCTCTCTCCTCATGAATAATGGAGAGGAATAGCAATGCCAACCGAATCATGGCCAGCAGAGGTCGTTGAGGATGTCGGTAGGACTGGCTTGACGGGCGAAGCTACACAGGTCAAAGTCAGAGTTCTGGATTCAGATAATCCCCGTGACGTTGGTCGAATAATTACAAGGAACGTATTAGGTCCTGTAAGGGTTGGCGACATTCTAATGCTCAGAGACACAGGTCGAGAAGCAAGACGTCTTGGCACCAGGTGAGGTAATTTCATGCCAGAACAGAGGATCTGCAGCTTCTCAAATGAGGAGATAGAGCCTGGAACTGGGATGATGTACGTCAAAAGAGATGGAACAGTTTATTGGTTCAAGGACAGCAAATCTCGGAAGAACATGCTAAAGCTAAAGAGAAACGCTAGAAGAATGAAGTGGACTCGTCGCTACGTTAAAGGCGGCATCAAGTAATCAACCGTTTCTGCCAGTGACTTCGTTGAAATAGGGGTGGGGGCTGGGCCAAAGCATGGCAGAGCAGACTACTTACATCATGGTAAAACCCGATGGAGTCCAGAGGGGATTAACTGGGGAGATAATCAGCAGGTTCGAGGGCATAGGCTTAACATTGGTCGGTCGGAGAGATTTAACCCCTGATCTCGAAATCGCAGAGAGTCATTATGGAATCCACAAGGAAAGACCGTTTTACCCCGATCTAATCAATTTCATTACTTCCGGTCCAGTTGTAGCCATGGCCTGGAAGGGTGAGGATGCAATAGCAGCATCACGCAAATTAATTGGAGCCACAAACTGGGAGGAAGCCGATCCTGGCACCATTAGAGCTGATTTTGCTAGGAGTATCGATCACAATGTCATACACGGTTCAGATGCAGAAGAAACCGCATCTTTTGAATTGGGACTTTGGTTTCCTGAAGGACTAGATGACTGAAGAGTGAGTAGCATGGGGTGTGTGAATGGCAAATCGCAGACAACCCATCGTAGCTGTTCTTGGTCATGTTGATCATGGAAAAACATCCCTTTTGGATCACGTACGTTCTCTGGGGGATAAGGGAAGATCTTCCGTCATGGACCGCGAGGCAGGAGGAATTACTCAGCATATCGGGGCAACCGAGGTTCCATCATCGATATTGAATGAATTATGCGCACCCCTTCTGGGGGACAAACAATTTGACTCTCCCGGGTTATTGTTCATCGATACTCCCGGTCATCATTCATTCTCGACACTTAGGGCCAGAGGTGGATCTTTGGCAGACATAGCGATATTGATCGTTGACATAATGGAGGGATGCCGACCTCAAACCATCGAATCATTAAGGATTCTCAAGAAGGCAAAGACTCCATTTGTCATAGCGGCCAACAAAGTGGATCGTATACATGGCTGGAGTTCTAAGAACGGACGATCGATGAAGAATTCGATTAGCGACCAATCTAGGGAATCATTGGGGCTTTTTGAACAGAGGTATTGGGAAGTAGTGGGACAGATTGCAGAGGAAGGACTCAATGTTGAGAGATATGATAGAATTCAGGATTTCACAAAAGAGATCGCCCTTGTACCCATCTCCTCGAGAGAGGGAGAGGGCATACAAGACTTACTTGCGGTCGTAATTGGGCTGGCGGAAAGATACCTATCTGATCAACTGACAGACGTTACAGGTTTAGGGGAAGCAACGGTTTTGGAGATGAAAGAGGAGAGGGGATTAGGCAAGACCCTCGACCTAATTCTACATCGGGGGGAGATTCGAAAGGGGGACGAGATAGTGATCTCAACAGTTAATGGAGCTATTTGCACACATGTAAAGGGACTATTCTCGCCAAGGGGGATGAGTGAGATGAGAGATGCCGGGGATCGCTGGGATGACACCGATGCGGCATTTTCCGCTGCCGGAATAAAAATTAGCGCACCATCCCTTGAAGGGGTCCTGGTTGGAACAACTCTTCGGGTAGTCGACTCTCTCGAATCAAGGCAAGAAGCAATCGAGCTCGCAGACGGCGAAGCAAGTTTATCGATAGTTCTGGAAGAAGAAGGTGTTTGCATCAAATCAGACACTGTCGGTGGTCTTGAAGCTCTAGCCAAGGAATTAGGTGAGAAGTCAGTTTCGATAAGAGAGGCATCGATAGGAAAAGTAAGTCGAAGGGACATTAGAAGCGCCGAAGCTTCCTCAGACCCTCTTTTCCGAGTCATTATGGCTTTCAACACAGAAATTCTTCCTGAGGCGAAGGAAGAGCTCGAAAAATCCGAATTAGGAGCAATGCATATCGGATCAGAAATAATCTATCGAATTCTTGAAGAGCATGAAGAATGGGTAGAAAAAAGAAAGATTGAGCTCGAGGAGGAGAGACGTGAGAAAGTAGTTTACCCGGGAAGAATTATTATTCTACCTGATCACACCTTTAGAGTTTCAAAGCCAGCTGTGGTCGGAGTCCGGGTAATCGCAGGGAGAATTCACGTTGGTCAAGGGCTGTTAAAGGAAGGAAAAAGAATTGGTAGAATCAAGTCTATTCGCTCTGGTCAAGAGAGCATGAAAGAAACCCACCAAGGTTCTGAGGTTGCGGTTTCCATAGAGGGAGTCACAGTTGGGAGGCAAATTAGTGAGGGGGATGCACTTCTCGTAGATGTCCCTGAATCCCATGCGAGAAAGCTCAGAAAGATGGAAATGTCAGCCACAGAAAAGGAAGTTTTCGATGAATTACTGGCCATTCACAGGAGAGAAGACCATTTCTGGGGCCGATAATCTCTGAAACAACAATTGTTCATAGTTACCGAACACTCAAGTAGTCATTGAATTGGCAATGGCTTATACGGGGTTTTCAGATGACAATGGCTGAAGGCGGTGCAGCTAACTCAAAGGCACTCATCAACTCGGTTTCTGGGCATTCAAACAATCTTATGAGCGAGGTTGCAAAGGTAATAATCGGGAAACCAGAAAACATTAGAAAAGTCACAGTTGGCGTTCTAGCGAATGGAAACATACTGATTGAGGATAATCCTGGACTTGCTAAGACATTGATGGCCAATACATTCGCTAAGGCATTGGGATGCAAGTTCAAGCGTGTACAATTCACTCCTGATTTGCTTCCTGCTGATATTATCGGGACTTACATGTATGATCAGCAATCCGGGGAATTTAGGCCAAGATTTGGACCTCTGTTCACCAACATACTACTAGCTGATGAGATAAACCGTGCACCACCAAAAACACAAGCAGCCCTTCTGGAAGCAATGGAGGAAAAGCAAGTCACTATTGAGGGAATAACCCACAAACTTCCAGCTCCTTTCTCAACCCTAGCCACTCAGAATCCAATCGAGCAAGAGGGAACTTATCCACTACCAGAGGCACAGATGGACAGATTTCTGATGAAGATGAGTATGGGTTACCCTAGCTTGGAAGAGGAGAAAGCAATTCTACAGAGAAGGAAGCTTAGGGCGAAGGACGATTATGATGTAGCACAGATTGTTGAGCCAAAAAAGGTTGTTGCAATGCAAAAGGCCCTGGAAACCGTACATATCGATCCGGCCATTCTTGGCTACATAGTTCAGATAGTTCAGAGAACCAGGGCAGATCCTAGAATAGAAGCGGGGGCATCACCTAGGGCCAGTCAGGCGCTATTCAAGGCATCCAGGGCGTCTGCAGCCATCGATGGGAGGGACTACGTCATCCCAGACGACGTCAAGGGAATTGCTATGGATGTAGTCAGTCATAGAATCGTTCTAAAACCGGAGTCGAAGATTCGAGGTGTAACTGGAAAGAGAATAGTAAACAAGATCATCAGTGAAGTTAATGTTCCTGTGATACAGTGATTGGCAAACTCCAATTAACCGACTCTCTGATTCGATGATATGGCGGTAGTGATTGCCTGCATCAACCACAAGGGCGGGTGCTCCAGAACAACTACTGCCGTCAACTTGGGATCAGCATTGTCTCTTGGTAGTGAGAGGCATGGAATAGCCCCCAGAAGGACACTAATCGTAGATATGGACCCAAAAGGAAACGTTGCCACTACATTTGGAGTCAACAAGAGTGATCTCGGACCGACAATGAATGAGCTTTTTTCAAGGGGTATTGACGACTCTAAACTAACACTGGACGATTGCACCATAGGGCCCGTTGAACTTTCGAGATCAATGAGGTCAGCTTGGAAAATAGAAAATCCTGGAAAGGCAAGAGGCCCACCTAGTCATGTCAAGGCCCAGAACCTTTGGATTTTACCAGCCGATCTCGACTTATCAGGAATTGAAGTTGACTTAGCAACAAGGGTGGGTAGGGAAAATAGACTCAAACTTGCACTTAATGAGGCATTACCAAATTTCGATTTAATAATAATCGATACCCCCGCATCGCTCGGACTTCTCACAATAAATGCACTTTCCGCAGCCCAATGGGTACTAATCCCAATCCAAGCCGAATTCTATGCGTTGGAAGGCATGGGGCAGCTAATGAAATCAATCAGGGAGGTCCAAAGTAGTGTCAATCCAGATCTTGGGCTATTTGGAATCTTGATGACCATGGTTCAATCAAGGAGCAAGCTTTGTGAAAAAGTTACAAATCAAGCTCGAAAGTACTTTGGGGACATGGTCTTCGAAACACAGATACCTCGTTCTATCTCTATCGCCGAATCTCCACTAATGGGCACTCCGATAGTAATCGCTCAAAAGCCAAGTAAGTCCAATGGAGCTAGTGAGTCATATTGGCAATTTGCGAGGGAAGCTGACCTCAGAATCCAATCAATTATCAATTCTAATCCAAACTAAATCTTTCCAAAACGCTCTGTCGAGCATCAAGAAGAGTTGTCTCAGTCTTTACTTTTATCTCAGACTCGATAGTTTTCAGAAACTCCCCAACTTCCTTCTTTGTTAGATCCGATTTCTTTGATAGTTGCTCTTCTAACTTTGCCAGCATCTCCTTCTCCCTTCCCTTAACAAAATCAGAAATCTGCTGCTCCATCTCGACTTCTTTCTCCAGAGCCATCTCTTGTCTTTTCAGCGCCAATGCAGCTTCCATCGAATCTCTCTCGGCCCTAAATCTGCGATCAAGCTCCGAAAGAGAAGCTCTCTCTACTTCCTCACCTAATGCCTTGATTCTGACATCTATGTCTGCAGACATTTCCTTTTCGAGAGATTCCCTCTCACTCTCAAATTGCTTCTCGAGCTTCGATTCATAATCTCTCCTTTTTTTTGCTATCGAACTCCTCATTTGGATTTCTTGATCTAGTCGATAAGCCTCAATTTTTCGGTGGATATCGGATTCCATGGATTCTCTTTGATCCATCTCGACTCTTCTTTCCATACGCTCAACACCTTGGGATGCCTCTAGCTCCAGTCTTTCTTTCAGGAAAGCCTTGCGCCTTGCGTACTCCACTTCCATCTCTTCGCTTAGCCTATCTCTGAGCTTTGAGGTATGGGCCTCTATCCGCCTGTCCCTTTCCAGATCAAGTTGCTCACGAAGCCTATTCTCTTCACGCCTGAGTCGATGAAGCATCTCTTCTCTAAGCAGCCTTTCCTCTCGTTCCAAGGCTTCCTTTTCCAGCCTCTCTATCTCATCTTCAAGCTCGTCCCTCAAATCTGCCTCAATATGATGCAATTGCTCCTCAAATAGGATTTCATTTGCTTTCCTCATTGCCCCATGCATTCCAGAAACTCTCTGGGTCATGTCGTCAATACGAATCCTCCTTTCCCTTCTAAATCCAGATCTAAGACTGGACTCTTCATCAAGTCGATCCCTAGCTCTAGCAGCTGAGCTTGTTACCGATGTAGTGGATATGGCATGCTGAGCCCTAATTGCATCCAATTCGTCCAATTCTTCCTTGTCTTTCGAATTGGGTGACTTGCTCTCACTCAAATGCCCATCCCCAATCCATGCGGTTTTTTTTGGGTATTTGAGACAACAGGGTCTTTTTAAGGCTCAGAATGCGTTTTCTTTGGGGTTTATCCCACACGGCTTCCTAGAATGTAACGTTGAATGGAACTTCGCAAGATGGGCAACCCAACTCACGCTTTCCGGGTCTTGGACGAATCCGCAATCTACTTTGACAGTTAGGGCATTGAATTTCCACTTTGACAATTTTCCTTGTGATGACAAAAATTCCAGAGCAGGAAGAGCAAGTAAGCTCCACAGGTCTATTTTCGGTCCCTGCAACCACCACGGTGGCACAGTGAGGGCACTGAACTGTTTCATTCTTCAGCGCGTCAATCGTTGGCTCATGTGAAACTCGAGAGACAGCGCCACAAATCTCACACTCTATTTCCCCCAGTCCTTGCGGTAGCATATGGTCACAGTTTGGACATTCAGCTAGTGGGGGTGCATGCTTGGACTCAACTTCCGTGAGAGTTGCCATGGTACTCCCAATATATGCCACTTAATCAAGAGGTCGCAATATCGTCATCACTGTTATCATCAATCAAAAGTGCGAAAATCTCAGAAATTTCACTGCCTAGATCTTTGCCCAGTTTGATCAATGTTCCGAACCTGTTGGATCCTGATTCAGAAACCCACATCCCATTCAGAATAATTAGAATAGCACTTGCCTCATGAAGTGCAATACCAGCAACAAGACTCAAGTTCATGCCGACAAGAACAGCAGAAATTAGAGTTAGAGTTACTAAAATTGAAATTGCAATGTTCATTAGAACAACCTTACGGGTTCTCTTTGCTAAATCTACCATCAGAGATAATGCCCTAGGGTCTCTGCCAGGTACGAGCACGTCAGCAGCATCCAGATTTACCTGTTCACCACTCCCTATTGCAATTCCTATGTTCGCAGCTGCCAAAGCACCGGCGTCATTGAATCCATCACCGGCCATAATCGTGTGATTCTCTTTAGAGCGTTCAGACACATATGATGCCTTGCCTTCGGGATCTATGCCTCCTTTGCAAAGCCCCGCGTCCACGCCAATCATTCTTGCAAATTCCTCAACACTAGTCTGCTCATCTCCACTTAGTATCTCTATCTCGGCTCCGTGAGACTTTAGAGAATCCAGAGCCTCAACGACTCCATCTCTTATGTCATCGTGTATGAATGAAAATAATGCAATAGCCCTGCCGTCTTCAGAAAGAATACTTGACCCTTTACCAATCATTCTCGAATCTTGAAGGAACGAGCCTATCTTGGGGGGAAATGAAACTCCCTGGGATTCCAGCCAGTCAGCCCTACCTAGCATAACCTTACTTCCACTAATCTCACCAATTACACCTGCTTCTCCATCTGATAGAGAACCAACTCTATGTGGTTCCAGATTTCTCATATCGACTTCGTTCAGTATAGTTGTAGCATATGGGTGATTGGATCTAACCTCAAGTCCAGCAGCAATCCTGAGAACCTTTTCCTCATCTATCCCTTCATCAGTAATCAAATCCACCAGTCTTGGTTTACCACTTGTCAGAGTTCCAGTTTTATCTAGAAGTACGAGATTTACTCCAGCAGCCGACTCTAGCACCCCTCCGCCCCTAGCAATAAGTCCGAATGAGGAGGCAGTAGTCAATGCAGCTGCATGAGGCACAGGTGAGGCCAGTAGTAGTGAGCATGGGCAGGAAACTACCCAAAGAAGCAGAGTAGTTAGAATGGCTTGCTTCAGAGTTTCAGTGAATAACAGTCCTATTATTGGCGCAGCTACAACCACCAATGGCGTCCAAAAGGAAGTGAAACCTTCAATCACACTTTGGGTTCTTGTTGGCTGGTCTTTGTAACGTCTCACCATTTCAATCAGACTCGCAAGTCTGGTGTCTTCTCCACTAGCTTCGGATTTTATCACTATGGGCCCTCTAACCAGAACGAGACCCGCATCTACGTTGTCCCCCTCAGCAATTGGAATCGGCATCGGCTCACCTGTTAAAGGCGCTTTATCTATGGACCCAGATCCTTCCATCACAGCACCATCCACTGGTACTATCTCACCTGTTCTGACCTCAACTAAGTCACCCGGCTCAACTACTTCTACTGGCACTAGATTGTCTTCATCACCTGCAGAATTTACGTCCAAAATCCTCATTCCAGAGATTTTAATGTTGGTCGAGGGGGGAGACTTGCAATTATCCGAAATCACCCTTGCTTTGCGAGGTAGTCTATCCAAACCCCCTTGCATAGATTCTCTGGCTTGGATGAGTGCTTTATTTTCTAAGTGAGACGCAAAGGCAACCAGAGAAACAACCATCAGAGCCTCGACTACTTCTCCAAGCAGTACCGCACCAATTACTGCCAATGAAGTAAGTACTTGAAATCCAACCACTTTGTTCTTGAGTCCGGCAAATGCTTCAGAGAATATCTGAGATCCCGTGAAAACCACCCCTAGGAACCCCAGTATCCAGGGGATAAATCTGGGAACGCCTGCAATCGATTCAATGAAAGCAATAATCAGAATCAGTGGTATCGTAATCATGGCCTTTATCAATTGGATCTGGTCCTTTCGAAATGTGGCATCTCTGAAAGGGACCAGTTTGTAGTCCGGCCCTAGAATTACGGCCAGCTGATCTTCTGTAGATTCCCTAAGTTGACGGGATTTGATCCAAACCCTCTTTATTGCAATTTTTCCACCATCGAGTTTCACATTCAGCACTCCCGGTGTCTTGAGAATCCATTTTCTGAGAAGCTTCTGGTCGATGCCATGCCTGGAAGACAAAACATCTGGACTCAGTCCTGAGACTTCACTCCAGTCAATATCTGCCTCGTGACCTAGACTCTCTAGAACCGTCGAAGCACGGGAAATTGAACCCTTACCAATGTCTTGCTCAATTGTTACCGAGGCATCTGCAATCGAAATCTTACAAGAATTCACACCAGGAAGCCTGTTTATGGCTCTGGTCGCTTTCATTGCACAGTCAGGGCAGTCCATTCCAGATATTTCCCATTCAAAGTTGAAGACCCCCTCATTCGCTATTTCAATGTCTGATGAGATCACAGCCTCGGAGTCTCCAGAATCATTCCTTAAGTTTGTACTATTGGGGACAAGTTCGCCCCGTACACTTCTCAAAGCATTTCCAAATTTTTCAAGCCAATTGACAGTTTTCCTCTCCGTTTCAGGTACGCTTTCCGATACCTCGTCGTCTAGGATGAGAAACTCCCCCTTGTCAGCCATAGCTTACGCATTACCCGATCAAGCTTGAATACTACTGATGTAAATCCGATGGAGTCATCAGTATGATTACCTACGGATGATTATGGTGGAACTACCCGAGCAATTTGATTGGGAAATGATAGTTTTCGATGTGGACGGCACTCTACTAGATTTCGATGGTTTCCATGATGACTTAGTTGAGCTTTCTCGTAGGCTCGATCGCCAGGTGATGCCAGTCTCTCTTGCTTCCGGAAGAACTCTGCCAAACGTTACACCAATTATGCAATCTATTGGGGCCTCTGGCTTCATAGTGGCTGAGAATGGTGGTATGGTATGGGACAGCGGTGAAGGCTTTCCAATCCATTCTCTAGCAGATGGCCTACGTGCTAAGCAGGCAGCAGAGTGGCTCTCAACAAAGATAGAGGATTTCGACCCTCGTGGTATAGAGTCCAATCGATGGCGTGAAACAGAATGGTGCCTGAAGGAAACAGACTCCCATGAAAAAATACGAGATTTGTTAGCTGCTTCAGAGTGGGCAGATCTCAATGTTGAAACCACGGGATTCGCCGTCCATATATCTAAGTCAGGATTAAACAAGGCATCCGGACTAAAGGTGGCTTTGGAGCAAAGGGGAATTGACCCAGGCAAGGTAATTGCTTGCGGTGATGCCCCCAACGACATCCCAATGTTCGAAATGGTGGGCCTATCAGTCTGTGTCAGCGATGAGTTTCCCGAAGTCTTGCAAGTTGCAGACATAGTAACTGATGCTAAGGGGAAATATGGCTCCATTGAGCTGATTAGATCAATACTGGACAGGAACTAGTGGGAGTGGTGCAGGCGGCAGGATTCGAACCTGCGAAGCGCTATGCAGAGGATCTTGAGCCCTCCCCCTTTGACCACTCGGGTACACCTGCATCGCAACGAAAGGCGTCATGGCTTTGATACTCACGGTGTGAAAATCCTACCAGAGTCTAGGAATTGTTGATGTATCGCCTTCAATTCAGCACAACTGGTTGCGCTCATGGAGACTCGAAGACTCAACAATAGTGAACTCCTCTCAGTAGAGAAAACACTCTTCGAGCTTACAAGAAGGCAGAAGAGACAGGACTCCCCTGTGGAGCTCTCGATGCCAGATGGAACTACCTTCTGGGAATCTGTGCATCAACTAATGCAACACATGGAGTCAGAACTTTCGGAAGCCATACACGACGATGGTATGAGCGCTAAGGTACAATTTCTTTCAAGAAGACTTTCAGTCGCTAGGACTTGCATCAGAGACCTAAATCGCATGCGTCTAAATGCTCTAACAAGGCACGCTCTAATGTCCGAGATCATGAAAAAACCACAGGGCTCCGAAGAATCGTCAAACTCCATCAAACCAATCGACTGGAAAAAACATGATCCTGCAGAGAGGGTGTTGTACAATGGCATATCTGAATTGGCTTTAAGATACAAGAAAGATGTACTTTGGAACTCCCTAGTTGGTCTACCAGACTATTCCACAAGCAAAGAGGTCATTGATGTGCTGCATGAGCCATTGACCAGTTTTGGTGATGATGTAAATGACGAATTCAATAAGCCAATTATTAGCCAAACCAAGGTTGAAGAGAGTTGGGAGGAGCCCGATGTCGATGAAGAAGATCGCATCAGGGAGCTAGACACCTTCCCAGAGCATGCTTCCTCTCAATCAGAGTCTAGGAGCTCGTTTATTGAGTATCCTCCTCAACCAGATGACCTTATTCGAATACGGATACTTAAGGACATCTCAGATCCCATTATGGTCTCAGACGGGACAGAGATAATTCTCACCGAAGGTGACATAGAGTCCTGCCCATCCTTGATAGCAGATACGCTGATCTCTGCTGGTATAGCCGAACCAGCCCCCATATAGAAAAATTAAATCGGCATTTAAGTTGAGGAGAGAAAACATGACACAGGGAGTAACAAATGAACAAATTGCAAAATATAGGGCCCAATTTTCTGCGGACCCGGGCACATCCGTAGCCCAAAATTCGGTTAGTAACAATGAGCTACCTAGCTTGACGCTACGCCGCGACCTGGTACAGAATTCGGACTCATCCTTTAGCATCAAGCTTGATGACTGGAAGGTAACATCTCAGATGAGCAGTGGACGGTGTTGGCTATTCGCTGCCTTGAATCTCTTTCGTGTAGGTGCGATGAAAAAGATGAACATCTCGGAATTTGAGTTCAGTCAGGCCCATATCCATTTTTGGGATAAATTTGAGCGATCAAATCATTTTCTTGAAGCAATAATAGAAACCTCAGAACGTCAGGTTGATGATAGAACAATCCACTTCCTTCTTGAAGACCCAATTGGTGATGGCGGCCAGTGGAATATGGCAATGAACCTCATTAGAAAGCATGGCCTTGTTCCAAAGTCCGCATATCCAGAATCATACAGTAGTAGCAATACAAGATGGATGAATGCGGTACTGAGAGATATTCTTCGCACATCTGCTAGTGAGATCAGATCAATACTTGACCAAGGGGGATCATTAGATGACGCTAGGAAACACAAGGAAGAAAGAATATCCGAGATTTGGAGGGTCTTATGCATACATCTCGGCACACCCCCCGAAAAATTCGACTGGCAGTGGCGTGATAAGGACAAAGAATTCCATCGCAAAGGACCGATGTCCCCTCAGGAATTTGAATCCGAGTTTGTAGATATAGATTGGGAGGAATATGTTTGCTTGGTAAATGACCCTAGGAATGAGTATTACTGCACCTATACTGTGGACTTTCTGCAGAATGTTTCAGGAGGCCCGCCAGTCATCTACCTCAATGTCCCAATGGAGGAAATGAAGTCCGTAACCCAGAAAATACTGGAAGACGGAACTCCCGTATGGATGGGATGCGATGTCGGCAAGCAAATGGATCGCAAGAGAGGGATATGGGATGCTGAATTATTCGATTTTCAAGGTATATATGGGATAAAATATGGCATGGAGAAGATAGACAGATTGAGATATTGTCAGACAATGATGACACATGCGATGCTATTCACCGGAGTAGATGTAATCGACGGAAAGCCAAGGAGATGGAGAGTTGAAAACTCCTGGGGAGAGAAAGATTGCGGCGAAAAGGGCTACTTCACAATGAATGATAATTGGTTTGATGAGCACATGTTTGAGATTGCTGCCCCTAAGGCTTTCCTAACCAAGGACATGGTTTCTGGGTTGGAAAAAGAACCCAAGGTTCTGCCAGCATGGGATCCCATGGGTTCACTGGCATGTGTGAATTGCCAGAATAACTGACACTCAGGAACTTTTTTGAGAATTTAACTCAAGTTTCTCAGCGACAGTTCTATTGTTACTGAATCAGGAATGGGTATCCTAAGCACTCTTCTTAGGGCCTTTTCGTCCTTTGCGGTATTGGTCATCAGCTCTAGTAGTCTCTTGTGGACCCTCATCTCCCAGTGATCCCATGTTTCCGAGCCTTCTCCATCAGGGCTCTTCCTGCTTGGGACAACAATTCTTCTAGTTGGTAGAGGGATTGGTCCCCTAAGATTCACTCCAGTCTCATCAGAAATCGCTTTGATTTGCTGACAAACAACATCAACATCCTGATGGTTGTCGCCGGTCAGTTTGATCGTGGTAACGACCGGCATTCATTTCACCAGTGCTTCACTTCTTCTCGATCTTCATGCAGACGCCTGCCGCCACAGTCTTACCCATGTCTCTGATTGCGAAACGGGATAACTCTGGGAATGCATCCATCTGCTCGATAGCCATTGGCTTAGTAGGGGCGAATCTAACCAGAGCTGCGTCTCCAGTCTTCAAGAAGGCTGGATTGGCCTCTTTTGTCTTTGAGTTCTCCAGTAGCTCGACGAATCGAACCGCAACCTGAGAGGTGTGTGCGTGGAACACAGGTGTGTAGCCAGAACCAATGGCCTTGGGTATGTCCATAAGCTGGATCTGCCCAACGAAGCTCTCATCGTGCCTCACGAATGAAGGCTCATTATCCTGATATCCTGCAACGTCACCTCTTCGAATGTCAGTAGCAGCCAGTCCTCTGACGTTGAATCCTACGTTGTCACCAGGTTCCGCCTTGTCAACCACTGTGTGGTGCATCTCAATGCTCTTGACCTCAGCCGACTTCTGGCTAGGGTTGAAAACAACGGTCTTACCAGAGTGCAGGATTCCAGTCTCTATCTTCCCTACTGGGACAGTTCCTATTCCACTGATTTTGTAGACATCCTGAATTGGTAGTCTCAGGGGCCTGTCAGTTGGCTTTGGCGGCATAGAAATAGCATCGATGGCCTCGAATAGTGTAGGCCCACTATACCATGAAGATTTGTCGCTCTTGTTGAAGATGTTATCTCCATCGAAGGCGCTGCATGGGATGAATGGTATGTCAGTTGGATTGAATCCAGCCATCTTCAGTAGGTTCGAAACCTCCTCGACCACACTGTTGTACTTGTCCTGAGACCAGTCAACCCCACTGATGTCCATCTTGTTTACGTTAACGATTAACTCCTTGACTCCGAGAACCTTTGCAAGGAAAGCATGCTCCTTGGTCTGAGCGTTAACGCCGTCATTGGCAGCTACATTCAGGACAGCTGCGTCTGCCTGGCTTGTCCCAGTTATCATGTTCTTAACGAAGTCCCTGTGACCCGGTGCGTCGATTACTGTGAAGTAATACTTCGGGGTGAAGAACTCCTTGTGCGCGACATCAATAGTTATCCCACGTTCCCTCTCTTCCTTCAGTCCGTCCATCACATAGGCAAATCCGAATCCGGCCTTACCTCTCTCTGATGCTTCCTTCTCGAACTTCTCAATTACGTGTGCCTCGATGTGGCCGCTATCAAGAAGAAGCCTCCCTACGGTGGTCGACTTTCCGTGATCGACGTGCCCGACGAAAACGATATTCAGATGCGGCTTGCTTTTATCTTCCCATTGTGAACTCATTTAGTATCACCTCTAAGTGGCCCGCCGACCGAAGATGTGTATATGAACCGTTCCCCGTGGTTTCCGTAGCTATAAGCGTAGCACGGGCAATCCATTATTTCCGAATATATCGTCTATATGTCTGGTGTCGCGGATTTAGAATCGTAAAGTAACAAGATAAACAGCTCCTTGACGTCGGTATTGTGCGTCTCCCCATTCTGCAGGTCAACTGTCCAATCACCGGGTTCCCTTGGCCTGATCATGTAGCTTGAGACTCTAGTCACAATGCAATAGTCTTCGTTTGTATCACAATCGCCCTGGTCCCTATCTCCATCTTCAACACTGGAAGTGTTGAAAACCTCCTCTTCTGTAGTATTGTAGATGTACAAATCCAGTTTATTGTTCGTTGTCTGCCCAGAAACTCCTCCCAATGGCTGGTCAGAATCCTCTTGAGGGTACACCAATCCAAAATAGACCATTCTTGTGGTATTCGTAGTAGGATACTCCCAAGTCATGATAACTGGGCTATTGGGATTGACGGCACGATCAATTACAAATCCGCCCCAGATTCCAAGGTAGTTGACATAGACCTCAGCGTCTTGGTGCGACTCAAATCCGTTGTTGTCGATAACTGTGAGTCTTATGTCCCATGCGCCGACACTCCTGTCTTCCCAAGTAAATGTCTCCCCTGTAGCATCGATGTCATTCGAAGTGTCACCATCCCCATCTGAGTCCTCTTCGGTATCCAAGTCCCAGTTCCACTCCACAATATACTCATCCCCTGGTATGCAGTTAGAGTCATCTGGTGCACAACCAGCCCAAGATTCTGAACCATCAAGAGTTATGCTAGTTGATACCTCTATCTCACGATCCCCTGAGTCCTTGTCATCTTCGCATACCCATACGATTACCATTGGAGTGGAGCCCGTCGTCTTTGCTTCCTCTCCATCACAATTATCTTGCCTATCATTCTTGACAACTGCCTCTGGCTCTTTGGCATTGGCATCACTCACTTTGACGACCTTGTTTGCTGTAACGTCATGCGTTCCATCATTTACTGCTAGCTGCACATCATATTCGCCAGGTTGCGAGTATGTGTGACTAGCCGTGAGGCCAGTTCCAGTGTTCCCATCTCCAAAGCTCCAACTAAAAGTCAGAGTATCCCCATCGGGATCAGAAGAGCCAGCTGCGCTGAAGGTCACGGATTCTTCAGCCTTCACAGTTCCACTTGGCGTTATCGTTATCGTTGCTGTAGGGGGACTGTTTGATCCGAGCAGATCAGTGCATCCTGCCATGGCCGATGTAATGAGCATTATCGCAAGCATGGGACCCATGCCTCGCATCCCGTTCATGCCACTCCCAAAGTACACCCAAAAATCAACCCTACGCCCCAATAAATCATCTAATCATCCTTTTCAGACAGACCTCAAGCGAAATCAAAGAGGGTGCTCTGCCTAGTTCCCTTCAGAAGCTCTTGCTCCTTCCATCCGAATGCCTCAGTTATGCGGCCAAGTGACTTTGCGAGCCTTCCCGCATAATATTCGGGGTCATATACGGGGGGGTCATCACCGATCTCATCCACTAACCAAGCACTGACTTCCATCGGGCTCTTCTTTGCATCAGTCACCACGTAACCAACCTTCATTCCCGGAGTGAATTGGAGTCCTCTTGCTATCCTCTCCTTTGCCGCTCTGACATAGGGCAATCCATCCTCATTGGAGTATATATCAAATGACCATTCTCCCTTCCTTGCATCCCACCTCCCCTTGCAAGATCTACTGATTACAAGCTCCGAAGCATCTACCATTCTTTCCCTGACTCTATCTATCACCGATTTCGCCATATCGACAGCAGCAAGAGTTGCTCCGTCCAATATCATCTCGAACATTTCTTCCATTGTCGTAGAGAGGAGCTGGAATGAATCCGTCCTTCTAACTTCGTATCCTCTGATTAGCATCTCCTCCCTTGGCCATACCACTCTCCCGCAGTAGCGCTTCTTCGCACCGTGACTGAAAAAGGCAGATAGGGCGGTCTCGAATTCCAACTCAGCACCCTCCCTAGTGAATCGCTCTGCTAGCTCTTCGCCGAAAATCATAGATTTAGAGCGAGCTAAATCCCAACTCTCAAGATCTTCTCCACGGGATTGGGGCTTTTTTGTCGGGGCTCCATCTTCCAACATCGTCTTGACGAAAATTGAGTCAGTATCCGAGTAAACGACATTATTCCCCTCCGACTCTAACGTCTCTATTATGCCCCTTATGTTGTGTCTTGCCCACTCTGTTATGCTCGCACCAAGATCGGGATGGGTGAATCGATAGAAACTTGACGCAAAAACGCCGTAGAATGAGTTCATCAGAATCTTCACTGCGTACTGGAGCTGGTCTTGGAGAAATGCCTCCGCTTCATCTCCTCCTTCTCTTGCAATGGCCAAAGCTGCTTTGTGACGGTCCCTGCTGGACATCAAATCCTCAAGTAGACGAGGCACAAGTCCCACTCGTTCTTCCTTTGATAGGTACCTGGTCCCACTAGACGGGGACACACTGTGGTTCATCTCCTCGGATCCATCCCTTACCAGGGTAGTCGAACATATGTTGTTTGAGATCATTATCGATGGATACATAGATTTGAAGTCCAGAACAACCACCCACGGCTCCATTCCCGACTCTACCTCATGGACATAACCGCCTGCAATCTGATCTCTTTTCCTTGGGCCAGTGTTAGTTGTCGGAACAGCAATGCCCTCACGGTCAGCGAGTCTTATTACCAGAGAGTCAATCCATCTGCTTGTAGTGCTATTCGCTGCAGTCTCAACAGTGGTGAGGGAGACCGAGGCCAAAGCCTCTTTGCGGGCAATCGACTTCATCTTACCTAGGATGTCAAGAGGCAGCGCTGCATCGCGAACGCAGTACTCTAGTACCTCATCAGGCCTTTTTTCCCACTCTTCGTCCATTTTACTAGCATCGATATCCATTTTCTGCATATCCTCATCATCCCAAAGCAATCTTGACACGTACCTAAGGGACTCACGTTGTGGCCTGAGAGTCTGACGAGCCTGCCACCAAGCGTCGAGTGGTATTCTGCCAGCAATTTGCCAGACCCTGTTCTGCTGGCGTGATGGGAAAAGACGTCTCTGTTTGGCTTCGTTCTCAATCATGGGGACTCTTCCCCAGCCAAGCATAGCGCTTCTGTCCATTTTAGCCCTAGGGGCGATTGCATCCGCCCTCTCTTCGATTCGAGGTAGATCGAAATTATCGATGTTGTAACCAGTAATGAAATCCGGGTCTTCTCTTCTGACAAGATTCGTCAGACCTTCAAGTATGTCAGTCTCACCAAGAGACTCGTCATCGACCCTGAATCTATGCTCGGTCCTTACCCCTGCTCTGTCGACTACAGCCGCTGCGCATAGTATCCAATTATTTGCAATGCTAGTCTCAAGATCAAATGACATGGTTACGAATGGGGCCGGAAATGGATCGGTTCTAGTGAGCCCACCTAGGGAGCATGACATGATCACATCTACTGGATAAAGTCCGGAACCACCTAACTCCAGTATCTTGTCCTTTGCGATTCTAGAATCCGTCGTAATGCCAGTTCTGACTTCTTCAGGGGCTCTTTCTCCTGCCCACAAGATTTCACCTTTTGCCTCTATGTGCGGACCTAAATCGAGATCTAACATCAGCCTCTGTACAAACAAAATGTCCGCGCTAGTGACTGTCCAACCAGATTCTGAAAGCCTCTTCCTTACGCTACGTACGACCCTTGTATCTCTAACATAAACCCTATAATGCACTCTATGCAAACCGTCTTGGGATAATTTTTCACCTAGATTCTCCAAATCCTCGACTTCATGCATTCCACTTACTAAATCGAGGGAAAGAGGGCTTTTGGCAACCTTTTCCTTACTCCTGCAGTCAGATATCTCGACAAAAGGTCTGAGTCCATTGACTATGAGCAGCGTCGAATGGCCAGCTTTTGACCTGCACCAAAGCTCTATGGCCGTCTTGTGACCATCCGAATTCTTCCATGCACGGTTATCTCCTGCAACTATGCACACCTTCTCTTCCCATTGCATAGCTTCCAAATCCCTACTGGGGCTTCTTCCCTTCAACCTGTGTAATCGTGAGGGGCCATAACAATGCCGGGGGCCGACTAGGGCAACCGTTGAAAGCCGAGGCTCTTCCCTATGGTGCAATAGGGGTGCACAGATTGGTTGATGAAGCGGGGCCGGAGGTGGATTGGGACTCACTGACATTCAGTTTCACTCAAACAGATCGGATGTATATGGCGAAATGCAAGCTCAACGAGGAATGGAAGAAGGGCGAAATGCAAGACTTTGCAAACATTTCCATTTCACCCGCTGCAGGTGTGCTGAACTATGGGCAGGGCTTGTTTGAAGGTATGAAGGCGCAGTATGCCTCCGATGGTGAAATAGTACTGTTTAGACCTAAAATGAATGCAATAAGGGCCCAAGAGGGAGCACTCAGGCTCGGAATGCCACCTGTTCCTGAAGAAATGTTCATAGAAGCTGTAGTCTCCACTGTAAGGGAGAACATTCGTTGGATCCCACCAATCGGAAAGGGGGCCCTGTATGTTAGGCCATTATTGATGGGAAGTGGGCCCATACTAGGAGTCGCACCAGCACCGGAATACACCTTCCTGATCTACACTTCTCCAGTTGGCCCATACTTCAGAGGAGGAATAAAACCAGTATCATTGAGGGTTTCAGATCAGTATCACCGCGCTGCTCCTGGTGGCTCTGGCGGAGTAAAGGCAATTGGGAATTACGCTCCTGGAATGGTCCCATCCAAATTAGCGAAGAAGGAAGGATACTCAGAGATAATCTACCTGGATGCAGTCCATCATAGATACATAGAGGAAGTAGGAGCTGCAAACTTCTTCTGCATAAAGGATGGAGTCTTTTCTACGCCTGAGATCAAGGGTACAATATTGCCCGGGGTCACAAGAGCTTCCGTGATCGAGCTTGCTCGATCACGTGGGTACGAAGTAAAGGAGGAGGACGTTGACGTCGAATATGCTCTAGAAGCAGACGAATGCTTCTGCGTGGGTACTGCGGCAGTAATCGCTTCAATAGGCTCAATTGAGCATGGCAGTAAGGTAGTTGAGTACTGCAATGGGGAAGTAGGGCCTGTATCCATGGAAATTTACGAGGCCCTCACTGCAATACAGCAGAGGCGAGAGCCAGATGAATTCAACTGGACCTTTTCCGTAAGCTAGAATTTCTGAAAATATCTTACGATCGAGGGCTTTGAATGAACAAAGGGCAAGAATGTAGGGAACTCCAATCAACAGATGTTGTGGTAATCGGATCAGGAATAGCTGGATTATTTTTGGCTCTACGTTGTTTCCGCGCGGGCCTCAACGTTACCATTGTAACAAAGAAGGAGATATCCACCTCATCAACGAATTGGGCCCAAGGAGGGATAGCCGGGGTGATCGATATTGGTGACGAGCAGGCCTTAGAAAGTCACGTTCAGGATACGCTGGCCTCAGGAGGTGGAATTTGCGATGAAGAAGTAGTCCGTTCGGTCGTAAAAGAGGCAGCAGACAGAATCGCCGATCTCGTCAACCACGGAGTTCAATTCGATACAATTCCCGATGGGGCATACCATCTAGCCAGGGAAGGTGGCCACTCCGATAGCAGGATCCTCCATTCCAGGGATAGAACGGGTGCGGAAATAGAGAGGGCCTTGGTCGATAATGCCTCATCGGACTCAGAAACAGGACTCAGAATCCTGGAGAATTGGATGGTACTTGACCTAATCAGAGCGAGCCATAGTGACCCATCCCTTGGTATATCTGGGATTTGGGCAATGGCGCCAAATGGCACAGTGTACACGCTTGCGGCCGGTGCGGTGGTACTAGCTACTGGTGGAGCAGGAATGCTTCATCTAGCGACCACTAATCCTTCCGTTGCAACGGGTGATGGCGTTGCAATGGCCCACAGGGCCGGGGCAGAAATTTCGGACATGGAGTTTATTCAGTTTCATCCAACAGCCTTGGCCGTTGATTCGGAAACCCCATTCTTGATCACTGAAGCTATGAGGGGGTCCGGTGCAGTTTTGATGACCAAGTCAGAGCACGCCGAATGGAGATCCAAGGGAGGGGTGGCAGATGATTTCTCGTACATGGCAAGTTATTCCGATAAGGGGAGCCTCGACACTAGGGACGTCGTTGCCCGAGCAACTCATACAGAGCTTTTGGCTAGCAACGACGACAGTGTCTTTTTGGTAACCGAGCATTTGGATTCCACCGACTTGCAGGAGGCATTCCCTACAATATCCGCTCGTTTATCCGAATATGGCATTGCACTTGGGCCGGACCCAATTCCAGTTCGCCCCGCATCGCATTATTTGGTAGGCGGCGTCAAAGTCGATCGATTTGGAAGGGCTACGATCAAAGGAGTGGCAATGCATGGCCTTTTTGCAATTGGAGAGGTGGCATGTACGGGGCTTCATGGCGCAAATAGACTAGCATCTAACTCACTTCTAGAGGCAGTGGTTTATTCCGAAAGAGCTGCAAAGAAGATAATTGAGGGTCACATTGAGGGCGAAAATCACAAAATTACTAACCTTCCAAACTGGAGGGACGATGATCTAGAACCCTTCAATGAAAATGAGTCAATGAAGGATAACCTACTACAGCTAAGAAAAATCATGACTGATTATGTTGGTCTTGTGAAGAGTGATGAGAGGCTGAATGATGCGCTTGCCGAGCTAGAAAGACTAAGGGACAAGGTCTTACCAGTCTGGCACACAAAGAAGCCCTCACAAGCCATGGTTGAGCTTAGGAACCTCCTTATCTGCGCAGAGCTGGTAATCAGCTCATCACTAAATCGGCGGGAGAATATAGGCTTACACTACAATATTGACCTTGAGTGATGCAACTACTTCCTTCCAAACCTTGAGCGACTCTTTCCGCCACCTCTTTTCTTGAATGATTTTCTTTGGGCCTGCCTTCGCCTATCTCCCTTGCCCTTTCCATTGAAATTGCTTGCAGCAGAAGCATCCTTGGATTCTTCCAGACGGCTTCTTAGTAGGTTTCCAATGGTTCTCATTACCCCTTCTTTGCTGCTCACACCCAACGTCTCTTTGGCATGTTTGGGGGGGAAAATTACCCTGCCCTCCCTGGAGTACGGCCTAGATGGGTGGCTGGCCTCCGGCTCCTGCCTCATCTTTCTAATTCCAGAATTTCTTGCGGCCCAGACTATTGAGTCCAAAGTTGGCTTTGGAATGCTAGCATTCTTTGGAACCCTCCTACCTTGAGCTCTTGATAACCCAGAATCAAAATACCGCGTCCAGAGGGTCATCTCGTCTTTTGATGCCATGCTATCGGACCTCCTGATGGGGGGTGCAACTTGAGCCCTTCGTGATTATTCTTCAATCAGAACACCGCAAATTACGCCATGCATCCCCGGTCTGCTTGTCACTCTTACTTGTCCAATATCAGTCTCCAGAATCGCACCTTTTGTGACAATATTTCGCCTAACATAGTTCGGGTCAGCGTCGTTTCCAATCACACCAGTTACTGATGCTCTCACTGTCTTACCTTCCTTTGGAACGTTTACATTTGCATGACTTACACTGAGAACTCTGACGGTCTGGGAACCCGCCCTCTTTCGATAGTTCTTACGGGCATCATTTTCTCCAACAAAGGCAAACTGCTCCTCGCTAGCCACCTCTGTCCTTCTCTTGCCCCTATATCTGTTGGGGCGCTTCAAACGTCCGCCTGAAGGCTTACGTCGGGATATACCGTGCCACTTCGCCATGGGACCTGCCCACCTGCCCTCCTTATTTCAACCGATTGGAGAGCCAATACTCTCATTGCCAGTGCTCGCCCAAGTCAGATGCTGCCGACTCAATTGCTTCCATTAGGCCCATGTAGTCATTCGCCATGGAAAATTGAGGAAATTCAGAAATTACATTTTCAGGCGGGTTGAATAGAATTCCAGTACTTGCTTCACCAAGCATTGTTGTATCGTTATATGAGTCACCGACAGCAATAACATTGAACTTCATACTCCTGAGTGCCTCCACCGTCTTTCTTTTGTGATCTTCACACCTTATCTCCCAGTCAGATATCCTACCGGAGTCATCGATCACTAGGTCATGACAAAATAATGTGGGATTTCCAAGCTTTGCCATCAAAGGCTTAGCAAACTGGGAAAAAGTGTCCGATAGAATCAGGGTCGGCCACCTAATCTCCAGGGAAGATAGGAAATCTCTAGCTCCGGCTAGTGGGTCCATTGATTCAATCACCATCGTGATGTCATCAATGGTTATGCCATTCTCGTCAAGTATTTGCAGCCTATAGCTCATCAGACGATCGTAGTCTGGCTCATCTCTTGTGGTCCTGCGTAGAGCATCAATCCCAGTCCTCTCTGCGACATTAATCCATACCTCTGGTACAAGAATACCTTCCAGGTCCAGACACACGGCAAGCATACCACTCGCTTGAAGTTCCACCCTTCAATTGTGTGGGTATCGGAGCATATCTTCATGCGGAACCATGCATCCGGATTGGTATGGCCGACAAGCGAATACGTAGGAGGACCCCAGTTCGCCTCAAACAGATTCGGGACGTGTCCAAAGAAATTTCATCTTGGGCAGGGCGTGATGTCGATTTATCCGGATTCTTAGAACAGGCACACTTCCAAAGCACTGATTTGATTCTGGTTGACAGGGCCCCAATGGCCATGAAAATCGAAGTGGGTGGGGCTATGCGTTGGTATCCGACCCTGAAAGGAATCGAGCTCTGGAGGATCGAAAGCTCATGGGTCGCTGTGGACGAGGGCGCAATCCCATTTCTGAAGAATGGAGCAGATTGCATGGGTGCAGGAATTCAGATTGCGGATCCCTCATTGAAAGAAGGCGATTTTGTCTGGATCAGAGATCAAGAAACCGGTAGTCCACTAGCGACAGGCATTTCATTAGTTGATGGGGATGAAATGATGTCAATGGCCAATGGAAAGGCAATTTCCACAATTCACTGGGTCGGTGATGACCTCTGGGAAATTGAAACTTGAGGTGTTAGTATTAATTTGCGATGGAAAGCGCGCAGTTGTTGTGAGGGTCCTGCTGGCAGTGTTCTTGGTCATGGCGTATTCTATTTCTGTTAATGCGGCAGAAAGCGGAGTAAACGAGCTAACACAGACAGATGACACGGCAATAACATCAATTTCACACGACCCATTCGTTTCAAACTCAGAACCCTTTTCGATTTCAGTTACTGTTAATGGAAGTAGCAATATTTCATCCGTGCTGTGGATTTCCCAAGCATGCATCAATTCTGGCGTTTGCTACTCACCACAAACTCATGAAATGACCAATGAATCTGGGCAGCTAGAAAACGGCGACTCGAGCAAACTTTTATTCTCGAAGAGAGACTTCGATGTCGATGCCCAATTCGAAAGTCCCGATGACTATGTATCTTACTTGAATTGGAAATTTGTTTTGATCAGTAACGATGGCCATGAGGAAAACGTTCCAGAATCAGGATTTGGCTGGAAACTTTGGTCTAATTGCTGGTATGACAATTCCACATGGGGTGGTAACTCATCCCACTGCCAGGAAAAGCAACAAGCTGAAGAAACCCCACGAATCCCAAATATCGCTGCCCCTATGACGCTAGTCTCCGTTGCGATGGCGGCCTTGGTTTCGAGACGCGAATGAGGATTAACATGGTCAAGAGCGACGAGGAACCAGTTTTCATCCGCCTAGAGTTCCACGAACTGCCCCCTGAAGAAATGATTTCACGCGCTCAATCTTTCTATGATGATATGAAAAAGAGACGCACTTCTCGGCATTTTTCTAATCGTTCAGTGTCTAGGGAATTGATTGAACTAGCTATCAGAACTGCGGGGACCGCTCCATCCGGAGCGCATCTTCAACCATGGACCTTCGTAGCGGTCTCTAATCCAGATTTGAAGTCTAGAATTAGGGATGCGGCTGAAGAAGAGGAGAGGAGATTCTACGAGGAGAGAATCCCGGAGGAATGGGCAGAGGTTCTAGAACCACTGGGTACCGATCACATCAAGGAGCACATCACGGATGCACCATGGGTTGTTGTAATGTTCAGACATTCAAAGAGAAAGAGGCCCAATGGTAAAATGGCTCCAACCTATTATTCGCAGGAGTCCTGTGGGATAGCAGCTGGTCTGTTCATCTCAGCAATACACAACATGGGCCTGTCAACATTGACTCATACACCATCTCCAATGGGTTTTCTTCGGGAAATTCTGAATCGTCCCGATCATGAACATGCGATGCTATTGCTTCCAGTAGGCTTCCCCTCAGAAGAAGCCCGAGTTCCAGATTTGGTACGCAAGGAACTGGATGAAATGTCCAAGTTTTACGAGTGATTAATTAGCTCAACGTCCCTGCATTGGCATGCACGAAAATAATCAGAACGCACTGCCAATGTTATTAGCCCTACTTTTGATCGTCTCTGCCCTCTCAGGATGCATGAGTTCGCAAGATGAACCAAGCGAAGAAGAGGAGTCAGAAAATCTTGAAGACTGGAACGTTTTTCTAGTTCAGAGCTACTCTGATCTACCGATATGTGATTCTTCAAAAGATGGTAGACTGTACTATGTATCATCCTCCTCTGGATTCCAAGTCTGCTTAAATTCATCATGGCAGCAAATCGATCTGACAGGACCTTCAGGTACTGACGGAGAGGATGGTGCACAGGGTCCAAAGGGAGATGCCGGCCCACAGGGGCCGGCTGGTTCTCAAGGTGAAGCCGGCATTCAAGGCTCGACAGGAAGCCAAGGCCCTCCCGGGCCCTCAGGAATAGATGGTAGTGATGGGACCTCATTCAATATTGTAGGAACCGTAGAAGAAACCTCGGACCTCGGAGAAATATATATTGGAGACGATGGCGATGCATTCCTTGTCAACTCCACTACACACATCCACGTGTGGAGTAGCGGTCAATGGGTAGATCTTGGAAATATCTCTGGCCCACGTGGATTCGATGGTGACGACGGTGCGCAGGGCCCTCAAGGCCCCCTAGGCCCTCCAGGGCCCGCAGGGGCAAACGGTGCCGATGGGGCAAACGGTGCCGATGGGGCAAACGGTGCCGATGGGGCAAACGGTGCCGATGGTGCACAGGGTCCTCAAGGGCCCGCAGGGGCAAACGGTGCCGATGGCTCAATGCCGACGGTAATGGAAATGACAGTCACGGTGTCAAGTATGAAGTACTTCATAGAAGGAATTCAGCAGGGAACAATCACTCTCTACAGGGGATTCACCTATTCCTTCGACCAGTCAGCTTCAAGCAACTCAATTCATCCGCTAAAGATTTCCACTACAAGCGATGGAACACATGGAGGGGGGTCTGAATATACGGATGGAATCACATATTCTGGAACTCAGGGAACCGATGGTTTGTTGTCATTCACAGTCCCACTGGACGCCCCAAGCACACTATACTACTACTGCCCAAACCACTCAACAATGGGGGGGTCAATTTCAGTACAATCTCTCGGTGGAGTTGCATGACGAAAAGTCTTGAAAAGTCAAATTAGCCCGATTGCACAGAGTCTTCCACCTTTTCGGGTGGTACAGCTAATGCTAAGGCGACCCCTGAACCGATTATTAGCAAACCACCCAACAAATCGGCTGCCCTAAGGGACTCATCAAACAAAATAAAACCGTAGAATGTCGCCACTATCACCGTTAGGTAAGAGAAGGCACTGACCCACGCCGCGTTCGCATTATGGTAAGCCATCGTAATTCCTACTTGGCCACCTCCAGCACCTATTCCTATTCCAATTAGGGCTGCTGTGGTCCTGCCATCCAAAGTGAGCAAATCCGGAGCTGATTGTACTAGGCTGCCAGCTACTGAGAATGCAGCGAACCAGAAAACCACAGAAGCAGGCGAGTCCGTTTTCCTGAGCTCTCGGACATACATATAAGCAAAAGCAGCAAAGAATCCGGATCCCAATGCGAGCAAAGCGTCTGGCTCCACAGTGCCCAGATCAGGAGAGATAATCAGCACAATTCCTCCAAATGCCGTTAATACCAGAATTGCGACACTAGCTGAGACCCTCTCTGCGAGAATCCTGCCAGACAACAATGCTACGAATAATGGGCCAGTGTATTGCAGAGTCACGGCTTGACCAATTGGAATTCTCCCCAGTGCTGTGAAGTATAGGATCATAGCGATAAGACCCACTACGCAACGGATTAGCATGGTCTTCTTGTCATTAACTCGAAGACTAACTCCCCTGCTTGCCGCAAATAACCCTACAGCGAACGCAATCACAGCCGAGCGTACCATTATGATCATCCAAACATCAGCACTATCGCTAGTCCATTTCACAAGTGCGTTCATGCTTCCGAAGCAGAAGCTGCCAAATATCATCCAAAGCACAGCTATCCTTGGTGAATCAGATAACTCTTCCTCAGAAACGAAAGAGGAAAGATCAGGATCATCAGTCATTTCATAGGCCTCTCTCAGACCTCTACCAAGTCCTCTTTTCACCTATGCCAGTCCCCATCTTCTCTCAAGAGCAGTCGTAATTTCTTGGTAGTCCTTGCCCCCTGGACTTGATGGGTCATGCAAGTGGATAGGAACTCCGTGGCTTGGTGCTTCTGCCAATCTAATGTTTCTCCTAATTGCTGGTTTAACAACCAATTCCGGGAATGAATCTAGGAGCTCCCCTGCAACCTGTTGATTCAGCAGTGTTTGCGCGTGCATTGTCAGTAGTACACCATCAACTCCAATGTCTCCATTCAGTAGTCCCCTAACTTCTCTGATGGTACCTGCCAACAAGGCCAACCCCTCCAATGCAAAGTATTCGGTTTGAACCGGTATCAGTATTCCGTCCGAAGCTACAAGAGCGTTGATTGTGACCAATCCCAAAGATGGGGGGGTGTCAATCAGCACAATGTCGTAGTGGGGCAAAAGTGGCTCTAGTGCTTCTCTCATCCTTCTCTCACGCCCCAACTGTCTGAGCATCTCCTGTTCTAGGCCGATCAAACTCCGGTCCCCGACAATGATGTGCAAACCCTCCACAGCTGTTGCGTGTCTTGAATCAACAGCTGTCTCAGGTCTAAGAATCAGATCCCTGGTTGTGGTTTTGACCTTGCTCTTGTCGACCCCCAGTCCTGTCGCACAGTTTCCCTGTGAATCCGAGTCAACAACCAGTACTCTGTGCCCTCTAAGTGCCAATTGCGCTCCAATATTGATTACTGTAGTCGTTTTACCGACCCCTCCTTTTTGATTTGTAATCGTCACTACCCTTGCTCTGCCATCAGGGGTTGGTAGTGAGTCCGGTAAATCCATTGGCATTCTATTCTTAGCTTCGCTGAATTCGTCTACTGAATCAAGGGGGAGTAGCTCTCCCCCTTCTTCTGCTTCTGTGAAATCTACGTCAATCACAATGGGAGAATCAACTCCCCCACCCGCATAGTCTGACCCACTCATCATTCTCTCGATGCTTGAAATGGTGTTGAACATGACGCTCAAAAAAATTTGAAAAATAGGTTTTTCCGATGCCAACTTAACTCTCGATGTGGTACCATGCAATCATCTCCCCGGTCTCGGCATCCATTGCCATTAGCAATGAATTGTCCACATCGTTTTCAGACCACTCCCTGCTGGCCGTGAAAGTGACCTTGCCAGAATCAATATCACCGGGCAGAATACTAATTATTTGACTCTCTTCTGCTACTGAAAGTCTGTAGCCAACTGATGAATCTGATGCCCAACTACTTCCTTTCGTTGAAGAAATATATTGATTTAGATCCGGGTATCTCTGTTGATCCAACACTCGCTCCTCCAGAATAGAAATTGGCTGAGTCGATGGGATATCACTGTTCCATTCCACTTCCCCGTTGGAGTTTGAAAAGCTCCCTATCCTCTCGCATCCCGAATCATCCTCATTTCCTCTAAGGATTATCCATCCAGAGCTCCCTGAATCATCGACCCATGATAAATTCCAATTTGGATGTCCCTCTGACTCAAACCACTCAGCCTTCCAAATGTACCCTCCTTTGTTCAGAGAATTCATAGCATCGCTGGTCGTGTGGTTATTTTCCAAGCAGGATTTCGCACTCTCAATATTGAACTCCCTGATCCCAGACTCGTCAATCATACTATCCACCCAGTTCCTTTTCGTAGACGATGTGGGCCTGTCTTCACCTGTGCTTGGCTTCAGGTAATCCCTGCCCCAGTCTATTTCGCTACTTCCGTGAATTAACGACGACATCGACATCGACATTCGTATCTCCAGTCTGCCTTCTGGAAGTAGCTCATCGGACAGAGTACTGACAAGGAAGTCACAGTCATCAGTCTCTAGACTCTTATCCAGTACTATGTCAACATCCTGCTCAACAGGCCACGGAACACTCTTCGAAACCAAAAGGGAAACTCGAGCATGTCCATAACATCTCCCAATATCTTCGTGCTCCATTTCAATTGGATAAACTAAACCATGTGATGAATGAGAATACTCCTTTCCTACTAACCAGCTCCAATCAGAACTCCATTCAATGTCCGAATCCGCAGAACTAGCACCTTTTGAAATAACAGATTCGCCGAAGAAATCCCTTAGCTCTATTGGTCTAAGTGGGAAAGATAGAGTCGATGCAAGTTGTCCGATTCCTCCAAGGCTTCCCGAGTCGTAAGTGATAATCCTAAGATTGCTTGTGACTGTGTCAGCATCCGTGAATGAAATACTTGAGTCGACCCTCTGCACGTCACCGCTACCCACTTCTACCCAAGCATCAGTTTCGATTGACAACTTGTTATCAGATAGGGACCAGCCTAAATTTCCGCATTCACCAGAGCTCCTCTGCGCCTTTCCCTCTAAGTCAACATCCAGCAACATCTCCGTCTCCTTTTTAACGGCAAGGAAGCCAATTCTTCCGAGACTGTCGGTGGTTTCTACCGCACCTGAATTCTGACCGCCGGCTATGGCAACATTCCCATTTCCAGACAAGTCAACCTTCAGACGACCACAAGCCTCCTCTAGGATTTCACCTGCTGAATCCTTAATCAGGTCCACCATTTCATCACCCTCAATTTCAACCATCGAATCGCCAATTTGGAAACTCATACCATCTCCAAAACTTAACGGTTCGGCAACAAAACCAGAACCTCTCTGAATCAGGGTTGCCGCCACCGCTCCAATAATGATGGCCACTAAGGCCACTGCGGTCACGGTCTTCCATCTTCTCTGCAAAAATTCCAGAGTTGGCAATGGTATGACAATAGAAGGCATATCATCATCCCCCCTAGTAATGGCCTCATCAGGGACGTCTTCCGCCACCACCTCTTCATCGATGTCAGCCTCGACATCGACCATTTCAGCCTCGACAACTTCTTCCTTGAGCCTGGACAAAACTTCCTCAATTAGCTCCGAACGCTTCGTTTCAGGCTCAGTTGCATCATCATCTTCCATAATCAGGGCCTCAACAACCCCCTCTTTGCTAACTATCAACCCCTCTTCCCCAATATCCGCAGATATCCTTTCGATTAGCTCAGACTTCTTACCTGAAACAAACAGCCCCCTATCTTTGCAGATCCCTCTCAATTCTGCCACAGTCTTCGAATTCAACGAAGAGCTGTCAAGAGATTCGCCGGGTGCCATATTACAGCCCCAGTCATATGGGGCAGCTTTCAACCTCTTCGCTCCCACGAGCCAAATTATCCTCATCGGTGAGCAAAGACAGTTTTTTCGAATTATATCAAAGCCTTGAAGGTCACCCCCATAGGCGCGCGTTCAATGCAACCACGTCTGGTCATACTATCCAGGGGTCCCGAACTGTACAGTACTCGCCGTCTTGCTACCGAAGCAGAGAATGCTGGTTGGACTGCACAGATACTGGACCCTTTGTCACTTTCTGTGGTAGTAGAGGGCAATGGTGGTAAAATCTACCACAAGGGGTGGCAGGTTGAGTGTGAGGCTGTTCTCCCAAGAATAGGTTACTCAATAACCAGACGAGGCGTCGCTATCGTTCGACAATTCGAACAAATGGGGGTTTTGGTACTCAATAAGAGCCTTCCAATCATTAGGAGTCGCGATAAGCTAATTGCTTGTCAAATGCTATCTGAAATGAGGGTCCCAGTGCCAATAACTGCTCAAGTCGGAGCGTGGGAAGATGCTGATAGAGCAGTAAAGAGGGTTGGCGGGGCACCGTGCGTCGTCAAGTCCACAGAGGGAACACACGGCTCCGGAGTTTTCCTAGTGAACTCACCTAGGCACGCGAGGCAGCTTGTTTCACAAATGCTCGAAAGGGGCATGAGGCCTTTGGTGCAGGAGTATATTGAGGAAGCTCATGGTAGTGACATTAGGGCATTTGTTGTTGGAGATGAGGTAGTCGCATCGATGCGTCGAAAGGCACATGGCAGGGAATTCCGATCAAATTTCCACCTCGGTGGCTCCGTGTCTAAATTGGATCTGACTGATGAGCAAAAGCACATAGCAATCAAAACCGCCCAAACAATAGGTTTGGACGTCGCAGGGGTTGACATGTTGGAATCAAACAGAGGGCCACTGGTTCTAGAGGTCAACTCTAGCCCTGGACTAGAAGGGATTGAGGGTGCAACGAAAGTAAATGTGGCCTACATGGTTGCAAAGCTAATCAGCTCACGACATAGCGCCCTTACAGGCAACCAGTCCACCGAACAGACGGCATCGCATGAGTTAGAGAATAATGAAGGTTCCAAGGCTTACTGATTCTTCGGCAATTTTGCGAACCATCACCAATCCAAGAAAAATTGAATCTCTCAGAGAAGCATTCAAGTTCTCATCCGTTTCCTCCAGACCGTCCGAAAGGACGGGGATGCACACACCGTTCGCGGTGCGAGGCGAGACACATGCTGCAGGGAGGCAATAGGATTTCTGAGGGTGATTTACCCTCACGTTTACTCAGAGTGGCCGACTTGAAATGGCATGAATGCTGGATCCAGCAACTCCGTTCTGAGAAGAAGAGCAGTCACACAATTAGGGCATACAAAATTGCAGCTAGAGGCTTAGCATCAACCACTCTTCCTGGCGAGGGAAAATCCAACTGGAGCAACACCCGAGACCTCTCGGTAAGGGAGATTCACGAAGTCATTGACCCAAATACCGGTAGAATGGATGCTTGGCTAAACAAACTGGGTGATCTGAAACCAAATACGATTAATGCGAAGATCGCAGCTGTCTCTCACCTATTGAAATGGTTGGGCCACAGCACTCCTGATTGGATACAGAGACCCTCAAGGAATCGACCTCTTCCAAAGACACTGGGTCGAAGAGAGCTGAATAGGTTGAAGAGAGCTGCATTCGACTCTGAAGACCCGCTCGCAGTGCCAATATGCACAACGCTTCTAGACACAGGGTTGAGGATTTCTGAGCTATGCGGTCTGGACATCGACGATGTCGACACAGAGGACATGTCAGCGTTAGTTATTGGAGGCAAGGGGGAGAAGGATAGGACCGTCCTCTTCACTCAGTCCACAGTAGGTGTTATCGAGTCTTGGTTACCAATTAGGGAAAACAGAATCAACCTTGCTAATAATCAATCGAGGGCAATGTTCCTATCTCGAAGGGGGAGGAGAATTAATCCACGTTCAATTCAGAAAATGATGGACAGACTTGCCGACTCGGCAGATATTCCTAGAACAAGGCTTAGCCCACATACTCTCAGACATACATTTGCCACCGGACTATTGGAGAGGGGTGCAGATTTGGTAACTATCCAGCGTTTACTTGGCCACTCTAGCATTGCCACTACCAGGGTCTATCTCGAGATAGGGGACCAGACACTGAGAGAGATATATCACAGGGCACAGAACTCACCTGAAAATTCTGAATCATACGACCGAGTTACCAACGATCCGAAGGAGACTGAGGCTTACCCAATCTCCCACGATTGACTACTTCCTCGAAGGGTTCTTTTTGCCTAGCCGCTTTCCAACTGACTCGGGTCCCTTCCAGGATCTATTTGCTTCCTCGGTGTTTCCGGGATGGCCAATAATGGGGCAGTACTTCCCCGACCTGCACCTACTACAGTTATCCGATGGAGGTCTTTCGACTATTTTCTGTAGTCTACCGTATTTCCTTCTCGGCATATGTGAGCCTTCAATAGACGGGACTTATGCATTGTCACAAACGCACAACTTTGAATCGTAAGCACTCAGGCTAGTGCCATGGGCGGTGAAGAAGAGGGCACAAATGGTCCCATCGGGACACACGCCAGTCACTCGATATTATTCGCTCAAGTGGTCGATTCGGACCCAAGAGTCTCATTCGATGAGGATGGATTGATGCTGGAAACAGATGCCCCGGGATCTGTCGGCAAGGCATTCTTGGGGGATGTAGCATGGGCCACGTTGAGGGCCATGTCCCCCCATGATACGCCAGCTTTTGTCAAGGAACCAATATACGACGAGCAACGTTGGCAGATTTCCTGCTCTTCTGGAGAGCTAAAAGCCTCGATATCCAGCAGGCATTATTGGGGATTTGGACTTCTAACCCGATGCTTTCTAAATGAGATTGTCATCGAAGGTGAGTTGGATGTTCGTGCACGCTGTGCACATGACATCGTTGCTTCTCTAGGCAGAAATCCATGGGAACCATCTAGGGTGAAGGCCTTCGAGAGGGCAACTTCAGCCAAAATGAAATCACACGTCTTAGCATGGGAGGGGTTGATCAATTTAGCAAAGAACAACATGAATGGCCAAATCGATATTCTTCAGGATTCTCTGAATCGTCTGAAGGGAGTTAGGGAAGGATCAGAAGATATTCTCTTGGAAGCAGAAGAATCGCTTGATCATGCTAGGAAAGCACTTTCAGACAAGAATGCACCAGCAGTAGAGAGAGCTCTTAGCCGAGCATCGAATGCGATATTTCGTGCTGATCCAAACACCGATTTTGACAACGCCGCACGAGATCTTTTGGAATTCTAGAATCCCAAGGTGGAGCGCATCCAAGACCATACTCCGTGCTGCGCCAAATAGACGACAACGCTGAAAAAGATGCAAGCAAAGTAAATCGCTCCCTTCGGAATTTGAATGGCGTCTTCTGATTCCTCGTCGAAGTATCTAATCAGGCCAGCTGCTTGTTGAATGCCACTGCCTTCCTTCTTCTTTGTCCTAACCTTAGAGGACGCCGAGCTCCTTGCCATCCTATCAGCGCACCCACATTCCCTATTTCAACGCCACTAGGAGAAATTTCTGCTCTCAAGGCTCCAGAGTCTCAATCAGAACGCAACCCCCGTCGAGCTCCACAATAACCGATGCAGCTCCCATCGCGGTTTCCAAACCATCTGTCATTAGTATCTCTCTCCGAAGCCCCCCATTAGACTGGAAAACTAGCCTGTGGCTCAATCTCTCGAGCACGTCCTTGTCTACAACCTGCCAAGTCCACTCGTCTTGGGAGACGGTCATTAGGGCTTCAATTGGGACCATTATGCCCTTTTTGTCCGCTAGCCCCCTCGCCCTCTTCATTAATTCATTGAGCTTCATCTTCGCCCCAATTTTATCAGTCTTGGTTGGCTCAGAGCCCTTTCTTGATATCCTTCTGAATCTCGACATTTGCATCCCATGCGGAAATTCCGCAAACATCGAGCGAATCATTGAAGGTATAACCATTGTCTATGCCATTCACAGAACGGAACCCAATTTCAAGGACATAACTCGTTGCGAACTCCAGATAATTCATGTTCGTCTATCGAACCGAAAAACCATGAGGGGCAGCGGCGAGCCATCTTGGAAGGACCTTTCCGAGAGGAGCATCTTGTTGAAGGCAGTGAAGCACTGGAGGGAAGATCCTGATAACTGGCTCAAGGAGTCATTCGACAGACTTCCAGAGACCGTTCGTGTAAATCCGCTGAGTGCAGATATGGATTGGGTCGAGTCTTGGTTAGAAGCTGCATCTGGAAAAAGACTGGAGTGGTTCAAGGGACCGGGAAGTGCGTGGGAGTTACCGTTCCCCCGTGGCTTCGCTCCCGATGGGCTCAAGCAACTTCTCGTAGCCCTGCACGATACTGGACGAATTACCCGCCAGGAAGCTGCCTCAATGCTTCCAGTTTTGGCGCTGTCTCCAAAAACTGGTGACTTGGTACTCGACCTTTGTGCATCACCCGGCTCCAAGACTACTCAGATTTGTGAACACCTAGGAGGAGAGGGTGCCGTAATAGCAAACGAGGTCGTAAGTGGACGAGTCAACACGCTAGTCTCAAACATACATCGGCATTCTTCGAAAACAGCTTTGATCGTTAATCATGATGGCAGGCACTTTCCTAAAGTTCCAAGCGCGGGGTTTGACCGCGTCTTGGTCGATGCACCATGTACCGGTTCAGGGACAACTCGAAAAAATCCAGAAATCTGGAGTAAGTGGCTACCCTCTTCCGGATTTTCACTGCATGACCTCCAACATGGACTTTTGACAAGCGCAATAAGACTTGCAAAGCCAGGTGCTAGGATTGTGTACTCCACCTGTTCCTTGGACCCAGTTGAGAATGAAGCGGTCGTGGCCAGAGCATTGGCCTCTGAAGAGGTTAAGATACTACCAGGGCATGATTTCATTCCATCAGTCCCATCGATGATAGGGATGACTGATTGGAAGCTACTGGACGATGATGGCGATCCAATGGAGCCCGATGACAGCCTATCCCATCTGATGCCAGAACCCGAATCTCCACATAATTCCTCATTGAAGAATTGCGTACGCATTTGGAACGATTCTCTTGGGGGTGGGGGATTCTTCCTAGCAGTTTTGGAGAAACTTCACTCAGAAAACTCCCCATCTACAAAATCTACGGGATCGGCCTCAATTGATCCAATGGTACCGGACCCTGAGCACTTCCCTAGGCCGATTGATGACTATTGGCGTACAATCCTCGAGTCAGAATGGACAAAAGTCCCATCTGGCCTTTGGATAAGAGGCAAGACTCTCCTCTGGGCCAGTCATGCTATTGAAGAGGTGTGGAAGTCTGAGGGGAGTCGAAAGAGAGGTAGGAGGAGAACGCCCGGCAGTCAATGGCGACCACTGAAAGTTGTTCATGCTGGGATGGCATTGGCCAGACTACGTAAAGGCAAAATGGACCGAATCACCTCAAGGGGTGCAAACAGGATAGGTCAAGGAAATGGCCCATTATTTGTCACTGTACCGGGGAAACTCATAGACGAAATCCTCATCGGAAACCCCCCTATAGTCGAAGAAGACGCACAAATGTCCGAAATAGGGCCAGGATCTTCAATTCTGACCGACAGCTTTGGCACGATACTTCCAGTTTGGGTAGGTTCCAAAATTACACCCATGATCAGCGAGTCCGAAAAAATTGCACTGCGTGCCATAAGGGGGCTAGATAATTGAAAGAATGTAACAAATCACATTCATTTTTTGGACACTCCCTCATGTAATCATTGAAATGCATGGCATATGTTCAACCAACACAGGAGTAGAAATACAGAGGGGGTGGTGAAGTTGGACGAGGTAGATAAACAAATCATCAAGGTACTAGAGTCCGATGCTAGAACATCGCTCAGAAGCATCGCAGATCAGGTTGGAGTAGCTTTGGGTACGGTCAGTAATAGGGTCAGAAAGCTTGAGGGGAAGGGACTTATCAAGGGCTACACGGTTTTATTGGACCCCGACAAGTCAGGATGGGGGCTAAGTGTACTGATAGGTCTCAGGATCCAAAAGGGCAGACTGATGGAGATTCAGAGAAAGATAGCAGAGGATTACAGGGTCTATGGCGTCTATGACGTTACCGGGGACTATGACTCCATGCTGCTTGTAAGGGCCCGCGACCGTGACGATTTAGATGACCTAATCAAGAATGTAATTAGCATGGACGGGATAGAGAGGTCAGTGACACATCTTGTGCTCAACACCGTAAAGGAGATGCCCCCCTCACTGCCAGAGTAGAGGCTAGAGGATATCCTCCAGTAACGAATTCACGATTGGTACCAATACCTCGCGAAACGGAGAAAGAGCCTCAACAGTCCTCCCCTCTGGTTTCATTGCCTTTAGAAGAGACGTCCTAAGATCCTGGTCAACAGTTACGTCCATCGCCATCAAACGTTCCCCAATCAGGGACTGCAATTTGCCTCCCGTTCTATCCCAATCCATCAGCAGAATTATCGGTGCACCGCCATCTATAGGTCGATTATCTCCATACCTACTGTGAAGGTATGCTACTAGCCTACTGGTATCCCATCCCTTGTTTATCTTCTCGATGGTACCCTTGAATCCAAGTTCTCTGAGTGCCCTCTCATCTTTCATCCCCTCTACAAGAACAGGCACCCCACAACCTCCTTGCTCGATTGGCATGTTTCTGACTATGGAGAGACAAATCGCCCTTGCTGCCATCTCGAACCTCTGCTCCCGGTTATGCGGTCTATTGAATTTCATCCAAGAAAAGCTCCTATATGCGCCAATTACATTCCCCACAGTGCACAGACAGTTACAAGCTATTCTCAAAATACAAAGAATACTTTACGCCCTCTTGTTGTGCAACCCTTATGAGGGGATTTTCCCCCCGAAGGGTTGGAGATTGGCGTGACTGTGATGACTGCCATCTTTGAAGGGCTTTGGGACCATTACATTTTGTGGAGCGTCATCGTCGCCGTAATCGCATTTGGATGGTTGTATCACCACTCATTCTGGTTCATCTCCGAAGATGGCAAGGAAGTCCCTAATGTAGATGAAATTGCCATCGGAGTCTTTCCCAAGCATAATGACGACATGAGACTTGAGGTAGCTTGGACAGTACTACCATTTTTGCTTATCATCTGGTTAACTTACGTTTCATGGGCTCCTTTGGATGCAATGTGGACCTCTCCCGAAGGAGGCAACCATGGCTTTGCATGTGATGACGGCTCGATAAATCACGACTATACTGTAAATCAGAACGGCTTCGAGTCATCCAACAATAGCATGGACTCCACAGGAATGATAACCTCTGACTGCTACCATGTGATCAAGATAACTGGTCAGCAATGGTTCTGGAATTTTGACTGTCTGGAACTGGCAGCCGACCTCTGTGACACTTCTACGGAGAGTATGGAGGTATATGGGACCGTACCAGTTCTGAAGCTTAAGAGAGGGGAGACCTACCTAGCTGTAATGGAGTCACAAGATGTGACGCATGCACCTTGGTTCCAGCACTTAGGCACAAAGGAGGATACGCTTCCAGGAATGGAAACAACACTCTGGCTGCCAATTAATGACGACCTTACCCGCGAGTCAATGATCCTCTGCGCGGAATACTGCGGTGACGCCCATTCCATAATGGCGGCAAAATTAGAGGTACACAACTGAGGTAATATCATGCGTCCTTCCCGTAGCTCCAATATCGTAGCCATAATGGCACTGGTGACTGCAGCTGTGTTCCTCGCACCATCTGCTATTTCGCTACCAACTGGTGTGGATAATGTCTCAAGTAGCGGGTGCACCTGCCACGGAACGAGCCCCTCCGATTCGGTCACAGCCTCAATTGACGGCCTTCCAGAAAGTTACAACTACTCAGAAGAATACGAACTAACGCTCTCCTTCGCGGGCGGTCCTTCGAATCCAAACAACATCAATCAAGGGGGGTTCAACCTTTGGGCCAGTCATGGGACACTCTCAGTCGTCGATGGAACTGCCCAGATAAGTAGCAAGGACGGCAGCGCTACACATACGGAGGCGGGTAATGACCAGACCTCTTGGACCGTAAAGTGGACGGCTCCGGCAGATGATCGAAACGTCGACCTCGTCCTCCATGTAAATTCAGTGAATGGAAATGCCGGCACTGATCAGGGGGCACAGGGAGATGATTGGAACAGGGTAGTGGCCAAGATAACTGGCCCAGTGGCCGTCATTGAGGCGGCAGACCCATTCGTTGTCCTCGGGGTGCTGATTCTTGTTTCGGCCACCCTGCTTGCAATAACGCTAACATATGTGTTCTATCGAAAGGATCCAGATGCATTCGACTGGGATAACTTTGCCCCCTGGATTGCGGAATGGATGACCTCCACTGACCACAAGAAGATAGGCACTCTGTATTTCATAGCAGGCCTGTTTTTCTTGGGAGTGGGGGGGATAATGGCCATGATCATCAGAATCCAACTAGCTGTCCCGGGCAATGACTTCTTGACCCAGGAGCAGTACAACCAATTCTTCACACTTCACGGAACGACAATGATTTTCCTGGCTGCTATGCCCATGATTAATGGATTTGCAAATTGGATGGTTCCGCTACAACTGGGGGCTCCAGACCTAGCCTTGCCGAGGATTAATGCCATGTCATTTTGGCTACAACCTTTCGCAGCACTCCTTATTTTCACTGGAGTTTTCTCAGGTCACGGCGCTGACACAGGGTGGACTGGATACGCGCCCTACGTAGTAAGTGAGGGGGCGCACCACGGCACCACTATGTGGGCGGCAGGACAGATAATGCTAGTCGCATCCTCAACGCTGACCGGAATCAACTTCCTGACAACCATGGCGGTGATGCGAGCCGAGGGAATGGGGTGGATGCAAATGCCACTGTTCAGCTGGTCTATCCTAATCGCCAACGTAATGCTCTTCCTCTCCATTCCCGCATTTGGAGTCGGACTGATACAAGTGTACTTGGACAGGGTCGTTGGAACGGCATTCTATGATATTGCAGCTGGTGGCGATCCATTATTGTGGAGTCACTTGTTCTGGTACTTCGGACACCCCGAGGTTTACGTTGTCGTAGTCCCCTCATTTGGAATTATTTCTGAGGTCATCGCAACAAGCGCACGGAGATCAGTGTTCGGTTACCGTTCGATGGTTTATGCGATGGCCGGAATCGGTGTCGTGGCTTTCATCGTGTACGGTCACCATATGTTCACAAGTGGAATGAGCCCAACTCTCAGATTCGTCACAATGCTCACAACGATGCTGGTCGCAGTCCCTACAGGAATCAAGATTTTCAACTGGCTTATGACCATGCATGGGGGCTCACTTGTCTATCGAACTCACACATTATGGGCGCTTGGCTTCCTAGTTACATTCACGCTAGGTGGTATTTCGGGCATGTTCTTCCCATCCATAGCTATGGACACCCACCTTCATGAGTCCTACTTTGTGGTAGCCCACTTCCACTACGTGTTGGTAGGAGGCACAGTCTTCGGATTCTTCTCGGGGATATACTACTGGTTCCCCAAAGCCACAGGTAAGATGCTCAGCGAGAAGCTAGGCGTCCTACACTTCCTTTGCGCATTTGTCTCCTATAATGCCTTATTTTGGCCAATGCACAGGCTTGGCGTCTGGGGCATGACAAGAAGGCACCATACCTACTTTGTTACCACGGAGGAGGCACTTGGCTCACTCCCGATGGAGGCAGCCGGCTGGAACCTGTTCATCACTGTGTCTGGCTTCCTATTCTTCTTCTCTAACTTCATCCTTGTACTAAACATGATAGTCTCTTCCGTAAGGGGGGTCGACGCACCCGCTGATCCTTGGGGCGGGTGGTCTTTCGAGTGGATGACTTCATCCCCACCACCGACCCCAAGTTTCGGCCACTTCGATGGCGATAAGTGGGTGGGACTGCCCGTCCTAGAGGATGCTAACGAGCACATAGCTAACGAACCAGGGGCAATTTCCCGCTGGTTCAGCAGGCTTATGGTCGCAGACGATGAAGTAGGGGAGGCATTACATTGAGCTCAGATAACCACGATCACCCCAGCGCATGGGGCCCGCATGACTGGGGCCATGGGGCTCCCCACAACTCTTGGGCACCGATCATAATGAGTGTCGGCATTGCAATGTTCCTATTCACGCTTGCAGGGGCCTACCAGTGGGGCGAATTCACCGAACCCGGATACGTACCCCTCATAGGGGCCTCTCTTTTTGTCGTAACGATTGGCCTACTGGTCTGGTGGAGGCAGGACATCAGCTTCGATGGCAGCTACGAACCAAAGTCCACTGGCGCCCCTTTCCAGAACATCGACATCCGAAAGGTAGCGATGTGGGTCTTCCTGATGTCCGAGATGATGGTCTTCACGTCGCTTTTCAGCACATACATCAGATACAGGCTGGGCATCGAATCATGTCAAGAGGTCTTCGAGTCAGGAAATTGGGTCGAAGGTAGCTCAGTAACATGCTTCGAGCCTGCTAGTCACCTCATCGCTTCGAGCTGGTTCCACCTTGCTCCCGGGGCCATCAATACCTTCGCTCTGATAGTCTCATCCTTCACGGTAGTCCAAGCTCTCAGGTACGCAAAGATGGTTGACATAGACGATACCGTAAGGAAGAGGAAGGTTACTCGCTATCTTGGGGCAACTTGGGTCCTCGCTATTATTTTCCTCACTCTGAAGATGGTCGAGTGGTTCGTAGGATTCCCTCTGCCGGATTTCATGCACGAGTACAACCACGGAGACTCTTCGATAAAGTCGCTTTACACAGAGGGGTATCTAATCAACGCTGACAGTTACCAGCATCACGCATACGACACCCACTACATTGAGACTCATGAGGGATACGAGCTGTCTGAGGATAGTGCCCTATATGCCATGATGCAGGCAGGCACCCACCCAGGCGGGCACATGATGGCAAATATCCAAGTCAGCGCTACAACTTTCTACGTCACAACAGGCACCCACGGGGCACACGTCTTCGGAGGGATAATCGGTCTCACTTACATGACATTCAAGGCCAGCAGGGGCGGCTACACGCCCGATAATGCGGTCTCAATTGAGTACTTCGGACTCTATTGGCACTTCGTCGACCTAGTTTGGGTTCTCGTATTCCCGTTCTTCTATCTATATTGAGGTGAAAAAGCATGGCGCACTACAAAATTATGGGGCAAGACCCCTACTGGATGAACTTCTTCGGGCTGATTCTACTTACCGTAATCGAGGTTGCTGCTGTTGGAGTAGACTTGGGGAAGACTATGACGCTATTCATACTCACAGTCATAGCGATTCCAAAGTTCCTGATGATAGCTGCAATCTTCATGCATCTGTATGGGGATGAAGACTCTGCCATTCTGACAATTACCGCCCTATTCCCCGCCTTCTTCATCATCATCATGATACTGTTCGTTGGGCTCACCCATCCCGAAGCTGCGTCAGGGCTACCCGACTGGTGCAGGCCAGGAAATTATGGCCTCTGAGCCTTAAGGTTCATTGGCAAAGCTGCGTACGGAGATTCACTGCAGACGTCGCATAGCCTGGTATTGCGCCGGATTTGAAATCCGGTGTCCTAGTGACTCGGGAGTTCAAATCTCTCCGTCTGCGCCACTAAAGATTAGGTGGATTGGCACCACCTCTCACCATTAGCTGGTTGGGGTGGAACTCGAATTTCACTGGAGAAGTGACCGAAATCTCCCCATCAAGGCTGATGTAAAGTGGTGGATCGTGACCATGCTCCTCGGTAGGGTTGCCATTGGAGTCAAGCGCCATTATCTCGAACTTCTTACATGAATCCATGGTTATCTTCCCCCATCTGCCAACATGCTTGCCCTTCCGTAGCGGCCCCATTACTCTGAGCATCTGCGACTTAGATAGTCCGAAGCCAAGTACAATGGAAGAATCGTCTCTGAATGGATGAGCTCCCGGTGCCACTTGATAACCCCCTCCGAAGGTCTCACACTGCATCAATGCGAACAGACCAGTCAGGTCAACATGGCGTCCCGGTTCGTCATCTACCCTTATCCAAGCCATTTGGCTCTTCCATGTAAGTATGGCCTTTATGGCTAGAAATGTGTACTTTATCTGACCGCTAATCCAAGAGAAATGACCCTCATCTTTCATCCTGTTGATTGATGAGGTTACCCCGCCATCACACTCGAGGAACGACCATCTGACCAAGTTAGAATCAGTTGACGGCTTACCAGTTACAGGATAGTGCTTAGACACTGGGATTCCAGGGTGCTCGGGGGCCTTTCTCCCTTCTACCCTGATTCCTCCAACAGAGTAATCGGATCCATCTGCAAGAACTGCGATCGCTCCTTCCAGATCGTTTAGAGGGATGCCTATCGCACGAGCGAAGTCATCACCATTACCCATGGGGATAATCCCAAGGCGTTTTTCCGACCCCCTTAGCCCATTGGCAACCTCATGGACAGTCCCATCCCCGCCAATTGCGACAACCAAATCATAATCGCTTTCCCTCAATGAAGAGGATATCTCTATTGCGTGGCCAACCCCCTTTGTCATGAAGAAGTCAGCCTCCATGCCGGAGTCCTTGACTCCATCCTTTATTCTCTGCATCCCCCGTCCCAGCTTACCATCCCGGGCATTGGGGTTCGCTATGCAGGCTATTCTAACCACAATCCATCCAGAACGTGCATATGACTTGAATGCTGCCGAACCAAGGAGTCATGAGTGAGCGTGCCCTCAGAAGGCCGGTTGAAGTGGACGACGCGAACTCCCATATGCTAAGGGCGATAGAATTAGCGGAGGCTGGCAGGTTCAGAGTAATGCCAAATCCCATGGTGGGTTGCGTGCTTGTAAGGGACGGAATTGTGATCGCCGAGGGGTGGCATGATCACCTAGGTGGGCTTCATGCGGAGCAGATGGCGATAGCTGATGCAGAGTCACGTGGAATAGAGACCAGAGGAGCCACCGCTTTCGTTACCCTCGAGCCCTGCAACCACTTCGGGAGGACGCCCCCCTGCACCGAATCACTCCTTTGGGCAGGTGTAAGCAGCGTCGTCATCGGTTCGTTGGATCCCAATCCTAATGTCAGAGGTGGAGGGTCAAGGACACTCTTAGAGGCAGGGGTAGAAGTGCACTTAGGGGTAATGGAGGACGAATGCGAGAAGCAGATGGCAGAATTCATGCACTGGTGTCGCAATCGCCGCCCCCTCGTCACAATGAAGGCATCCACTGATAAGGAAGGGAGGATAGACGGCAATCCCGAAGAGCCATCCAAGAGGTTCAGCTCCCCAGAGTCTTTGGCATTGTCCCACGAGCTTCGAGCGGAGTCGATGGCAATACTAGTAGGAGTCAATACGGTAATACGTGATGATCCAGAGCTTACTATCAGGGGTCCCGAGATCAAACCAAGGGGGCCCCCAATCAGAATCGTTGTCGACCCAGATGGCAGGGCCCCACATGAATCCAAGGTCCTAGTGGATGGAAAGGCCCCAACACTACTGATCAACTCATCAGAATTCGACTCAACTGAAGACCTCGAGCACGTCGAGAGGGCCATCATTCCAGATAGGCAGATTCCTGTTTCCCGAATCCTTGACATGCTTGGCGACAGGGGAGTGCAGTCCCTTCTTGTCGAGGGCGGTGCAGACACCTGGGCCAGATTTCTATCAGAAGGGGCTGTGGACAGAGCCAGAGTCTGCATCACTCAAACAATACTGGGCGGCGACTCACCCAGATTCTATTCCAAAACCCTATCTGAGCATGGTTTGGAGATTTTCTCTGAGGAAGACTCATCTGGGGATAGAATTGAGTGGTGGAAAAGAAAAAGAGTAGATTGAGAGGCAATTTACCCTTTTTGTACTAGTAGTACTCATACTTAAATACAGTAGTCCGCGCGTCAGTGAATTACATGTATAGCCCACGTAATACGAGAACACTAAGCATCTGCCTTCTGATGGTACTGTCCGCTGTAGGTCCAATGGCCGCCCCCGTAGGGGCCGAGCACGACTCCCACGACCACCCGTGGCTGTCACTCGAGGTCTTCAATGACGGCAACTGGATCAACGTCGATCATGAGATGGAAGAGTCACCATTCAACGTGTCAGTCGATGCAGGGACCTATCCCATGCATCTAACAGCAAACAACCTTGAGCTTAACATGACCTACAACATGACTTGGTCAGTTATGCAAGTCGAGGGTGGCACATGGGAAATGACCAATGAAACCACTCACACCAGGGAGTGGTTCTCTTACACCAACATGAGTGGTGAGACATGGAACCTCACAATGAATGACGGAAGCTGCTATGCAGTGATAGAAGCGCAGCTTGAGACCGTCGAACCAGACGGCACTCGAGACCACGTCACTGGGTACACATTCATGCTTTGGGGGGATTGTGGATTCAACGGAATCGTCGGCCTCTCAGCAGAGATAGGAGGTTCATGGGTCGATCTGGCCGCACAAGACAGCGCCCTAGTCCTAACAGAGGGCACCTACGACCTACAGTGGAATTTCAACAACCTATCAGCCAACACCTCATACAGATTCCATTACCTCTTCGAGTCATTTGAAGAAGACACATCAATGTCAATGGAGGAGGAGTACTATTGGACCGGGAACGATACCTCAAACTTCGACACGTGGTCCGTAGAAATCGACTCGTGGGATTGTGAAATGGTCATCGATGGGTGGCTGTGGGAAACCAGCAACACCAGCGAGGATGAGCTGCTCGGCGGGTTCGCCACCTTCCCAAGCGGGGAGTGCGAGGAGCCTCCGGAGTACTTCGAGCTCTGGGTCGACGGGTCACTATACTCGGAAATACACCACGACTATCAGTACGACGAGTGCACAGAGTACGACCATGATGATTACGAGTGCTGGAACGAAGACTGGGACGAAGACGGGGACGGTATCCCGGACTGGACTGACTGGCAACATAGCTGCGTGAACTGGACTGACGACGTCGCTGGTACTGACTGGTGGGAGTGCGAAGGCTGGTCCGAGATGCCCCTCATCTCCGAGGGCAACCACTCAATGGTACTCAACGTCACCGATTTGGACAACGATACTGAGTACATGGTTTATGTTGATACTCAGCAGTCTTTCAGAAACCAGGGCCATATAGCAGACCACTACGAATTTTCCATCAACACCACTGGGATGGCAGAACCGATTTTCGAGCACATCGCATTCTCTGTAATCACCGACAACTATACTTGCGATCTTCACGTAAGCGCCGGAATCTACGAAATAGAGGGTGATGGCAGTGACCACTTCCTTGATGGCAGTGGCAGTGATTTCCATTTCAACGGACCTTGTGATGAGCCAGAGTCCCCGTTCACACTTACCTACGATGGAGTAGAGTGGGAAGAGGAGTGGTTTTACAATACGTACGACGAGTGCAATACTCAGGACGACTGGGGTCACTACGAGTGCTGGCACGACGACTGGGACTTCGACGGTGACGGTGAGCCCGAAATGTGGGATCACTGGGAACACTGCGAAATCTTCACAGACGAGACCACCAATGAGTCATGGTGGGGATGCCAGACACATTCTATGCCACCATTCCTGGACGCCGGCAACCACAGCTTGACACTGCTCGTCGAGGACTTAGATGAGAACAGCAACTACACTCTATACTTCGATTGGGAAGTCTGCGAGATGATGTCTGGATGCGACCAAGAAGACGACTATGATAGCTTCAGCACGTCCGCCCAGGAGAACAACTACACCACTTCAGGTTGGCTTGAGACGGACGAATACACCTGTGATGTCACAATCAATATCCAGTTGGAACAAACCATTACTCATGAAGGCAATTGGACGTACAATCACTTAATTTTCTGGGATCATTTCCGTTGGATGGGTCCTTGTGATGAGCCAGAGTCCCCGTTCACAGTTTCCATGGATG
>Ga0115011_10000171_pt1 | contig 59563 bp, 49 predicted proteins | sample TroAtlMetagenome_2_FD_88705 | JGI IMG/M metagenome (GOLD analysis project Ga0115011, IMG submission 88705) | Marine eukaryotic phytoplankton communities from Atlantic Ocean - Tropical Atlantic ANT8 Metagenome | ecosystem: Environmental > Aquatic > Marine > Oceanic | place: Tropical Atlantic... | reverse complement strand
CTCTTGTCTCTGCGTGTTTGTAGAAGACCTTTAAGCCATCCGTTTTTGCTTCGTAGAAGAGCATGATGTTTGTGCCGGCAATTATCATAAATAGCAGTACGATCCATTCAGCGGCCTCGTTCTCAAACCCGCCAACGGAACCACTGAGGCTCGAGAAGCCACCAGTCCCCATAGTTGAAAGGGCGTGTATTGCAGCTTGGTAAAGAGAGAGGCCAGTGAGCATTAGGGCCCCGATCTCGACCAGCGTTATCACTACATATACTCTCCATAAAATGGAGGATCTTTCCTTGATGCGCGGAGAGATGCCTTTTGATTTAGGCCCCGCTGCTTCGGTGTAAAACAGGTGTCTACCACCAACTCCCAGCGCGGGAAACACAGCGACAAAAAGTACTATAATCCCAACGCCTCCCAGCCAGTGCATAAGTACTCGCCAGAAGTGGAGTGCAGGGTCAAGCGAACCCTCGATGTCGCTCATTACCGTGGCGCCTGTAGTTGTGAAGCCAGACACGGCCTCGAAGATAGCTTCGGGTATTGAGAAACCTGCCCCTAAGACAAAGGGTATCGCGCCGACAAGACCTACTGCGACCCAGGCCACAGCTACCATTAGCAAAGCCTCTCTTCTATTCATTATGTGAGATTTACTACGGCGACCAAGCGTATAGAGTAAAGAAGCCAACCCAGCAGCAATTAGGCTACTGTTTGTCATATTGGCTGCCCCTTCAGCTGAATCCATTAGCAGCCCTACACCAGCCGTGAGGATCATTGAGACGCTCACTACTCCAATCAATAGACTCAATGGATGCGCTATAGCCGACCAAATGGCCAGACCTGTGCGGGGGCGGCTGGTATCTCTCATTTGCCACGCTGTTTGAATAGTCGCTCAATGCTAGGTCGAGTAGCGGCGGTTGTTAGTATTACAACGGTGTCTCCATTCTTGACCGTGTCGGAGCCTCTAGGAATAATGACGTTTCCGTCAGAGACAATAGCTGTCAGAATAGCTCCTCTGGGTAGGTTGAGTCGCCTAATGGGAGTCCCAACTATTCTAGACCCTACCTTAGCGGTCATTTCAAGGACCTCTGCCTGACCCTGTTCGATAATATGAAGTGACTGTAGCTCTGTCTGTTGAACGAAGCTATCAATCTGCTCTATCGCGACAATCCTTGGTGAGATGACGTGGTGAATCCCCAGTTCGTGGTAGATGTCTTGATATTCTGGCCGCTGTACAACGCTGATTATTCTGTTGGCGCCCTCACCCTTTGCTATAAGTCCAGCCATTAGGTTGACTTCGTCATTTCTAGTCACCGCACAGAACAGATCAAAATTACCGACCATCTCCTCTTTTAGGAAGGCGGTATCTGTCCCGTCTGCATGAAGAACCTCTGCTTTCGGGAGGCTCACGCTAAGTCTATCTACAGTCTCTTTATCTTTGTCTACAAGAACTACACCTATACCGCTCTCTCCCATTAACCTCGCCAAGGTTGAGCCTATGACGCCGCCACCGACTATGAAGATCCTTGAGGTCTCGCGGCCACCTGTAAAGAGATCAATAGCAGGGTCCATCTCTCCAGCCTTACCTACCAAATAAACTCGATCTTCGGGGAGTATTACATCAGAGCCACCAGGGACAAACAGTTCGTCGTCCCTGACAATGGCGGCTACCAAAGTCTCCTTTGGTAGGTGAAGGTTCGCTAGAGCTTTGTGTAACATTTTGCTCTTGTTCGGGACCTGAAGTAGGACCATCTCAACGTTGTTCCCTACAAAGCCGATGACATCTAGTGCTCCGTGAGTTCTCGCTGCTTTAGCTATTTCGTGGGCTACTATTATCCTTGGGGTGATTACTACATCTATCCCGAGCACGTTTCGGTTAATCCCTAGTGTTTTTCCTGTGTATTCAGTGTGATGAATACGAGCGATAGCGTGTTTTGCTCCTAGTTGTTTCCCAAACATCGCAGCGAGTAGGTTTAACTCATCGTTCTGTGTAGAGGTGATTATAAGGTCAGCCTGATCAATCTTGGCAGCGAGTAGTGTTTCTGGAGAGCCTCCATGCGCCCTTAGTGTCGCTACATCGTAGTCTGCCTCAAGCTCATCAAGAGTGTCTTGATCCTTATCAATTGCAACGACGTCGTGGCCAGTTCTCTCCAAAATACCGACTAAGCTACTACCAACCTGGCCCATACCAACAACAACAACGTACACGTTATGCTCCCTGCTCTATAAAGGGTGTTGGCTGGTCCTCTACCCCTTTCCTAGCATTGGAAGAAGGTAAGTCAGATTCGTGCCTTATGTCACCAGTATCGATTAGAAGACCTTTTAGTAGTCGAGATGACCAGAATTCATTTAGGAACACCGACGCCAATATTGCGGCGCTCAGCATCTTTCCTAGCTCGCCTGGATAGACCAAGAGGATGTTTAGGGCCATAGCGACGGCTACGTCACCGTGACCGAGCATCCCACGGCCTTGATCAAACCTAGTGCATGGAAGGCCTATGGAGGCTACTGCCCCACCAGTTAGCTTTCCGATTGACCTAGCCGCCACAAATATTCCAGCGAGAGCCCAGGGAAGCCAACCAGTCACGGTTGTCATCGCCCCCGCAAAGATCAACATAACGATATACATAGGTCTGCTAGAACGTTCTAAGGCCTGGTCTATCTCATTTACTAGCTGAGCGTCTGCCACTCGAACGAGAACCACTCCAAGCACCAGGTTTACAAGTAGAGGTGACAGCTCTAGTGAATAGGCTAGGCCTGATGCGAACACAACTATTCCGACAAGGGCTAAGAACTGCTTGTCTTCATTGTGCTCGTCACCCAAAAACATCCCAAACAGTACGCCAAGTATAGCGCCCAGAGCTATTGTGATTACGAACCATTCAATCCAGGTCGGTCGACCTTCGAAGACAGGGTGGGGTGTGTGGAAGATACATAGAATGGCGCCAAACCCTACGATCGCGAGTAGCTCGTTTATGTGAAAGCTCTTTTCTAGTAGGTTTGTGGTCTCTCCCTCTGCGTTCAATTTCCGCTTTACCAGCTTTACGGTGTATGGGGACGCAACTGTTGCTGCGACAGAGAGGGTGGCTAGTGCAAAAGCCCACTGTTTGGGGCCCTCCCACGAGAATGGTAAGAAGTGAAACGCCACGCTTGATACCCCAGCAACTACTCCTGCTGTCACCGCAGCCTCTATAATTGCAACCCTACCTGAAGTGAACCTACTGCCAGCTATGGTGGGAAATTGTATCCTTGTTCCGTAAAACAGCCCCATCCACCCGATAGCTAGGGACATTAATGGAGCCAGTTGTGCTAAAACGTCGCCGCTGAGTGCAGTAAACCAAGGAGATGCTGGGCCTACTAGGATACCAAGAAGTAGATACTCTCCACCGCTAGAGAAGAAGAATTTGTTCTCCAAGCGGTCCACTACAAAGTGTGCGAACAGGTACGCAACAATGACAACAAACAGCAGTGAGAGTGTAGCGAGCATAAAACGGCCGCTATTCTAACTCATATAGATAGCGTTAGGAAAGAGACGAAGGCCAGTGGATTGGGTGTTCAGGTTTATAGCTGAACTGGTCCTCTGCTCGAGAACCGTCCAAGACAGCCGCGTAGTGAAAACGACGCCTGTTTGCTCCGTAAGAGAATTCCGTGCCCCTGAGCCTTTGTCTGGCTTTATAAACAGGGGTTAAAGCCAGACCTGGTAGGGGTATGGATATTCTGCCCCATCTCTCAATACACGAGGAAAGGGGCATAGTATCGGCCCCTGGAATGTTGACAATGGTGGTTGATTGCTTGGCGAAGCATGCCATTGACAAGGCGCGCACGACGTCATTTAGAGATAGCAGATTCAACATAGGGTCATAGCCTAGAGGCTTAAAACACACTGGGGAGGATAGGAAGTCAAATAACTGAGAGCCAGTTCCAGGTGCCAGCACCTCTGCCGTTCTGAGGACGGTTATCTCTAGAGGTGATAGGCCCATGTGGGTACATGCTAGTACATCAGCCTCGACCCTATCCCGGACCCACTGGGGTGCTCCTCCGCCCATGTTTAGGGGGTGCGATTCTGTGATCAGCACAGGTAGATCTCTTTGGACCTGATAGACCGCAACATCGCTCTTAAAGATGAGTCTTTTGATTGTCGGGTGCCGACCAGACAGCTCAATAATTGAACGTAGGGAGTCGACGTTAAGTGCGTGAACTCTAGCCCCTTTGGCTGTCATGGAGCGGTGCATTGATAGATGCATAATCACATCTATCTTCAGATCTTTTGCGATCCCAAACAGCATCTGTCTTACATGTCGGTTTCGGCTGAGGTCGAATTGCTTATAGGTCAGCTTATCGTTTTGACCGAACGGCATGGAGTCCGCACCCTTTTTAGGACCTATTGCGAGTACGTGCTCGATCCTGTCGTCCTCCAAAAGGGCCCTACAGAGGCGCTCACCTATAGGTGTTGTCGCGCCCGTCACTAAAACACGTCGAGGGGTCCCTTTCTTTAGCTTTTTTGTCATTCGAAGATGTTCCCGCGAGTAGCTAGCCCTTGCTCTATGAGAGCCTCTACAGCACTTTTTACTTTACCAGCCGCCTCTCTTACCACTTTGGGGTTGTCAGCGTCTTTTGGCTTGTAGTCTTGGTGGACTGGTATTGGCTCACCGTAGTGAATATGGTATCTCACAGGCAGAGGTAGGGGGGTCAAGGGTATTGGTAAGTAGGGGAGTCCTATTAGTTTACCAAGTGAGTTTATCTGACCGATCTGTGGCATCTGCTCTTCTGCCCCAATGATGGCTGTAGGAATAACTGGTACACCATGTCGGATGGCTAGTTCTGCGTGGCCTAGGTGCCACTTCTGAAGCTGATAGGCTAGGCTGGCATTTTTTCCTATTCCTCCAACCCCTTCAGGAAAGATCATCACCAGCTCATTTGATGAGAGTAGCGCTCTTGCGTTTCCTCGAGAACCTCCGACAAGCCCGCTGCGTGCGAACAAGACACCTATCCAAGGGAGGCTTGGTACAAAGTGATCAGCTATAGGGCGAGGAATCCTGCGTGTTTTCAGGAGCACGTCCGCCCAAAGCATCGCCGCATCAGTAGGGATGGTGCCTGAGTGATTGGCGGCCATAACAGCGCCTGAATCTATCGGGATGTTCTCAACACCGTATGATCGAACTCTAAAGTAATCTTTGTGTAGCTTCCAGCACAGCCCTAACCCGAAGGCTGCGAAGGATGGGTGTAATCCGAAATCGTCGAAGCCGTGGCCGTTGTCTCTTATCTTTAGTTCGCCAGCCCACTCCATAACTTCTGCGGGAAGCAAGGTCTCAGCGAGTTTGTGTGCGATTTTTGGGGTCAGTAGCATCGGTGTGGTTAATAGCTTGGATTGTACCAAGGTGCTTGATGTTTAGAGCTTATTAGCCTCTGTCATAGCATACTCGGCCTCTTCAGTTCTACCTAAGGCCGTCAGTGCCTGTGCCTCCATCAGCCATAGCTGTTTAAGCAGGCTAGGGTACTCTTCTCCCATGGGGCGATTGAGCCTTGTTGCACGAAGGGCCTCATCGAAACGACCTTCTTCAAGAAGCGTTTCAATTTGCTCTATAACTATGGTCATTTCCTCATTAGTTATCGTCGCGGCAATATCTTCTTCTATCGGTACACTTTCGAAATCTAAGTTTGTACTAGAGGGGTAGCTAGTAGGCTGGCTAGTTTCGTCATCCTCCTCTACGCTAGTGAGGGCTTGAGCTTCCACCTCTGGAGGAGGCATAGCTCTACTGGCCTCAGGCATTCTTCTTCCGCTAGATCTAAATGTTGAGTCCACTGTTACAGAACCCCCAGATGACCTAGACCTGAACCCCAGAGATCCACTAGCGTCGTCGCTAGCCCCTTGACCTAATGAGATCTCAGCATCTGCTGAGCCTAACGTGCCAAACATATCAACTTCATTGAACTCGCTAGCACTTTCAAGTTCAGGTCGCTCAGCCACCGTATCATTACTGGTAGGTTCGGAATTTGCTGGTGGAATCGCACCACCCTCGCCATTGTTCTGGTTTTCTGTTTCTGATTTAGTCGTATACGACCTTGTTCTCACCTGGCCAACAGCCTCTAATTGTAAGGCATCATCATTATAGGCTCCTGCTTGTGATTCTGAATTCTGGCCTCCTCGGACACCCAGTAAACCAACAATGTCTACTTCTTCCGTCGAGCTCTCAGTTGATATTATCGCCTCTCTTATGAATTCATCCTCATCGATGATGGTCGTTGAGGATTCTTGGGCTTCTTGTGTGGGTGAGATATCTGTTTGTGTCCCAAGCTCTTCTGTCTCTTCCACACCTGGGAACATTGGGGCTCTTGTTACTGCCTCATCGTCTTTTAGGGGGACGACAACCACTAAGACCATTGCTGCCGCCGCGAGTAAACCTACTCTTCCCCATGTTTGGCGACTCTTTCGAGCGATCTTGAGGCTCACAAGGTCACCTTCTCTCACGCTTTCTCGGGAATTGTTCTCAGCAAATGGTCCCTCCTCGATCTTATCGAGAATCATTGCTATGTCGACCGCTGGCTTTGGTGCTAAATCTGGTCTTAGAGCATAGACTGCCTCTATGACCTCTGGCTCAACATTGGCGGGCGGAGGTTCGCCCGGGTTGGCCTCCAGCCATCCCATTAGAGCTATCGATTTATCTTCTGTTGTCATTTGGTGGTTTCTTGTATCTATCTTGGTGGGTATTTATCTCTAAAAGCTTTAGTCGCACGGTAGAGGAGCACGTCGAAATTCCCTACGGTTATCCCAAGCCTCTCGGCGCACTCACTTCGATCTAGGTCTTGTATTAGTCGCAGTCTAAGTGCCTCAGCGTATCGTGGTTTGATCATCGCCAGAGACTCTTCAACCAATTCTTGCGTCTCTATCTTTTCTGATCGCCTATCTGTTCTCTCGCCTCCTGGAGCTATCTCTGCAAGCACCTTAGCTTTATCCTCAATCTTTTGATCACGAATACTTCGCCTGTGTTGATCCATCGCTAGGTTTATAGCGATCCGCCTCAACCAGAAGAAGATACTTTTGTCTTCGATTTTGAACTGTTCTATCTTTTCCATAGCTTTTGCGAATGTTGTGGCGAGGACATCTTCCGCTAGTTCAACCACAGGCAGGCGTGGTAGAATGGCTTCGCGATAGATCTTCTCTCCATAGTGTTTGTAGATATCTGAAAGGGCGCTCCTGTCCCCTTTTTTGAGGCGAGCCACTAGCGCTCTTTCCTGGTCCAGCGTCATTGCTGTAGTGACCAAAACCTCACTCAAAACGTGCTCCTTTCACGCCTCTATTCATACAACGTGAGGCGAGTCGTGATCTTACACCTAAATCAACTATTAGTCTTAACTTTGGGTTATTACGTTCCCACGCCCCAAGATCCAGGCGGGGTCGAGGTGTCTCTTTAGCTCTACAAATGAGCAAATAGTTTTCGGCCCTACCATCTCCGCTAAGTGGTCTCTTTTTAGCTTTCCTATTCCGTGTTCGGCGGAGACAGAACCACCAAGCTCTACAGCTTTTCTGCATAGATCTCTGTAGAACTGTTTCGCTATAATTAGCTCATCAGAGTTCTTGGGTAATAGGTTTAGGTGTAGATGATTGTCACCAATATGGCCAAACAGATAGCTTTCCATCGGAGCTTTTTTATACTCGGCCATTATCTCCCTTAGTGCTTCGTCTGGTACCGAACAATCTGTCCCAACCTTTGTCATCTTGTTTGCTACAACCTGCTCATTGATGCCAGCTGGAATAGCGTGGCGTAACCTCGCGATCTCATCGTGACCGCGCTTGTCTTGTGCAAAGATAGATTGTTCAAGGTCAGCCTTGTGAATTTCTAATATCTCGAACCATTGCTCCATCGAGATATCCAGAGCACTAGAATCAGCCTCTTGTTCGCACCATATTCCAGCGACACCGCTGGACGGGAAGCTTGGCGACGACGATCTAATAAGCTTTAAACACTCCTCATCAAACCACTCTATTGATGAGGGACTTACCGCTGGGTATCCATTAGGATTCGCTCTCAAGGCCTCTACCAAGTTTATGGCATCATCCTCTTCCTCAAACAGGGCGAAGATCGAGAAAAATGCCTCTGCTGGGCGGGTTAGTTTTATTGTTGCCTTTGTGATTATTGCTAGTGCTCCCTCTTGTCCGACCATAAGGTCGAGGAGGTTATTACCGTCGTAAAAACCTGCCGCACTTTTGACCTCAGGTTGTTTCCAGTCGACCTTTGGCCAGTCATTTGGTATCGGGGTATTCCTTGTGGCGTTTATGATTTCGCCTGTTGGTAGAACCGCTTCTACAGATATAATCCACGGCCTTGTTGGTCCGTACTTGAAAGAGCGCGCACCTGATGCGTTACAGGCAATTGCGCCCCCAAGGGTACACTCGTGCCGTGATGTTGGATCGGGGGGGAATAGCTTTCCTTTAGACTCTAGCTCTGATTGAAGCTCTCCCAGCAGGACCCCTGCTTCAACTATTGCAGAGTCATCGTCAATAGAGATTATCTTGTTCAACTTCTCAGTTGATACAAGCCATCCGCCCTCTGGTACTGGTCCGCCTGTAGTGCTTGTTCTTTGCGCTGTTACAGTGAGAGGAGTTTTCGTGCGCTGGCAATGGGAGACAACCGCTGATAGCTCAGCTGTATTAGCGGGCCTTACCAGACCATCTGCCCAACCTTTGGAATTAGAGGCGTCCCTTAAGTAGCCCTCTATGACTTCGGGATCGGTAATTAGATCGAACATTTAGAGATCTAGAACCTACCGCTAACGCCAACGGTGTTGGTTCCATTGTCACCATAGAATAGGAAATATGAGCCCGAAAGAAGAGAGACACCACTTACGGCTGCTAACCCAATAGAGACCCCCCATGCTGGCATTACTTGATTGTTATAGTAGTCTACATCTCGATTTTCAGTGACATACTTGTTGTAACGAACCATTGTTACATCACTCCAGTTCTTCCAGCTGAGGTAGCCTGTTACTAGAGATGTAGTGATCATAGCGGCAGCAGTATAGTCTCGCCAATCAAGATCGCTTGTAATGTTTAGTGGATCTGTGGGTATATCTAGTGGTTGTGACTCATCGGTAATAACTTGCGTGACCAAGCTGTCATCATTAGCCGTTGGCTCCTGATTTTGGGTCAGCATATTATCAGCGACTAGGTATAGCTCTACCTGAGTTACCTCTCCAGTAGAGACGCTAACCGCTTGATCTATTGGGGCAAAACCATCGAGCATTGCGCCGATTCTGTGTTCGCCACTTTGTAGACTATCCAACGTAATAGGACCCACGCCAACCCTTGAGCCATCTAGTAGAATAGTTGCCTCTATTGGTGTGACAAGAACCGAGACAGAGCCAGTGCCTGATTGAAGCAGGCTCACATCGAGACGTAAAGCTTCACCCATTGATAGGCTAAAAGACTCGGTTTTTGTCTCGTGTTGTAGTGCAGAGACAGTAACTTCGTGATCTCCACAAGCAACCTCCATCGCAAGGTATGGACCAACGCCTACTGGCTGATCATCTAAAAACACTCTGGCATTTTCAGGTGATACGCTTAACTCGAAGAACCCTCCTGCACTTGATGGTGTCAACTCGACCCTAGAGACCCTGTCGTCAGCAACGGTGACAGTCTGGCTAACGTCTAGGCAATCACCTCTTACAGAGATTTCATGGTCACCAGCTGGGATGTTTCGCAGCGTAGTCGGCGTAGTCTCTCCAGATGAGGCTCCGTTGATAAATATCTCAGCTTCACCTCCGTCACTAAGGGCGATGTATATATCGCCGTTGGCAGAGGCGACCCCAGAGAAGCCGAAAAATATCGCTAATATGTAAATGATTTTGGATAGCATATCGGCCTTCATAAGCAGTATTTGTAAACCTTTGCAAGGTGAAAAGGGGCATATTTATAGGTTAGTCAGGATTTCTCTCATTACAGTACGAGAAGAGGGGGAATTGGATTCAACAATTTAGCTGTTTTCTGCTAGGCAGTGGTCTGTTACGTTGTATCTTCCATGGACAAGAATAGAATCCTAACTCTGCTTTTAGCTCCTGTCTTCCTAGCGTTTCTTTGTATGACGCTAGGAAGGGTGGTACCTACGGAAGAGGTCTGGGGAGCAGTTTTACAGGCCCTTTTGTTATCAGCCCCCAGATGGCTGATGCTTTTGTATCCAATTGGCTCTATCTACAGTTTAGCTCGTAGGGCCATGAAAGATAAGCAGTCCGAACCACAAGGTATGACACTTCCAGCTAAGGTCGCAGTGGCGATTTTCGGAATTGTGGCTGCTGGAAACCCCTTTTCAGGTACGAACCGAGGAACGATTGATGGCTTTACTGTAATGTCGGCAAATGTACAGGCATTCACTGATGGTGCTAGGGAGCTAGAGGCATTTGTTGGGGAGATAGGGGTAGACCTCTTCTTGCAGATTGAGATGAGGGCAATTGAAGTACCAGGTATGACAAAAGTTTCAGACAATTACAATACTGGTCTAGCGATACCGTCACATGGAATGGGTATCTATTGTAGCGAAGACATTGACTGTGTGGGGGAGGTTACCGAAAACTTTGGAACCGCTACATGTGGGATGCCAATGTCTCTGGTCAGGGTGAATTCTGAGGTCTGTGTGATGGGACTACATGTACCACCGCCAGCCCCATTTTGTGCTCTAGGGGTGGAGCCTTATGTAACAGAGATGTTGAGGTACATTGATGATGGCTTAATCTCTCAAGACTGGGGACCTTGTCAAGCTGGTGATCCCATTGTTGTCGCAGGAGATCTAAACGGTGTCCCTGGAGGATATGGTTATCGTGCACTTATAGACTCAGGCCTGAACGACCCTCAAGCTGGCGCAGGCATATGGGCCTCAACATGGCCAGCTGGAGGCGGGTGGCCGAACCTACCTGTCTTTAGGTTGGACCATGTATTTTCTGGTCAAGGGGTGACCGTCTCAGGGATTAGTCGAAAAAGTCTACCTAAATCTGATCATAAGGCCCTTATTTTTTCAATAGGAGTCCAGTGATTTAGTCGTGTCAGGATTAGGCTACCTCGGTTTCCCGCTCACCAGCCCTCCGTGAAAAAGATATCTGTTCACCGTCGGAATCGACCTCAATAAGGTCTCCTGGTTGATATCCGCCGCTCACGATCTCTTTAGCCATGGGGTTTAGAAGGTATTGCTGAATGGCCCGCTTTAGAGGTCTAGCGCCATATAGAGGGTCAAAGCCAGCGTCGGCGATGGCTGTCTTCGCGCTATCTGTTACCGATAGTTTAAGTTCCTTCGCCGTAAGCAGGAGCTCAACTCTCTTCAATTGTATTTCCAGGATAGGGCCCATCACTTCGCGCCCTAGTGGTTCGAACACAATCCTGTCGTCAACCCTGTTTAGGAATTCAGGCCTAAAGGCCTCTGAGAGAGCATCGAATACGTGCTGCTCTCGCTCAGCCCATGGCTCCGAAGTGTCCATTAGGTGTCTGGCTCCAACATTGGAAGTCATGATTAATACGACGTTCCTCATGTCTACTGTGCGACCTTTTGAATCGGTTAAGCGCCCATCATCCAGTACCTGTAACAGTGTATTAAATACATCAGCGTGTGCCTTCTCAATCTCGTCTAGCAGGACTACTGAGTATGGTTTCCTTCTTACAGCTTCGGTCAGTTGTCCACCTTCATCGTAGCCAACGTAGCCTGGGGGTGCACCAATCAGCCTTGCTACTGAGTGTTTCTCCATGAACTCTGACATGTCGATTCGAATCATGGAGCCTTCATCATCAAACAGGAATTCCGCTAACGCTTTTGCTAGCTCTGTTTTTCCTACCCCTGTGGGCCCCAAGAACATGAAGCTTCCTATTGGCCTGTCTGGATCTTGCAGGCCAGCTCTGGCTCTACGTACAGCGTCTGAGACAGCTACAACAGCTTTGTGTTGTCCGATCACTCTGTGATGGAGGTTGTCCTCCATTTCTAGAAGTTTCTTCTGCTCTGACTCGACCAGTTTTGTCACAGGTATGCCAGTCCATCTAGATATTACGTCGGCAATGTCATTCTCTGTTACCCGATCTCTTAGTATCCCATCACCCTCTTGTACTGCGGCTAACTCAAGCTCCGCCGCAGCCCTCGCTTCAGCATTTGCTGGTAGAGCCCCATATTGAATTTCCGAGGCCGCCTCATAGTCGCCACCCCTCTGTGCACTTTCGAATTTGAATCGTAGCTCTTCCGCCTCCTCTTTGAGTGACTGAACCCTCTCAATCAACCCCTTCTCGGTTGTCCAACGGCCCATCAGCGCCCTAGACTCTTCCTCCATTTGGGCTATATCTGCCCGGATAGCATCGGCTCTCTCCTTTGTGGCTCGCTCTTTTTCCCTGTCTAGGGCAACCAACTCCACTTTTAGCGCCATGACCTTTCGGTTTAGTATATCGATTGGTAGAGGGAGCGACTCTATCTCCATTCTCAGCCTAGAGCTGGCCTCGTCAACTAGGTCAATAGCCTTATCAGGTAGTTTTCTATCTGATATATATCGGTGCGATAGTTTGGCAGCGGCAATTATCGCGTCGTCTGTGATCTTGATTCCGTGGTGGACTTCGTATTTCTCTTTGATTCCCCTAAGAATGGAAATTGTGTCCTCAATTGTCGGCTCATCCACCGTTACTGGTTGGAATCTACGCTCTAGGGCTTTGTCTTTTTCTATGTGTTTTCGGTACTCATCAATGGTGGTGGCGCCAATACACCTAAGTCCACCCCGTGCAAGTGCGGGTTTGAGCATGTTTCCGGCATCCATAGCTCCTTCTGTCTTGCCAGCACCGACCATTGTGTGGAGTTCGTCGATGAAAAGTATGATCTTTCCATCAGCGGACTCAACATCAGAGATCACTGCTTTGAGGCGCTCTTCGAACTCCCCGCGATATTTAGCTCCAGCTACTAAGCCAGCCATATCAAGGGATAGTACTCGCTTGTCTTTTAATGACTCTGGTACATCTTTAGTGGCTATTCTAAGAGCTATGCCCTCAACGATAGCAGTCTTACCTACTCCAGGGTGACCAATGAGCACAGGGTTGTTCTTAGTGCGTCGAGATAGGACTTGAAGAGACCTGCGGATCTCTTCGTCACGTCCGATAACTGGATCGAGTTTTCCTTCTTGGGCCAATTGAGTCATGTCTGTGGTGTACTTGTCTAAGGCCTCGTAATTTGCCTCAGCGTCTTCACCTGAGACGTTCCTTCCACCCCGCATAGCCTCTATAGCCGATGCTAGTCGTGCCGCGGTAACTCCGTGTTCATGTAGAAGCTCACGAGGTCGATCTTTAGTGTGCTCAATTCCAGCCAGAAGCATCTCAGTGGGCACATGTGAGTCACTCTGTTTGTTGCTTACCTTCTCCGCGTGGTCTAGGGCTTTCTGAAGCTGTTTCGAGACACCCGCCTTACTACCTCCTGATACCTTTGGAAGCTGATCAACCAGTTGTGCTGTTTGGTTCCTTAGTGTTTTGGGATCCGCGCCAATTTTTCGTAGTAGGTTTGGGATAATTCCCTGCTCTTGCTCCAAAAGGGTCAGTAGCAGATGAGCGGGGCGTATCTCTGGGTTGCCAATACGTCCTGCGAGTCGCTGCGATTCTGCGATAGCTTCGACCGCTTTAACTGTGAATTTCTCAAAGGCCATGCTCGCTCCCTAGAAAGTGTGGCAGAATGTCCATATGTTTATAGGGTATGCACCTAAGCTCGAGGGACAATAGGGAGTTTATGATAATGTTGATGATAGCGATGGTTTTTGGTTGCCTGACTGGGGGTGGAGAGGCAACATCAAATGAGCCGATGGCAGCGATGGAGTGGAGCGAAGGTATGTGGCAGGGCTTCGCAATGACCGTGTCGTCGGGCGTATCTGACGCGGCCTCCTTGGCTGAAAGTGAAGATCGAGACGCTGGCAGAGAGTTGTTGGTATCAGTCTATAATGGATCATTTGAGCCAGAATTAGAGGTAGCTATTCGTGAGCATATCGGCGCACATAGAGCTTTGGAATTAGAGTTGGCTTTCGAGGAGCTTAGAGTAGCCCTCGGTCGCAGAAGTCAAGGTGAAAAGATGGCCGTACTTCTGGACGCCCTAGTTGAGGCATCTCGAGAACTTGATGCTCTAGGGGCGTCGCTTAATTGAGAAGTTCTAAGGCGTAATACTTTTGGTGTTTGAACAATAGATAGCGCTACAAAGGGCGCCCACACTGCCATTTGTCTGGATCGCTTGCTGTCTCTTGGTCCAGAACTGCAACTGTCTTCTTGTAGAGAAATTGCGCCTGCTGGAGGTTGTCACCTATACATACGACACCTAGCTTTCCATACTCAGATAGCGCACCCATAAGGTGGAATACTACCCCCCTTTCTGAGGCTGCGTGGAAATGAAGCCCGTGGTAGACGGCGATATCTATAAGGTCGTTGGGCGTTAGCCCCTTATAAGCCTCGCTGTATAAGGTGTCAGAGGCGAAGTAATACTTGGGCATACCAGATGGGGTGTAAAAAACTCCCGTAGAGGTGTCATAGTTACCATCGGTTAGGAATTTAAGGGTGAGGAACGGATGTGTTGTTCCACCCTTTCGGACGTTGACCTCAATAGCGTAATGCTTCCACTCACCATCTTCTTGAACAGACACGAAGTCAGTAGCGAAACGCCCTAAAACGCCCTTTTTTGCCAAAACCTGTGCCACTTTAAACCCTGCGGCCTCTACCTCTGTTCTGTAATCTTTAGCCGCGGGGAATGTGCAACCCAAGAACACCTGACCGCCAGGACCACCTAGGATCTGGTCGTGTGTTGATATGGACATGGGTTCACCTACTGCATTTACCCTGCATTGCGCCGATGGGGACTCTTTGTGTTCACCTTCGACAAAGCACTCGACCACCCCACCCATGTTGAAGAATTTCTCACTGAAAGTATCCCATGTTTCGGTCTTGGCTGTGAAAAGTAGGTTCGGAAGGCGCTCCTCGATCCATCCTGCCATGTTTGACTCGGGGCACCCCTCATAAAAGAAGATAGCGTTACCTTCCCCTGAAAACCCTTCGTTGAGCTTTACTACGGCTCTTTTAAGCCCAGGGTTCCGAATTTTTAACTCTTCTAGCGCTCCTACAATATCGGGAACTGTGTGAAGCCTCTCGAACCCATCGGGCATTGTTATGCCAGCTTCGCGGAACACCTCTCTACAGCCACTCTTGGTCCCAAGGTCTACTAGTGATGGATCGTTTGCATACAGGGGTATACCAAGGCGAACGGCGACGCTTCTTTCCCAATTGGTTGAGTTGAAGCAGACCATATGTGCCTGATCTCTGTCCCCGATAGCGTCAATTATGCGCTTTTGCAGGCGGGGCCTCTCTAGTATCTTTTCCGATAGGCTCTTGTCAGGAGACGAGTCATGTGCGGATAAAAGGGTAATTCTACGTCGAGCGTGTTCTCCAGGTACACCAGTTAGAAGGTGTAGGTAGTAGTCAACAATCGCTGGGGATATTGGCTGGGAGCTAACAAAGACCAGTTTGGTAGATGGTCGCCTAAGCAACATAAGGTTGTAGAGTTGCCTCTCTTCATAGTGATGAGCGCCGCTTACCTTTTTTAGCTCGCCAGGGTCTAGCGAAAGGCTTGGTATCACCACTACTGTGTTAGGCGTACGCTTGTTTTCCACAACTCGATGATAGAGCTTGGGGAGTCTCTCTTGGAGCTCGGCAAAACGGGCCAACTCCTCATCTGATCCAGGTTCTATGAATTCCATATGCTCAACTCTAACAGAACCAGTGTAAAAGATAAATTAGCTGTGACAAAAAAGTTAGCTGGCGCCTTTTCGTAGTAGAACAACTGGTACTGTTTTTAGGATCAACTTTACGTCTAAGAATAGTGTCCAGTTGTCGATGTATTGAAGGTCGAGCTTCATCCAAGAATCGAAGTCGATGTTGTTCCGTCCAGAGACCTGCCAGATACATGTGATCCCTGGCCTCATTGATAGACGTCGCATCTGCCATCTCTCATATTTTTCCACCTCTGAAGGGATAGGCGGTCTGGGGCCAACTAAGCTCATGTCACCCTTGAGAACGTTCCATATCTGAGGGAGCTCGTCTATTGAGCTCTTGCGAATAAATCTACCGAACCTAGTTATTCTTGGGTCCTTCTTTATCTTGAAAACGGGCCCACCCATCTCATTCTGGCTCTCAAGCTTCTCTTTCAGAGCCTCGGCATTAATGACCATCGAGCGGAACTTCCACATCTTGAAGGTTCGACCAAATAGCCCGCTTCGCTCTTGTCCGAATAATACAGGTCCTCCATCGGAAAGCTTTATAATTACGGCTGTAATTAGGAAAATAGGGGACAAAAGGATTAGAGCGACAAGTGATGCTACGATGTCTAAGATTCGTTTTACTGCCATTGCTTCGGCGCTAGATGGGGTAGATGTGAATGATAAAACACTCCACCCTTCAATGTCTTGTAGGTCTGCCTTAGCTACTCTTAGACCTAAGAAATTGGCGTCCATTGAGAACTGTACGCCCAGCTCCTCACATGAGTCCGCTATTTTGTACAACTCATTTTTTTCCCATGCCCTTCCAGTCACAAAGACCTGATGAATGGGATGCTGTTCAAGTATCTTAGATAATTCAGAAAGTGTGCCCAGCATTGGTACCCTAGGCTCCCCTAGGTCTTCTCCATCAACTGAATTTTCATCTGGTAGTACTACTCCTATTACACGTATCCCCCAGTCCTCATGGGCTTGGATAGATCGGATAAATGGAGCGGCTTCCGTCAGCGTACCTATTACTACGATGTTGTGTGAATCCAGGCCCCTTTTTCGAAGGTGCCTTATTACGGAGATCATAAACCTTCTTGATATGAAAACCGTGAGTGTAGATAGCGCAGCAAAAAACACAATCAATGAACGACTAACACCAACGGTAAGTCCTAGAGCGAAGAGAAGAGCTAGTAGTGCTACTGTAGATATAGCGATGCTTCGAACAACTCTTATGAACAGTAGATCAGTTCGGTTAGCACGAGGTAGTTCGTAGGTGTTTTGAGTCCAAAGAAAGAAGCACCAGACTGGAATAATTATTACGAGGAGCTCTATGTGAGTCTGCTCTGAAAGTGGCTGAAGAGTCTCTCCTGTACTGGGTATGATGTCGTAGGGCCAGGCCTTTCGGAAAGCCTCTCTACCAGCGATAGCGCTTAGATAAGTCAGGCCTACAACAATCGCGTCAATTATTGGTCCGAAAATACGGAGTGATGCGATGTTTCTACGGTTGTCCAAATTTGTTCTCTAACTGTAAAATAGATCTGAAATACAAAAGCCCTTATCTTCTATATCGGCGAATTGCGCGTGTGGTGATAGGCTTTGAAGGTCTAGGATTAGTAAAGGCTCTATTTTGAGCATGATAATAGACAACTGGAGCGGATGTGAAGGTATCAACAGTTGGCGGACAATTGGCAAAGCCACTTACGATAATTGCAGGAATGTGCGTAATTGAAGGCGAAGAAATCTTCTTGGAGGTGGGGAAACATCTTAAGCAGATCTGCCATGAATTAGGGTTCGATTTTGTATTGAAAGGTAGTTTTGACAAGGCAAATAGAACATCATTGGACTCATATCGTGGACCAGGAATAGAGCGTGGTTTGGCAATTTTGACTAAAGCAAAGAGCCAGCTTGGTGTGAGGGTTACTACAGATGTTCACTCTGTTGATCAGGTTGAGAGTGTTGCCAATGTTGTGGACATTATACAAGTCCCAGCCTTCTTGTGTAGACAGACAGACATTCTGGTAGCTTGTGGTAAGACAGGGCTCCCAGTTAATGTGAAGAAAGGCCAGTTTCTGTCAGGTTCCGATATGTCACACGTTGCAGCAAAGTTGCGAGCGGCTGGGGCACAGGAAATATTTCTCACTGAGCGAGGGACAACTTTCGGATACAACAACTTAGTGGCAGATATGCGCAATTTAGTGACCATGCGCCAAAATGGGGTCAGTATATGTTTTGATGCGACGCACTCTGTTCAGAGACCAGGAGCAGCTGGTGGAGCTAGTGGCGGTGATAGAGAATTGGCAGCGCCGCTGGCTAGAGCTGCAGTCGCTGTGGGTGTGGATGCCCTTTTCTTTGAGGTACACCCTAGCCCATCTGCTGCAAAATCTGACTCAGCGACCGCAATACAGTTATCCGAAGTCAGTGAGTTTTTGCGGGGTATAGCTGGGATTCATCAAATTGTGAACAGTTGATGTTATGGTTAATGGCCCACGTGTGCGGTATGAGGGCTAATATTGTTTGGTAAGTCCAGTGATTAAATAGGAGATAAAGTATGTTTTTGTCTGTATTGTTGTCGATGGTGGCACCTACTGAGGCCGCTGGTTTCTATTTTACGGGTGTTGGTCCACAGGCAATGGGTCGAGGCGGTGCGTTTGTAGCGGGTGCAGATGACCTCACTTCCATGTACCACAACCCAGCGGGCCTTATTCGCATAGATGGTCTAGAGGTGAACGTGGCTCTGGCGAGCGTTGGTCAAAATGTGATGTTTGATCGGGCAGATGAGCTACTCGTTGACGAAACAGGCGCTACGATCGGTGAGCTTGATTTTTCACCAGTGGAGAATGAAGCGCCAGCGCTGGTAATCCCAAGTTTCGGTGTGGCGCACAGTTACGATGAAGGGCTACTATCGGACACCGTTTTTGCCTTTGGATTTTTCACTCCGTATGGACCATCAAACGAATTTGATGCGAATGGGGCACAGCGGTACACACTCACAGATAGCCTTTTGTTACAGGCCTCTGCGGGGCCTGCCTTCGCTACCAAGGTCCATGATTGGATCACAATCGGAGGCGGTCTTTATTGGAGTTTTCAGCACCTCTCAGAGGGGCTGGCGATAAATGTCTACAGTCCGTTCGAGCTTGAAGAGAGCGCGACTGACACCGCAAACTACGACGTTTCTTACGCTATATCTGCCACCGATACGTTTGAGTTGACCTGGAACGCGGGGATGTTGATAGAGCCCCCAAGTGGCCTTTGGAGTCTTGGGTTGTTTTATCAGCCAGCTACGGAGTACGACGCAGTGGGGAGCATAGACGCTGATTTCTCAAATCACGAATTTTACGCTCCGAGTGACCCAGGGGACACCCAATTGATTATTGAGCAATTCGCGGTGGATGAAGAGGTCTCCGTAGCGGTAAACATGCCAGCGATAGCTAGGGCTGGGTTAGCCATTCGTCCGATTCCAGCACTTGAGTTGGAGGCGACAGTTGTCTGGGAGGGGTGGAGCGTTGTTGAAAGCATCGTTGTGGAAGGGTTGGATCTAATTGTTAAGACAACCCTAGGCGATGTTCCAATTACCGGAGAGGTAGAGTTACCTGCTGGCTATAGAGACACGCTCTCTTATCGCTTTGGCGGTGACTATGAGATCAGTGACATGTTTACGGTTCGAGGTGGCTTTTTTACTGAGCAGTCAGCGGTCCCAAGTCAAAGTTTAGGGGTAAACGTTATCGATTCAGACAAAACGGGCTACGGTCTAGGTGCATCAATAAGGACAGGGGCATTAACTGTCGATCTTGGGTACGGGAGGACTCAGTTTGAACCCTTAGACGTAACCGATTCAGAGGTGGAGGCCATAGAGGTTCACGGTATTAGCGGTGTTGTTCGCGATACGGGAAAGGTTGTGGGTAATGGTGCGTATGAGTCATCCATAGATATGGCCTCAATAGGCTTTACTTGGGCCTTTGGGGGCTAGGAGTAGCTTTGTCTCAAGTAGCCGACAACGCAGATATTCCTAAAGCTATTGAGCGGGGCCCAGAGCCTCGCCCAGTGTTTGCAGAGCTGCGTGAGCTGTGGTCACATCGCTCGCTACTACAGACCTTGGTGATGAATGATCTAAAGCATCGCTATATGGGTAGCTCTATAGGCTTCTTTTGGACAGTGATAAACCCGATCATCGAGTTGATTACATACACCTTTGTATTTCATGTTCTTATGGGCGTTAGATTTAGTGAGCGAGGGGGTACAGTCCACTACTCATTGTTCCTGTTTTGTGGGATGATAGGTTGGTTCGCTCTTGTGGATGGCGCATCTAGAGCAACCACCTCAATACGAGATAATTCACAGCTAATAAAGAAGGTGAATTTTCCCGCTGCAGTATTACCAGCCAGCTTGGTTTTTAGCGCCGTAGTCAATCAGTACATACGGTTTGGTGTCTTGGGAATAGCTATAATTTTCTTGGGAACAGGGACTGGTGAGGGCATCTCCTCAATGGTGTTGTTGTTACCTATTTTTGTGGCGATACAGGCTGTTTTTGTATTGGGCGTAAGCTTTTTCTTAGCCACATCCCATGTCTATTTCCGTGACACGGGGCACTGGGTAAACGCTATGATGTTGGCCTGGATGTTTATGACTCCTATCTTCTATCCACCTCACGCATATCCACAACAGTTTCAGATTCTACTTCAACTGAACCCAATGGCACACATAGTCGGTATCTACCAAGAGGTTATCCTAAACGGTAGGCTGCCAGATATTCGCCAGATGTTGTTTGCCACAACATTCGCCGTATCTAGCTTAGTTGTTGGGTTCTCAGTGTTTGTACATCATAGGCGCAGGTTTGCTGATCTAGTTTAGACGCTGACCTTTTAGATCTATTGATTGGTTGGAAGTGAGTTGTGTTTGGGTTTCGATGTCTCAGGATCAGACGGCACGTACCTCCCTGGACTCTGACTGCAGTGACTACAACAGTGGTGTGGCTTACCATTAATGAACCCCATGCGCATGGCAGTTAGGACCTCACCATTCCAGATATCTTGAAAGGACTGCTTTAGTAGATTTCCAGCCACTGGTCTTCCTGGCATGGGGCATGGGGCTACGTCACCACCAACAGAGATAAAGACACCTGAGCGAAGGAAGCTACAGGGGATCTCACCTTTTGCTATACGAGCCCATTTTTTGTGTGAGATCTTGTTTTTGATTTCGAAGGAGAGTCTGTTTAGTCTTGTTCTTGTCAGCCCTTTAATCTCGGAAAGGGCTAGAGAGAGCTGAGCCGTTTGCTTTGTTGGTATAGTCTCGCCATTCATAAGTGGTGGCAGGCAGACCCTAAACTTCAACTCATCCGCACGATCTCGCGCAGCACGAACAATTGCGTCAGCCTCTGAAGGGATAAGCCTTGGGCTTTCATGCTCCATTTCGTCGCTCATTACTGTTATGTAGGTCGCCTCGAATCGATCGACCCCAACAGCTTTGGATAGCTCTACCATCTCTATGAGTTGATGAATGTTTTGCCTCATCAGGACCATACAGATAGCCAAGCGAGGTTGGTTGCTACGTGGAAGGCTGTTTCGTACTCGAACTACGAGCTTTACCTTTTCCAGTACGTCACTCCAGGTGGATCCCCTACGAATATCCTCGTAGACACTTCCGTGGCCGTCTAGTGATATTTTTAGGACACTAGACTGTCTAAGCACATCTTTGAGTAATTCGGAGTCCTTTATTAGTGTCGCGTTTGTATTTAATTGAAGCTGCACTTCACCGTTTTTAGCTAGATCAACAAAATCTCTAATCTTCGGAGTCATAAACGGTTCACCAGCGACTGTAAGTGAAAGATCTGTGGCCGAGGGTAGAACCTCGGCTCGTATCTTCTCAATTAGCTCCTTGGACATTGTTCCCCGTTCCTTTGTGGCGCCGCTGATGAACGATCCGCACATGACGCATTCAAGGTTGCACCCCAAGGTGCTCTCTATGTTCACCCATGTTGGAGGCGGCATGGTGGGGAGTGTTGTAGGGCGTTCAGTCACGAGTTCTCAATAGGGGAAGCTTCTTTGTTTATAAGTCGGGAAATAGAACGCGAGATAGGCGCCATAGATCGCTTGTACACCTAAATCGGTGGTGGTGTCTGTTGTGATCCTAACACTTAGTGTATCTGTCCGTACAGCAACTTACGCAGCTGACTGTTTTCGGTTAAGCCAAATAGCTGAAGGAATACTGCATACTAGTACAGAACCCACCCAGGCGACGATTGTTCCAGTAGCTACACCAAACGAATCTATTGTCCAGATTGCAAGTAGAGCGTAGGTTGAAACTACAACAGAGCCTAATACGATTGGGCCAACTGCTCCGAGCGGCACTGCTTGGCCTTGTGACCACCATAAAGAGACCATAGTGGTTAGGAAAATAGCTGGAAACACGCTCGCGATACCGGCGGCAACCTCAAATCCTGAGCTGGCGATAATCACAGAGGCTCCGACTGCTACTGCGGCCAGTAAACCCCTTGACACTAGAGCGAAAATTGAGACTTTCCGCGTTCCTTTTGGGGCGGGAATGAAGCTCCAGGTGCTATAGATACCAAGTACTAGGTGGAGACCAAGTGCCGTGATCCCCAGCACCAGTGGATTTAGGTTGGTTTGGGTGACTATGAGCATGGATGTGATAGCGAGCCCTAGCCAGATGAATAGACTTATTCCGACCATTGCCCCAAGTCGCTTGGGCATCGACCACTGAGGCAGCCTAGGTGGAATAGCTCGCCAACACCATAGGAAGCCTGCGTTGACGAGCATACCCATTGGTATAGCTGCGAGTGCCTTTACAGGAACACCGTCTGACACGGCAAAAAATCCCCAAGTCGCTGGCACGATGGTGCTTGGTAATGTGGCTATAATTCCACCGAATTTTCCACCTAACCGCTCAACGGCAACGGTTGCGGCGATGGCCACAAGGCCAGCCAGACACGACGTGATAATGAGGGTTAAAATTGAGAAACTCCTACGATACTGGATCGGGTTGGAAGAATTCTAAAATACGGTCGCATGAGCGGTTGACGTCTTCAAATGGCGAACAGTGCCCCATATCGTAAACAATCTCAAGGGTGGAGTTCGGCATGGCCGCTACAAATGCCTCTTTTTCAGACAGCGGGGTGTAGTCATGCTCAGCGTTCTGTACCAATACGGGGAGCGTTATCTCTGAAAGCCTGTCTGTAACCCCCCATGTAGGGAGGCTCTTTAAAAGAGCGAGATAGACCTCGGAGCTGTTGGCCCCATATCGACGTATGAATTTGGCCCTAAGTGCCTCTTGTCCAGGCTTGTGAAACAGCCTCTTTCCCAATATCTTTGCCATAAACTCCATTGAGATAAATCGCACTACGAGGTTGCGTAAGATCATCTCGCGACGGCGCCTAAAAGTTGTGGGCCTAAAGCTGTCCCATGTGTTTACGAGCATGAGCTGCGAGAAACGAGCGGGTTGATCTAGCACAAGCTGAAAGGCGACAGCTCCGCCCATTGAGTAGCCTAATAGTCCAGCCGAGTCGATAGAGAGGTGGTTCATTAGGGCGATTACATCACTAGAGAACTGATCTATTGTAAATGGGCCATTTTTGTCGGATAGGCCGAAGCCTCTAAAATCCAAGGTTAGAACTCTAAAGCTCTCGGCTAAAATGGGGCGGTGGTCCTCCCAGTCAAGTATGCTGGAGCCAAAGCCATGTAGCATGATGAGCCAAGGGCCTTCGCCCTCAACCATATAGTTGATCTCAGCGTTGTCTATCTGTAGTGAGGGCATTGTTACTAGAGGTGAACCTATTCGTTTAGCCAGTGGTTTATAGCTTCTAACCCTTCAGGTTCACGGAATAGGCAGAGGTGTGGATCGTAGTCTGAGCGGGCGTTGCACTCAATAATCTCGGAGTCTGGTAGTCTGTTGTCTAGAGCTATGGTGGTGTTGTTGGGTACTTGGTAATCTCCGATCCCCATAATTATTGTGGATGGGCTGGCCTGATAACGGGCGGTCGCCATTGGGTCGCCAGTTTCCAGCGCCCATTGCACAATAGTTGCGACAGGGTGCAATCGATCAATATTGTCCCATGCTGACTCTGGGATCCCCAACACGGCCCCTAACAGACTAGTAGCGGTCAGCTCACCTGAAGGGTTGGCGCCGAAGAGTGATAAGATCGAGGAGATGGTTTCTGGGTCAATTTCGTCTAACAGCCCTGTGTCCATAAAGTAATGAAAGTAGCCACCGCCAGAACCAGAGAGAAAGCTGCTCTCAAATAGGTCGTGGTCTACTGCAAGGCCAAGATTTGTTGTCACTGATCCCATCGAGTGCCCAAGCCTGCGGAGACGCTGCTGGTCTATTGCGATGCCAAGGGAGTCGGCCAAAGCTCCTGAGGAGACAAATCGTGTGAGTAGATGTCCATCAATCGCCGTCTGTCGAAGGTTGTCGCCAAAAACTGGTAAGTGGACAATGTTGTAGAAGCCAAGAGATCCATCAGAGAAGCCTTGGTCGACAAGATCGAATCTAGCACCATACAGAGCCGAGTCACGGGCGATAATGCCCCAGCCAGCGCTGGCAAACTCAGCGTTTAGCGCGGGACCGAGATCGGCTGCAGCCGGTCTCTGTATATGGTTGTAGGCGTGACCGCCCGTTCCGTGATCCCACATGACAAGGGGTGACCCCTCGATAATTTCGTCCGAGCCATCCTTTGGGAGCGAGACCACCACACGCATCACCTCGTCCTCAGGCTCACCGATTAGTTGTCCATCGGCAAATGGGATGACACCAGACTCTCGTCCTACATCCAGAAGGTGTGAGAGGCCTGGTGACATGTAGGGTCGATCGTCTAGACCGCTAAAATTGGTTGTCATAAGCTCAATTTGAAAAACCGCCATGGGCCAATCTGCTCCCAGATCGACTGTGTGGGCTGAGTCGCCTTCGTTTTCATGAAGAAAAACCACCTCCTGTTCACCAGACTCAAAGGTCGTCGTGGCGACAGTGGCTGGCTCGCCAGACCCAGTGAACCCTTGGTCGTAGGCTAGCTCAACAACTCTTCTTACAGTGACATCTCCAAAGGGGGACTCTCCTCGACTCTCGATTGTGTCATCAGATGCTTCGAACAGTTGGGCTAGCTCACTAGTAAGAACGCGAGTAGTGAATTTGGTCGAGGCGATTGGTTGGCTAGTGATTCCAGCCGATTCCAGGAGCTGTAGGAGTTCAGCGGATGGTTCGTAGTCAGCTGCTGCAACAGCGCCAACGGACTCGAACACCACGGAATAAAGAGTCGCTCCAGATTCTGGAGTGGCTCCTAAGACAGGTGCAAATGCGAGGCTGTTTTCGGCGACAAATGGGTCACCAAGGGGATCTTCTGTGAACCTTACATCCAGTGGGAACAGCTCTGATGTAGCGCTGTCTATGATAATCATGGGATCGCTTATGAGACCTAGAGTGGTTGCTGGCGGTGTCAATGGGCCATCAAACCTAAAGTAACTGGCGGTCATTAGCCCGAACCCGGCGCTGAGTCTTGATAACTCAGATATCCACCAAGAGACTACGGGCTCTGATAGCAGGTGAGGTGCGGTTGGAAAGCCCTCAAGGTCTGGAGTGCCGTCGGCCCCAATAAGATCATCAGCTGGAAAATGGGCATCAAAATAGCTGTCAGCTTGGGTTGGCTGCGAGATCACACTGACGACTGGATCGTCAGATCCTCCGCAGGCCGTAAGTAGAAAGGTAGTCGCAATAGCGCTCAGCTTTGCGTTCCATCTGGTTTTATAATCCGAGCATCCCATTACGTAGCGCCTCTGTTGGTGGGTTTTCCCCAATAAATATTCCCCAAATAGCTCGCATGAAGTCGGCACCTGGGATTGTGGCTAGTGGATTATTATTCTTGTATAGGGTTATCCCGACTCCAGGGACGTAGTCTAGAGTGACAGTGTCGTTTGATTGGCAGGCTTCGATCGCATTGTAGAGTATCTCTAGCCTTTCTCCAAATTGCTCGATGCCATCATTTGCTTCAAGGCTCTCTCGGAAAGAATCAACCATTCGATCTTTGGGCACATTTCTGATCACGAAGTGCATGACTATGCGCTTTCGCACATCGGAATTAATAGCCGTGGTTGAGGAATTTGTCTTGGTTGGGAGGTACAGACCGCCAATGTAAACGTCTAGGAATATTAGTTCCCGCAGTCCCATCCCGTTTAAGACTAGTGCCTGATCATCTGAATAGACTACTTCGGGCATAGTCACTCCAGCAAGCTCACCAGCGGTGGTAGGCAAAGGAGCGATGGCTATGGTCGCAAAGGCAAGCACACTCGTAAAGAAATTATTACGCAACCTCACCGAAAACCTCTAATTGCCATCTGGTCGTTAGTTCGAAAATCATCGAGATGGTGACTATCGCCTCACTAATAGTAATAATAACCAGACTCTACCTCTAATGTAAATGGACGACTGTCCGTGACGATCGTACCACAGCCGTCCTCAACGGTGACCGACATCTCTACGGGGATTTCACTCTCTTCATGGTAGATGTTGGCGATATCCCAAAGGTCTATGAACACAGTGTGGCCAAAGCTCTCGGAGAGCTCGGTGTCACCAGAAAAGAAGTCGGTGAAGCTAACTGAATAGGGTGCAATCAGATCACCTGGAAAGCTGAAACCAAACTCGACAGATAGTGGGTCGTGCCCTTTGGCTTTTGTGCCGTCTCCGAAAAATGACTCACTGACCATCTCACCGTTGCCAGGTATTAGCCCAGTTACCTGAACAGCACCCCATATGTGCTGCCCACCCTGCATCCCATACGAGGGGTCTAATGTTTCACTCTCTTCATAGAGTTCGAATTCGTCGTAACCTGTGCCAATTGTAGCCGTCGCCTCGTAGTTGGCCGCCTCTTCACATAGCTGCTCGGTGCTGTAACAGCCTGAAATGACAAGAGCGGTCAATATTGAGGCCGTAATCTTCATTCGTTATCACCAAACCTGTCTACAGGGGCGTGGCAATATGGGGCTCGCCCAGTACGCTCATAGTAGTCTTGGTGGTACTCTTCTGCAGGCCAGAACAGGCCGGCTGGCTCCACCTCAGTGACAACGTTCAGGCCTCGTGCTGTCAGAAGAGCTATAAGCTCATCAACTACAGCTCGCTCTTGAGCACTGTTAGTGTAGACTCCAGAGCGGTATTGGTCTCCGATGTCTGGCCCCTGTCTGTTCATTTGAGTTGGGTCATGTATTTCGAAGAAACGCTTTGCTAGAGCCCTATATGTTACGACGTTTGGATCAAAGGTGACCTTCACGGCTTCTGCGTGACCAGTTGTGCCAGTGCATATTTGTTCATACGTCGGGTTGTCAGTTTCGCCAGCCATGTACCCAGACTCAACACTGACGACACCGCTTATCTCCTGGAGTAGGTGCTCAACTCCCCAGAAACACCCACCAGCAAAATATGCGGTACTCAAATCGACGGGAGCGAAATCTAGCGAGGCGGAGTTCACACAGTGTCTTGTGTTTAGGGGGGTCATCATCTCTCCCCTAAATACATGCCCAAGGTGACCAGCACAGCGTGCACACTGTATTTCTGTTCGTCTACCGTCGGCATCTGGCAGCTCTAAAATAGCTCCAGGAATTGCGTTGTCGAAGCTGGGCCAGCCGCTGCCCGATTCAAATTTGGTTTCAGATGCAAACAGCGGTGAGCCGCACTTAGCGCAGGTGTAGGTACCGTCTTCGTGGTGATCTACAAATTCCCCTGTGAACGCTCTCTCAGTGCCACCACCTTCTATAATTCTGCGTTCTTCTGGTGTTAGCGGGTTCCATCGGTCTGTTGGCATTTCACCTCCGTCACGGGCAGCGCTAGCCAACCCTTTTTGTATGGCTATTGTAATCACTATTAGAGCGATCAAAAACGAAATTTTTTGTAGGTGTTTCAGTAGATAACCCTTCTAGCAAGCAGCCCTTCAACATCTTGGATTATAGCGATTATGCAAGGTTTTGTTAGCAACCGCTTGATAAAGTACCTCATCATTCTAATTCAGACCGCTATTAGTAAGTTATATTTGAGGAAGAGGCGGTGCTTTCAATGATCAAATATATTAACGACGCGAAGTTTTCATATCTTTCAGCCCTATTAATGTTTGGAGGCATTTTCGTCGCCTGCGATAAAGGAGGGGTAGATGAAACTGGTGAGCCAATTACGGGTGTTACTACAGATACGACATCTACAGGGACTAACACTACAGACATAACAGAAACGGGCGAGACTGATACAACCGATACAGGGACTCCGCCAGCTCCTAACATTGTCAGGTTCATAGCATTTGGAGATGGGGGAACAGGCTCTACTGATCAATATGACAACGCTCAGGCAGTCTTAGCTGTATGCGAGCAAAAGACAGACTCTGACGCTGGCTGTGACTTTGCTCTTTACCTAGGTGACAACTTTTATGATGAGGGTGTAGACGGTGTCACGGATGAGCAATTTCAGACTAAGTTTGAGCAACCATACGCTGATCTTGACTTTCCCTTCTACGTTGCTTTGGGAAACCATGATTATGGTGGGTGCATTTTAGGATCATGTGGCGCTGGTTTTGAGTTTCATAAGTCCCAATACTACCTAGACTACGCGGTCACATCTACAAAATGGATCATGCCATCGGAGTACTACACGTTTTCTGCAGAACATGTCGACTTTTTTGGCCTAGATACCAATGCGCTAATGTGGGAGCCATGGTTGGGCACGGGGAAGGATCAAGCTGACTGGTTACCTCAGGCATTGGCTGCTTCCACTTCAGAATGGAAGATAGCGTTTGGTCATCACCCCTTTATTTCAAATGGGCAACATGGTAACGCTGGCGAGTATGAAGGTCTTGACTGGCTTGACTGGGCGGGCACAGATGTCATTACAGGAGGTTTTGTCGAGGACGTCATGCGACTCTCTATCTGTGGACAGGTAGATCTATACTTATGTGGCCACGACCATAACCGACAATGGCTTGAGCCAACATGTGGGACCGAGTTTATCGTCACAGGTGCCGCCGCAAAGACCACGGACCTACAGGGGCGAGGTAACCCAACATTTTTTGAGGATGACACTACGCCAGGATTCTTATGGGTTGAGATACGAGATAATCAACTGACTGGGGAGTTCTATTCTATTGATGGCACACTACAGTATTCTCGTACGATCACTAATTAGCCTTAGAGTCCAAGCATCCCGTCGCGAAGCTCTTCTGATACGGTGTTCTCTCCCAAGAACATGTCCCATATGGCCCTCATAAAGTCGGCTCCAGGGATCGTGTTTAGGTGTCGTCCGTTCTTGAAGAGCTGAACACCGACGTCAGGAACATAATCTAACACGACAGTGTCGCCTCCTCGACAGGGCTCAAATGTATCGAAGAATGTCTCCAGTCTTTCTTCTATTACAGCCCCCGCTGGGTTTGCCTCTAGCCACTGTCGAAAGGCCGCTATGATTCTTTCTCGCGAGATTCTACCTCTAATAAAGCTTAGTACTAAGCGTTTGGGTACATCGGGCTGAATGGCATCGCTAGCGGTAGATGTTCGGTTGGGTAGGTAGAGGCTAGTCACGTAGATATCTATAAAGAAGATCTCTTTTAGACCCATACCGTTAAGTATGAGGGTCTGGTTGCCTAATTCTACTGTTTCAGGGACGGTAACTCCAGCCAATTCACTTGCTACCGCCAAATTTGAAAAGGCAACTGTGCTCACAAATGTGAGAACAGTTGCCTTGTTCTGCCTTGTTAGGGCCAATTAGTGACCTTTACTACCAGCTAGGAGTCAGCTCAGTAACGTAAAGAGTGGCAGCTGGTGTGTCAGTGCCGTTGTAGTTTCCTACCCAGATGTCGTACTGTCCAGATTGTGGAGATGACATTGTGATTACAGGGTTCCTACCTGAACCTGAGTCATCATCACAAATCCAGCTACCGTCTGGTCTGTTTACAACAAGTGTTGTATCGGCACTTGAGTTTACGTAAATTGATAGAGGTAGAGCACCTGATGTAAAGTTGAGTCTAGCATCAGGTGCTGAGTTCATTATGTAACCAGCGCAACCAGAGATAGTGACTTGGTCGCTACCGCCAGCTGCTATGCTCACACTCACAGGGTCAGGTGTAAATCCAGAAGATAGGTTCCAAGTTGTGTATGTTGGTGATGCTGATAGGTTTTGGGCTCCAGCTGTCACTGAAAATAGCGCTACAGAAAGTACTGCTAAGGCTTTCATTGTTTTTGTCCTTTGTTTGTTTGTTTGTTTGTTTGATTGATTGATAAATAGTTCTATTACTTTCCAGCATTTCCGCCCCAAGGTATTTCGGGATATTCTGTAAAATGCAGTAGGGAGCCTTGATCACCCTCCCCTTGATTGTATGTTCCTACCCAGATGTCATATTGACCGCTATCTGGTGACTGTAGTGTCACTGCTGGATTTCGCTCGTGTGTGTCGTCGTCACACGCCCACTCACCATTGGGAAGGTTAATTATAAGCGTTGTATCAACATCAGAGGTGACGTAAATCGAAAGTGGAAGGTCTCCGCTTTCGTAGTTCAACCTAAGGTCGGGTGCGTTGGCTAGAATAAACCCATTGCAACCAGGAAGAGTGACCTGGTCGTCTCCTCCAGCTATTAGTTCGTTTACATTAGGGTCAGGGTCGAAACCAGCTTGTAGTTCAACAGTTCCGAATGTCGGATCAGCACTAAAATCTGGACCAGCGCTACTAGGGCCTGGCATCTCTACCTCACCATACGACAATTCAGCCTGTGCATTATCTAGTATTTCACTGATGGACAGCAACGCCTCAGGGGTTTCTTGTCCATCGTATGTGCCTACCCATATGTTGTATAGGCCAGATTGAGGTGACTCCATTAATATAGCTGGGTTAGAGCCCAGGCCAGCGTCATCATCACATACCCAGCTTCCATCTGGCTGGTTTACTAGCAGAGTGGTGTCGTAATCTGAGTTGGCGTATATAGCTAAGGGGTACTCTTCTGCTTCGTAGTATAGGTCTACATCTGGGTTGCTTGCGTTGATGTAACCGTTGCATCCCTCAATTAATACTGGGTTGTTACCTCCAGCCTGGAGCTCTACGGTGGTTGGATCCTCTTCAAACCCAGCCAATAGGTTTAAGGTTTTGTAGTATGGTTGCGCTGCTATATCTGGGTATAGCTCCTCGAAATGAGTTGGTGTGTTGGCATCAACAACAGCGTTGGTCGCCAGCGCTTCACCGCTGTGCTGTGAAGCACAGGCGGTTAGCGTGGAGACGATAACAAGTAACTTTACTTGGTGTTTCAAGGTTTATTTACCGCTCCAGTTGATATCTAGCTCTGTAACATAAACCGTAGCATTTGGTGTGTCGGTGCCGTTGTAGTTACCAACCCAGATATCGTATTGACCTGACATTGGGCTTGTCATTGAAATGGCTGGGTCACGGTTATTAGTGTCGTCATCACAAATCCACGAGCCATCTGGCTTATTGACAACCAAGGTAGTGTCGGCATCTGACATTACATATAGGTGTAATGGAAGAGATCCGCTTGAGTAGTTGAGTCGGATGTCTGGTGCGGCGTTGTGGATGTAACCAGCACAGCCAGCGATAGTCACACGGTCTCCACCACCAGCTTGTATTGACTGGCTTGTTGGGTCGGGTGAGAATCCAGCACTTAGGTTCCATGTAGTGTATGTTGGGCTGGCGGACAGGTCAGGGGAGCCTCCGCCACCTCCACTGCTAGAACCACCATCAAGACCTGCCTGGTCTGGTAGCTCGCTGATGTGTAGCGTAGCTTGAGGTGTGTCTGTTCCGTTGTAGTTACCAACCCAGATGTTGTAGTTACCTGACTCTGGAGAGGTCATATTAATGGCAGCATCAGTACCTCGACCGCTGTCATCATCACAGATCCAGTTTCCACTAGGTGTGTTGATAAGGAGTGTAGTATCGGCATCTGATTCAGTGTAAATCACCAGAGGTAGACTACCTGAGGTGTAGTTGAGGTCAACGTCTGGCGCTGCGTTGTGAATATATCCATTACATCCAGATTGAGTGACTCTGTCTCCTCCACCTGCCCTAAGTGATACCGATGTTGGGTCTGGGCTAAAACCAGCCTGTAGGTTTAGAGTGGTATAGGTCGGAGTAGCAGTCCAGTCCTGTGCTGTTGCTGTCGTAGAATAGCAGGCTGCTGTTGAGAGCAGACTAATCGTTAGTATTGAGATGGTCTTCATGTTCACTCCAAGTAGTTAGAAAGTAAGCCTGTGCGCCGGCCCATTGTCATTTGTTTACGATTCAGATAATGCCTCTACTCACAAAACTATTTCAAATTTTTTTTCTAATCGCTACACTACACCCCAACTTACGGTAGTCTGGATGGTTACTAATGCGGAGCGTTTTTGTTTTTATTTCATAGGGGAAAAGGTGTGCGATTACCAGAACCGTTAGGGCCTGTTTGTGTCTTGACTTTAATCACCTTTTCAGGCTGTACCCAAGAGAGTGATCCTACTAGGGTAGGGGTCGCAGCATCTCTGAGTGATGTGATGCCCAACCTTCAAAGTCAGTTCATAGAGAATCGAAGGTTACAAGGTGAAGATGTTGACTTATCGCTGATCTATGGTGGATCTGGGGAACTAATAGCTCAACAGCGCCACGGTGGGCTTTTTGATGCGATGTTCTTAGCCTCTCGGGAGTCTATGATACCCCTTATAGACGCTGGTCGTCTTGATAGTTTCTCTAATATCAGGTTAGGCAATACACTTGGTTTAGTTGCGTCAAATTCCAGACTCCAAAGCCTGAGCGCTGAGCCCAGTACTCTTGAGAACTTACTTCAGAATGGCGAACCCATAGGGATTGGTAGTCTGGGGGTTCCCGCTGGAGATTATGCTAGGGTCTGGCTCGGTTCAATTGATGGGCTCGAGCTATCTGACGTAAACCTGATAGAATTTCCTAATGTTAGGGCTGTCTTGGCAGCTGTTGAGGGGGGTGCTGTTGCTTCTGGGTTCGTCTATGCTACTGATTTTTTAGGCAGGGATGGATTGTCAACAATAGCCGAATGGAGGCCTGAAGATGGGGGCCCAGAGTACGGTTATGCTTATGCTGAGGGAGAGGTTGTAGGGGCTGATTTTGGTGGTTTTATAGGTGAGAACCTAGAACAATTTGTTAGCGCTGGTTTTACCGTGCTTTTAGAAGAGGAATAATTCAAAAAGGAGTAGGATTGGATCCTTCTCAGACAGAGTTGCTGATTAGAACGTTATTCATCGGATTTGTCTCCGTTGTGATTCAATTGCCTTTTGCGTTACTGATAGGGCGCCTACTCGCTCGAGCTGAATTTCGAGGCAAGGCTGTGGTTCAGAGTGTGTTAGTGTTGCCGATGTTTCTGCCTCCTGTAGCAGTCGGGTTGATGTTGCTCTTGGCTATGGCTCCTGACGGGCCAATGGGCGGACTTTTTAGCGGTTTTTTGTTCTCTAGGAATGCTGCGATCATAGCTGCATCTGTAGTGTCGTTTCCTTTGTTACTTAGGCATGTTCAAGAGGGCTTTGCTGCAGTGCCTCTTCGCCTCTCTCAGGTGAGCCGAAGCCTTGGTCAGAGTGCTTGGAGTACATTTTGGCGAATAGAGCTCCCTCTGGCAAGGACGGGTGTGGCTGTTGGAGTTCTTTTGTCGTTTGCAAGGGGTGTATCAGAGTATGGTGCGACATCAGTAATAGCAGGAGTAATCCCAGGTGAGACAGAGACGCTCGCTACGGGGTTGATGCGTCGCTTGAATTCTGGTGATGATTCAGGAGCTATAATGCTTGCGGTGCTCTCTTTAGTGGTCGGTTTTGGCGCTGTTCTAATAAGCGAACTTGCAATGAAGAACAGGGGTGGAAGAGGATGAACAGTTGGCAGCTAGATGTGCAGGCTGAAGTTGGTCAATTCAAACTCTCAGTCAGTCTGAATTGTAGAGCTCGCGTCTTGGGGCTGTTTGGCCCGAGCGGGTCGGGTAAGAGTACGCTTGTCGAGCGCTTTGCCAGTGTGCAGCCTTTTATAGGAGATATTTTGATTGGGGGTAGATCTGTCAGGGAGCTCAGAGTTGGCTGGGTGCCACAAGAAGGCGCCCTGTTTCCCCACCTGACAGTCGCAGAGAATGTAGACTATTCTCGCATGCTAGGTTCAGTTCGAGACCGTGCTGTAGAGGTGCTCGGTATAGAGGGGCTGTTAGAGAGGGGAGTGGCAGGCTTGTCGGGGGGTGAGTCACAGAGGGTGTCACTGGCAAGGGCGCTGGCGAGTGAGCCTGATATTCTTATTCTAGATGAGCCGCTAAGCGGTGTAGATCTTCCGCGTAGGGCGAATGTTTTTCGTTTTCTACTGGATGTTTTGAATGAGTTTGAGCTGCCTATGGTATACGTCAGCCACGATCCAGCCGAGATGTTGGCTGTTGTTGACCATGTCTTGTGTCTAGAGGCGGGGCGCGTTGTGGAACACGGAAGCCCAGATAAGGTACTGACTATCCCCGCGCCTAGTCACTGGCTCTCTAGTTAGTTTTCTTTCAGTGCGAGCTCGTCTACTGGCTCTGGACCATCTATTTCCTTGGCTATCACAAAGGGCTGAAGAATTAGAAACTCGAAGTGCTGTGATTTTGGGGCAGCCTCCCAGGCATCAACCTCAACATTTACAGGCTTTCGCATAAGTCCGCTCTGGAGCCACTCTGTGATCGATTTTGTGTCGTTCTCAGCTAAAGCCACACCAACGGCAACTATTGAAACTGACTCATTAATCAGCCATAAGGCCTCTCTTTCATGGTGCTTTACAAGAGGAGCCCAAGCCACCTTTGCTACCTCTGTCCTCAGCTTTGCTGCTAGATCAGCGCTCACTTTTTAAGCCTCCAAGCCACACTATGAAGTAGCTGTTACTCTACGTGATATACCTTGATTAATGTAGCAGCCCACCGCTTTTGTTTTTGTTTTTGGGAGGAATGGCCCCTTGAATATTCCAATACTTTCACTCCTGTTCGCGGGTCTGCTCCCACTTGTACCAAAGATACCTATGTCTTTGGCCATTATTCGGGTGGGCAAAGGGTACGACAACTCGTACCCTCGAGATCAGCAGGCCACATTGGACGGTATGGGGCGTAGAGCGGTAGCGGCCCACAATAATTCATTCGAGGCTTTCCCTCTATTCGCAGTCGGCGTCTTGTTAGCGCTTCATACGCAGGTGACTAGTGGGCTGTTAGAGGTATACTGCGCTGTTTGGGTATTGAGTCGGTTTGCATATGTGTGGCTTTACGTTTTCAACTACCCGAAATGGCGAACTCTTATGTATGGAGTCGCCCTGTATTGTGCGTTGGGAAATTATATTTTGGCGTTACGGGCCTAACGACGCGCTTTTTTCTTGCGAATTCGCTTCTCTTTAGCGCTTTCATCGGGTGGGGCATTCGCCAGTTCGTGATCGACTTGGAGAGGTGTTTCAAGGGAGAGGCGGCCTAGTTTAGCCTGCCTATAGTCCAGCACTAACACCTGAGATACCTTGTTTAGGTTTACTGTTCCACCCTTACCTAGGCAGCCTCGGTTGCTCGCTATATCAGTTAATATCTCCATTTCTGTGTCTGGGAGACCGTCGAGGTTGTATCTCTCCATTAGCTCTTTTGGATAATTGTCCGCCAGATACCTGACAGCCCAAAAAGCGAGATCTTCGAACTCTGTTACAGCATCTTTGATGGCGCCTGACACGGCTAGCTTGAAGCCACAAGAGTGGGGAGTGAGTCTTGGCCAGAGAAAACCAGGAGTGTCTAGGAGTACGAAGTTTTGCTCGATGTAGATGCGTTGCTGCTGTTTCGTGACCGCTGGAATGTTACCAGTCTTAGCTATCTTTCGTCCAGCGAGAGTATTGATGATGGTGGACTTTCCGACGTTTGGTATGCCCAGGATCATGGTGGTTATTGGTTTGCCATCAGAGCGGTCTTTTGGGAGTAGTCGTTTGCCTAACTGAAGCAGTGATTTAGCTCTACCAGAGATGTTCCCCTGCATCTCTACAGCTGTGACCCCCTCTTTACTGTTTAGACGCTCAAGCCACATTGAGGTCACCTTTGGGTCGGCGAGGTCTACTTTGTTGAGAACCTTTATCGTTGGTGTTTCACCCCTAAGCTCTGCGACAAGCGGGTTTTCACTTGTGAAAGGTATCCTGGCGTCGAGAACCTCAATGATTAGGCTGCACTTTGGGACCGCTTGGCGGATCTCCTTTTGTGCCTTGTGCATATGCCCTGGGAACCAATTTATTCGCATGTGGTCACTCTAACTCGATCTTTGAGCCTATGTGGGTTCTTCTGGCCAGTCGTGCTTTGGGTAACGCCCCCTTAGCTCCTTTCGTACTGACGAGTATGTGTTTGCCCAGAAGCTAGCTAGGTCTTGGGTGACCTGTGCAGGGCGTTGGTTCGGAGCGAGAAGGTGTACCATTACTAGCTCCCCCCCAACCCTTGGCGTCTCAGTTACTCCAAACAGATGCTGGATTTTTGCAGCTAAGATCGGCGGTTTGTTATCGGGGTACGAGAGGCCAGCGTATCGCCCGTTGGGGAGAGGGTAGGAGGTTGGAGCCAAACTCTTCAACGCCTCTCTTGTTCGCCAATCTAGTGCGGATTTTAGGGACTCTTTGATGTCTATTTTTGAAAGTTGTGAGAATGACTTCTTACCCTCGCACCATGTCGGTAGCATGGTTTTTGGATCGCTTAGCCATTCGGGCATGGGCGTTTCAGGTGCGACTCTCTTTACAAACCTTAGCCTCTGAAACAGCTCTGTCTCGGGGCCAGTTAGAGGGAAAACACTTCGGAATTGTTCAAAAGCTGCGATCTCTAATACTCTCGCTATTTCTATTGGGTCCGCTCGTTCAGTTGGTGGCTTTTCATCTATAATGATCTCTCCAAATCGACGTACTCGCCTACCAAAAACCGCATCTCTTTCTCGATCAAAATATAGCTCGTGTTGCCATTCGGCTGTGAACATCTCTCGTTCTAAAGGTGCCGCTACTCTACATAGTGGTGAACGGCCACGTTCAGCGGCTGTTATGACCACGGCGACCATTAGCTGACCAACCTTGACTTCTCTTGCGAGTTGAATGCCTCGTCCGCAAGATAGGTGAACGTTCTTGCTCTCTGGAGACCTTCGTGCTCCTACTCGGTCTGGGAAGCCAGCGATAAGAGTGTTTAATAGGGCTACCCTCTGTCCTTCGCCCATCAATGGAGAGGGCTCCTTTAGCTCTAGTTCAGGCATGGATTTACTCACAGTAAGCAGCTGTTCTCTTACTCGCTTGATTTGGCTTAATGCTCGTCTGTCTGCACCTGTGTTCTCCTTAGAGTCTACCCACGATACCCGTGTTTCAAGATCAATTCCGCCGTGTCGGGCCCCTCCCCATGGGTCTCTCTCGCTGGCGATAGCCGCCATTGTTGCAGCTTCATTCATGACTCCTAGCCGCCTTCCCTCAATAATAGTTCTCCCAAGCCTAGGGTGAATGGGGAGGCGAGAAAGAGCCCTGCCAAGTTGCGTGATCTTTTGTTCGTTTGATAGGGCCCCAAGCATCTTAAGAAGGGCGGTAGTTGAGCTAACGGTGGCTTCTGAAGGAGCCTCAAACCACTTAAACATATGAGGTGGCGTTCCCCAGTTGTACAGCTGCAAGATAGCGTCACACAGGTCGGAGCTGGCCACTTCAGGCGGATCAAATTTGTCTCGAAATGCCTGCTCTGGTTTAGTCCATAGCCTCCTACAGCGACCAGCTGATGTTCTGCCCGCTCGTCCTGCACGTTGGATTGTTGATGCTTTGGAGGTTTGGCATAATTCAAGCCTAGATACGCCTATTTTGGGGTCAAACCTAGACCTCCTCGCAAGGCCAGAGTCTATTACAGAGGTGACACCGTCTATTGTTATAGATGTCTCAGCCACATTCGTTGCAAGGATCACTTTTCGTCTGGCTGAGGGTGAGATGGCCCTGTCTTGGGCTTTGGAGGTTAGTCTTCCGTGTAGGGGTAGAACATCCACCTCTCCACTTATCTTTTTTGATAACCTCGCTATTGAGCGTTCTATCTCGCCAGAACCTGGTAGAAACACCAGTATGTGACCTGAATCAGAACTTTTTAGCTCCGAAATTACTGCAGAGACTACACGATCCTCAATAGGCCTGTCGTCTTTTAGGGTGTCATATGACAGCGCTACGTCGAAAGCCCTGCCTGTTGCCTCGAAACTCGGGCATCGACTCGCACCACCTAAAAACTCCTGAATAGGTTCAGCATCTAAAGTAGCAGACATAACGATTATCTTCAGATCATCTCGAATTTCTCGTTGGATCTCTGCTAGCATCGCCAACGCCATGTCGGAGTGGAGGCTTCTCTCGTGAAATTCATCCAAGATTACAGCGTCGATACCATCTAGTGTGGGGTCTGACTGCATCATCCGCATAAGCAGCCCTTCAGTGAGAACCTCTAGCCTTGTGTTTGCTCCTGATCTGCGCTCAAACCTAACCCTATAACCAACCTCTTCGCCCAGTTTACAGCCCCGCTCAAAGGCTATCCGTTCGGCTGATGACCTAGCTGCGACCCGCCTTGGCTGAAGCAGGAGCACCTTGCCTTTCAGCGAGTCAAGTAGAGCAGGGGGAACTCGGGTTGTTTTCCCCGATCCTGGAGGAGCGCTAACTATCGCACAATTGCCAACTTTTAGAGACTCGATAATCTCTGGGATTATGGGTGAAATTGGCAGAGGAGAGAGCATAGTTCGTCGAACTATATCTTTAATTCGTGATAGAGGGCGTATATGCCCCTTCTAGTAACTAATATTGTATGGGAAAGTGAAGAGGTCGATCCCACAGGATCAATCGCTAAGCATCTCGAATTATCCTCAACAGAGATAACCTCTTGGCAGCTCTTAAAGCGCTCTGTGGATGGTCGCAGAAGACCACCTGTTTGGCTCGCTAACTACAAGGTCTCCATCAGCTCTGATGAAGAGTCAGTCCTGAGTAAAGGTCTGCACGGTGTGCGGCTGTATACTGAGAGGGACGAAGCTAGATATGCTGAATACGAACCCGAGAAAATAAAGAGAGCGCCTTGGCCTGATAGTTGCCGAGCTATAGTTGTAGGTGCAGGTCCTGCGGGTCTGTTCGCCGCCCTAAGGTTGGCTGAGGTCGGTGCTAATGTGGTGTTGTTGGAGAGAGGTGGATCAGTCGATGAGCGCCACCACCATGTTCGTAGGTTTTGGCGCCATCGAGAGCTAGATCTGAACAGCAATGTAGTCTTTGGCGAGGGTGGTGCGGGAGCATTCTCCGATGGCAAGATTTATACGAGGCGCAGAGACGGTGAGTTGGGCTGGATCTTTCGGAGGCTGGTTCAGTTTGGTGCCGATCCCAAAATACTTGAAGAGGGTTGGGCTCACCTGGGTACCGATAAGATTAGAGAGATAATTCCTCGTTTGCGGAACAGGCTTGTTGAACTTGGAGCAGAGGTCCAGTTCAACACAACGGTCTCCTCTTTACTCGTTGAAAAGGGCAACTGCGTAGGGGTTAGGTTGGTTGATGGAGCGGAGATTCGTGGTAGCTCTGTTTTAATGGCCACAGGTCACTCTGCGCGAGATAGCTGGAGAGCAATGTTAGATGCTGGGGCGACAGCGATCCAGCGGCCAATCCATATTGGTGTTCGAGTGGAGCACCCTCAGGCGGTAATTGACCGAGCTCGATATGGTGAGGTCTCTTCGGATCTTCCACCTGCTAGTTATAGGCTCACATCTAAGCCCCCCAAACGACTCAATATTAGACCAGCACACACATTCTGTATGTGCCCTGGGGGTACTGTCGTAGCAGCGACTAACCACGATGGCAGGGTTGTTGTCAATGGTATGAGCTACTCTAAGCGCAGGGCATTTTATGCCAACAGCGCGATCGTTGTAGAGGTGCGCACCAGCGACTACGAAGGTGATGACGCCCTCGCTGGTGTTCGATACCAGGACAAAATAGAGAGCGCAGCTTTTGAGGTGGGTGGCGGTGATTTTGCAGCACCAGCTCAGCGAGTAGAAGATTTTATTGCCAACCGTATCAGCACTGATCTTCCTAAGGTGAGTTATCCACTCTCTGTAGTCTCTGCTGATCTTCGTACCGTAATGCCGCCGATTATCATAGAAGGGATCCTAGAGGCGCTTAGGCACTTTGGTAAGAAGATCACTGGGTTTGATGGATCTGACGGTGTCCTAATTGCACCAGAGACAAGGACTACCGCGCCGCTGAGGTTTGAGCGCGATCGCGATACTTTTGAGTCCCTGTCTTTGCCGGGTATGCTCCCTATTGGTGAGGGTGCGGGGTTTGCTGGGGGCATAGCTAGCGCCGCTCTAGATGGTTTGAGAGCCGCATCTTCTATCATAGAGAGGACTTGTCCTCGTGTTTAGGCCCTCTTTAGGAAGCAGGTCTTGAGCATTATAGTGACCTTGTTTACTCGTCCCTCGACGTGAGTTTGGTCATCTCCAACCCGTATATTTTTGACCATTGTACCTCGCTTGGCGGTGAAATTAGCGCCCTTGACTACCAAATCTTTGATCAGAGTTACTGAGTCACCATCAGACAAGATTGTACCGTTTGAATCTCTGGGCTTCTCGGAATCATCCGTTTCATTTATGCCTTCCCTTGCCCAAGTTAGGATGTCGTCCTCTAGATAGATTTGATCTAGCAAATCAGCAGCCCAAGCCTCCCCTGAGATTCTTGTGAGTAGCCTATATGCGACAACCTGAACAGCAGGAGTTGCGCTCCAGGCCGCCCCCTGTAGACAGTAGAGGTGTTTATTGTCGAGTTCGGTTGTTTTTATTTGTTGTGAGCACTTTTCGCAGATGATGATTGAGCCATCTGCCCCAGGCGATGTGGCCATCGGCACTGGGTATTCACTTAGGTCACTGGTAGCTTCGCATAGCTCACATCTGTTTTCAGAACGCTCCAAAAGTGCGGTGAGGTTCTCGCTCATTATGTCCTCCAGTTGACTGTTGAGGGCGATGATAACTTCAGGGGCCTCTCGGTGCCATCCGTCCTAATGTGGTGGAGCTAATGGTGATAGCCATAGGCTCAGGGCACGATCATTCACCTCTTCATCAGGTGTATCGTTCGAGGAAACAAAGTTGTTTTCAGCCTCAATCAGGGAGAGCCATAAGGGGTCTGAGGTTGTTCGCTGGTAATCTATAAGGTAGCTGCGTTGGATGTTGTAGAATCCATGGTTGTTGAGGTATTCACCCCCACCATTGGCTATTGACAGCGGTGCTGAAAGAATCATAGGTCCAGTATGTGGGTTGGCGCCAGGCGTGTCAGATATTCCGCGGTCATCTGTGCCGTCACAGTGATAAGTGGTCTGGCCGTAAGCGGCCCCACCGCATCGATGGACATAGACAGTGGCACCGCCAGTAAAGTCTGGGATATCTCCTGAGCTGTATAGACTCCAAGCGAGAAATGCTATGTCTGCCGCCTCTAGTATGGTGTCCCTATTGTATTGGCGAAGTGGCTTTAGGGCGCGGCGTGTGCTCATCCCCAGGTACTGGTCTGGATTGGCGCACGCCCCAAAGGATCCTTGAGATCCACAACCTTCATATGGAGTAATGTTATCGTTATCTGGGTCAAAAACAGCGGGTATAAGCCTGTTGCCCACAGTGTGCAGGATGGCTAGAGCTTCTTCTAACCCATACTGACTGTTTACCAGCCTGTCGGCCCCTACTTCACTGATTATTAGTCTGAGCGCTACTGAGGCCTCATCCAACTCAATTAGCTCTGAGGGTCGAACACTTTGCAGCATTTCGTAGGGAGAATAGCTTAGGATTTGCTTCCCATTTAGGTTGCCAATGGGAAGTTGGTCCAGTGAGACCTCAATGGTTCTAAGGTCTTCGTATGTAAATGAAGAGGACTCAGCAGCCTCACTGAATTCGATGGTGGGTGGGTTAGCATTAGCCTCGACTGGGGCTAATATGACTGCCCCAGCAAGAGCCGAACAAACTAATAGGCTTCTCATTGCTGCTGGCTTTATATGCGAACTCATTGGTGATGTTTTTTCAATTATTACGGACATTCGATTGCTTGGTTGATATCGAAGCTAGTGTGCTGAGATGGTGATATCTCATTTTTGCCTTGAGGTGTTGACTTTTTATATTATCGACAGCCATATCGACATATATTGAACGGTACTTGATACTCGTTTTGGGGCTAATTTGGTGTTGATATAACTTTAGAAAACCTAAGGTCTCAAGCTACTTTACTATTCTAGAAGCTCCGCCAGCCCACTGGCTCTACCAACACGCTTAGTTAGTCCGGTCAGAAGTACACTTCGATCACTGAGAATAGTTACCCTCTTCTTACCTCGAGTAACCCCTGTGTAGATTAGCTCCCTAGTTAGGATGGGGCTCTCTTCTTTAGGGAGTACAATTAATGCATGTTCAAACTCGGAACCTTGACTCTTGTGAATAGTCATTGCGAAAGCAGTTTCGTGAGTTGGTAGTCGTATGGGCGCTAGGTATTCTACAGATCCTTCGCCTTCTTCACCTCCACCAGGGAAAGCCACGACCAGCTTCTCATCTCCATCGTCGGATTTCCTGTTGACTACCAAGCCGATATCTCCATTGTAGCGCCCAGATGCGCTGTCGTTTTGGGTGATTAAGATCGGCTGGCCTGCCCAGTTTGAAGCCGATGTGTTCGAGATAAGCCCTCGTTTTTTGAGCGCTTTTATTGTGGCGATGTTCAGACCCTCAACTCCGGTATCTCCTCTGCGGTGGGCACATAATATTCTGAGCTTGTCAAAGAGCTTTAGAACAGATCTGTGAAATTCGACTTGGCTTTCATTGTTAATGGGCCCTTTGTTAAGCCTGTTTAGGTATGGTTCGTAGGCATCACAGATCACACCTATTGCCTCTTTTGATACCCCGCGCTTGGCGTGGGAGATAAGCGGGGATGGTCCGAGTTTGTCGACTCTTTCGACTAGCTGGTGTAGGGCCTCTTGGGGGTTGTAGGGCTCAGCCACAGCAGCTGTTGCGAAGCAGCCGATTCGGTCGGTGTCTTTGAACCTGTAAGTCTTATTAAGGGTAACGGTACAGCCAGATATTGAGTTGTCTGTCACGATCTCTGCTGAGCCGTCTATCATAACTCCGAGTTTTTGTAATGAAGAGATTTTCTGGGCAGATATCTGTACTTTTGCCTGTGATGTACCCTCGCAGATATCGGATAATACTGTCCCTGCTTCTACGCTTGAGAGCTGATTCTTATCTCCAAGTATTATGACCTTTGCCGTGTTTGGTATAGCGTCCATTAATTTAGACATCAGTGCCAGGTCCACCATAGAGGCTTCGTCGATAACTATAAGGTCGACAGGTAGTGGATTCTCCCTGTTGTGATGGAAGCTTGTTGGGCTTTTAGGCGTATATTTTAGTAGCCTGTGAATAGTCTCAGCCTTCAGGCCTAATAGTTGGTCTGTTACCTCTTCGGGGCTGGTGTTTTCGCCAGTGATGCCCACAAGTTTTGGAGTTAGCGTTGAACGGATATTTTCTGCTATAGCGTCTCTCATCCTAGTCGCGGCTTTTCCTGTTGGCGCTGCCAGCCTTACTCTGAGTGGTTTTCTGTTTGGGTCTTCTGCTAACAGAGCGCTGTGCTGTATCATTAGTAGCGCCAATATATACCTAACGGTCCATGTTTTACCCATGCCTGGCCCGCCCGTTATGAAGGTGAGCGGGGAGGTGCAGGCTATAGCAGATGCTAGAAGTTGTCTGGATGTGGGGCTTGCTGTGAGCTCCCCATAAAATGTCTCGAGCCCTTTTGATAGTAGTCTAGGCTTCGGAGAAGTGGGCGCTGCTTTAGAACTCATATCTCGAAGCCTTTCCGCTAGATCACCCTGATATTTTGCGTACCTGTGGGTGTATAGCTTCCCTTCCGATATTCTAAAGGGTGTGACCTCTTTGCTGTATAGAGTTCCTACTAGTTGGTGGCAGGCAGTTACTGCGGCGACCCAAGAGGTCCGGTCACTGGGAATAGCGCTAGGCTCCTCCTCTTGATCTTTATTTTTACCTGTCAGGTCGTCTGTTTTTAGTCCGATCTTTAAGAGATCAACACAAGCGCTCCCGCCTCTGGGTGCAGCTATCGCTAGTGCGAAGGCCAACACAGTCGAGGCATCCTTTATCTGCCCAAAGAGCGAGATTCTCGCGGCAATAACCGCATCCCCTGACGAGATGTTGCGCTGAGATATCGCTAGGTTTAGGAGCTCCGAAACAGGTGCCATCCATGGTTTTTGCTCCTTGGTGTGAGGAAAGAGCGATGATGCGGGTAATTGGTTCATCTTTTCCCCGAGAAAAGATCGTCGAGGCAATCTATTAGTTGTTTGGGTGGTTTTCGGAAGTATGAGCCGTATCCAGCCTTTCCAACCATGCCTCTAAAGAACAGGTAGTAGGCTCCACCGAAGTGCTTTTCGTATCTGTAATCTGAGATTCTACTTCGAAGATACCTGTGGAGCGCTAGCGAGTAGAGCACATACTGTAGGTGATAGTTGTGGTGAGCCATCTCGTGAGCCATGTGAGGTTCTGTGAAGTTACTAAGGGGATACTTCTTGTTATTGTATGGGTCGATCCTGTTGCTTTTATAGTCGGCGACATACCATTTGGATGATCCGCTTGTGGGGGCCCTAAAGACTAAATCAATGTGGCCAGTAAAGAAGCCAGCCATCGAGGGGAATGTCGAAGAAGCTATTACTTTTGCGTAATCATCGGTGAAGCACAGTGGTGACCTCCCAGCAGCCAAGGCAGACCTTAGCTCTCCACCCTTGATCGCCTTATCTCCCAATGAGAAGTCAAAGGCTAATTCGTCTAAGCGCTCGCTCTTTGGTATTTTGGCTAAACAGGTATCTCCTAAAGGTCCACCCAAGGGGGTGTTTAGGGTTGGATGTATCCACTCACTGAGCTGTTTACTCCATTTTTTGCCTGAGTAGCTGTGTCTTGTCGCAACCTCTAAGACCGTTTTTTCTACCTCGTTTGGCTTGGCTGAGAAGTCTATATGCTCATAAATTTCGTGAAGAAAAACCCCAGCAGTAGCCCCTGCGGGAAATCCAGCGAACGGGACGTTGTCTGCGTCTCCCTCAGTATCTCCCTGCTTTGTAGCTTGAACGTCTGCTTCGAGATCTGGTGGGGTGACATCCTGATCGTGATCTGCTGAGTCTAGCTCCATCTCATCGATGGAGGCTACGTTAGTGTCATGTGCATCAGCTACACTACCGCGCTTCATCGCCTTGTTTATGCCTGTGTAACTGTACCTAGACCAAACTAGGTCGAGAGGGCCTCTCAAGAACTTGGCGCATGTTAGAGCGTGTTCTTCTTGGTCTGGTGAGCACCAAGTGTTTGGTGGCGAAGGAGGCATTGAGGCGATTGTCACATCTGCGCTAGGTGCGATCTTCTCGATATGCTCCTTTAGCTCTAGTAGGCTTGTTTTATAGATTGTGTCAGCGACATCATCGAGTCGGTCATGTGATCCACCATCACCACCGTATGAACCGAAAAGAGCAGAGGCGATGGGGGACTTCACTCCCTTTTTATGAGCGACGAAGTATGTGATAAGGCGATGTTTAGCTCTAGTAAAAGCGACATACAGTAGGCGCATGGCCTCTTCTCTTAGCTCCCTATCAGCGATAGCTAATAGTTCCGCTTTTTCGTCGCATTTTGGATCGCGAAGATCAAGAATACGAGAGGTCTTTTGTTTTGGGTCAGAGACAGTGAGGTTGGTCTTGCCTCCCTTAGTTATTCCTTTTTCATCAACTAAAAAAGGAGCAAAAATCACCCCATATTGAAGCCCTTTACTCTTGTGCATGGTCATGACATTGACAGCTTTTGAATCTGTCTCTAGTCGTTGTTCAGCGAGGTCCTCGCCAGTCTCTCCAGAGAGGCGTTTGTCGGACAGCCAGTGTGTGAGGGCTCTGAGGGAGAGCCTACCATCTGTCTGTGCTAAGTGGAGCAGTTCTGCGAGGTGAAGAATGTTCGTGAGAGATCGTTCGCCGCCCTCTTGTTCAAGTAGGCGCTCTCTTGTCTGAAAGGCGTCCATTGCGTCAGTAAAGGTCTGAAAGAAGCCATCTTCTTCGTATCCTTTGTTCCACTTGACTAAGTGCTCGAGCCAACGCTCCCACTGTCGCACTGTAGGGGGGTCGTTAGCCTCTATTTGAGTGAATTGTCTGTCTGTCCAACCGAAGATTTTGTGGGAGGCTGCTCGCCGAGCAATTTTCGTATCTCTTGGGTTTGCAATAGATTGAAGCCAATGTTTTAGGCATAGTGCCTCATCGCTTTTGAAGACGCTGTCTCGGCTGGAGGCTATTGCAGGCACACCTCTTTTTATTAGGAGCCGTTTTATCGTATCAGCCTGTGCGTTTGAATTAACTAAAACAGCGATATCGCCGGGCGCCAAAGCGTCGCCGTCTTCTAGCGTAATACGGGCATTTAGAGTCCTTACTATGTCATCTACAACTACGTCGATAAGGCTTGTCTCGAAATCCTTTTTCTCGAACCAATCGCCACCCATCTCTTGGCTAATGGATGAGTCACATAGGCGTACTTGAAGCGGGGATGCTCCAACGTCGCTAGTGTCTGGAATAGCTATTCTGGCATTCTCGTGTTTGGCTTCTACTTGGATGAACTCAATGCCTTGGCAGCCAAAGAAGCCTCTGTGGTTACAGAGCTCACTAACGGCAGAGACCAGAGGTTTGTCACTTCTATGATTGGTCCTCATGGTGAAGACCGAGCCACCAGATTCAATCGCTTTCTTTTTTGCATCGATGTAGACGTGAATGTTGGCGCCTCTGAATGAGTAGATCGCCTGCTTAGGATCACCAATTAAGTAAAGGTAGTGATCTCCGCTTGCGAAGGCAGCCTCAAAAATCGACCACTGGAGTTGGTCAGTGTCTTGAAATTCATCTAATAAGACCACCCTGAATTGCTCGCCGATGGCTTTTGTAAGGCGCCGGCGAATATCTGGATCGGCCTCGAATTGCAGCGGCTCTGCGAGCCTGTTTAAAAGATCGTTGTAGCTCATTTGCCCGCGCCTTGTGAGCTCTGCCTGGAGTTCTGAGCGAGCCGTTCTGGCGAAATCTGCTCTGTCGGAGGCGGCGCTATCAGAGGTGTCTCCGATTAGGGGCAGGATGGTAACAGTCTGGTCTTTGGTAGCCTCATTTGCCAGCTTGGTGAGCTTCTCAACACCCCAGCCAGAGTCGGTCGTCAACTCTTTGTAGCGGTCATGGGTTGCGTTGTAGAGATCTTCTGTGAGGCTGTCGCCTACGATGTCCTCAATTATTGATGATACATCTTTTACCAATTCTAGATTTGGGGGGGTGGCAGCTTCAAAAGCGTTCTGCTGTAGCATCCTTTGGCAGAATGAGTGGATTGTTGCGATACAGGCCTGATCGAAATTGGCTATCGCGTTTCTAAGGAGCGCCACGTACTCTTTCGTCACTCCTTGTTTTGATGCTCTAGCTCTGAATTCGTATATAAACTCGTCGTCAACCTCGGTTGTTTCGTCCGATAGAGCGTCCATCGCCTCCACGAGCCGTCCTCGAACACGGCCTTTTAGCTCAGCAGTAGCTGCCCTTGTAAAGGTCATTATCAGGAAGTCTGATATGTCGATCCGCTCTTCGGTGATCAGCCTGAGGGCTATGTTGGTTATCTGGTATGTCTTTCCTGTTCCTGCGCTAGCCTCGAGCACAGTGATACCAAGCTGAAGATCTTCCCAACCATTGAAGTCGATGTCCATCACCCTGACTCCCCTTGAGGTCGCTTGCCCTTCCCTAACCTTGTGTTTCGACTGCGCTGAATAGGCCCCCAGAGAGCCAAAGCCTCTGATTTAAATTGTGGGTTTGATAGCCCCCTCTCGGGAGGTGAGGCAGTCACGGGAGGGGTGTCGCCCCAAGCCAGTGAGACAGAGGGGTTGGCTGAATCTCCTTTGTTGAAAGAATCGCCCCAAAAATAGGCAGTAGCTACCTTGGTGGCGCCTCTTTCTACCTTGTCTGGATGATCGTCTTCACCGCGCTTCTTTTCAAGAGCTAGCCACTCTTTAACAAAGTTGAAAGAGGAGCGTCGAGATATCGTTGTCTTGCCACGCTTAGCGTTCTTGTAGATCTTAATAAGCCCTTTGAGTACAGATCTGGGTTCTGAGCTCTCAAATGAGCGCCACTGCAACGCAACGACCTCTTTTTTCTTGTTGTAGTATCCATGGAGTGTGTAGAGTTTTTGGCTTGCCCTTGGAGAAGCTAATGACCAGAGGAGGTAGTCAACCCAAGGCTCAATGGTACCTCTTTGATCTGAGCTGTTATCTTCCTTAGGTATAAGGTGTACGAGTTTGTTACCTAGCAGCGAGACTTCACCAGAGATACGGACCCCGTCAATAGTTTCATCTATGGGGCATGTAGTTTCTGAGGTGAGGTTTAATGAATCGATCTCCTCAAGCATTCCAGATATAATTTTCTTGTATTGAGCAATCGCGAGCTCCCCCGCATTCCCTAATGGTATAGCCCCCTCTGCCTTTAGAATTACGTTAGCCATAAGTCCTTTAGACCCGACCTCTCGGCGTTTTGAAAGCAACTGATTGGGGATCATTACCTTGTCTAGTGGGCTTAGTTCTAGTGGCTCTCTGTCAGTTAGTTTGTCCTCGTATTCTTCTAGATAGATTTTCCATTTAGTGCTGATGTAGCGTTCAAGCGGTTTTTTAAGCCATTTAGTGAGCTCAGAGATGGTGATTTCCTCTACATGACCTTCTTGTATCTCTTGTTGTTGGTTGACCTCCCAATCTGGCTCAAGGAATGCTCTTGGCTCCACTCTGTCGCCGCGTAAGCTAAGTGACGCCCGTCTGTGGGCCTCGCTGTATGATTGGACCTTAGGGGCTTCCACCTTGAACAGACCCTCGCTGAAGTGATGGAGTGGGTGGCGGGTGACAACCTCACTCTTATCCATGGTTGAACTCTTCAACATCACATCCATCAACTGCTCTACAGGGACAGCTGCTGGGAGCTCTTCATTGTTTTTTATGCTTTGACCTGTGAAGAAAACTAGTAGGTGCTCCTCGGCCGACAGGAGCGCCTCTAGAAAGATCATCCTGTCCTCATCAGTCGCGCTTTTGTCTCCCTTGCGTCGTTTTAACGCGACTCTATTAAATCCTAAAGGGCGGTTGCTTCTCGGGAATGCGCCCTCGTCCATCCCCAGGAGTGCAACAACCTTGTATGGGATAGATCTTTCGGGCCTCATTGAGCAGAGGGTTATTGACCCTGTCTGTTGGTTAGTTCCTCCTGCCGATAACTCAAGTCGCCCTTCCAGAAGTCCTGAGAAGCCAGAGGTTGAGTAGGGCTTGGTTGATTTCGTGCGTTTCGCCGCGTTCTTTAAACTTATTAGTTCACGCCTCACACGATCGTGTTGCCATCTAGCCTTTAGTGGTGTCGCAGTTAGCCTGTTGATTACACCCTCTGTGTTTTCATCTCCCAAAAGGTTGTCTACCCAGTCAGAAATAGTTCTGGGCTCCTTTAGTGAAGCTATCGCCGATAATATCTCGTGGCAGATGGTAATGAACTTGCCTATGACCGATATGCCAGCACCCTCGAAGGATGGTAGCGGTGAGACACCGCCCCAGAGCTCAACATCATCCGAGAAAATAGCTCCAAGGGCTAGCCTGTTAAGACCGAAGTTAACGGTGTTTTGATCGTCGTGGGGTTGACCGTGATTAGAGCGATCAGCGGCAGACTCCGCCCACCTAATCCCAGATTTACTGGCCCAATCTTGAATGACTGGTAGATCCTGATCGATAATACCAAATCGGCACATCACTGGTTCAAGGGCGATTAGATCCAGTATCCCCGATAGAGTGGTCCGCCCATCACACATTAAAAGCAACCTAAGCGTAGCGTCTGCGATAGGGTTCAGCCGTTTCATAGAGAGATCAGCCACTCGAACAGGAAGCGATGGAGCACCCGTTACCCCCCATTGTCTATCACTATCGGGATAACGCTCACCCTGTTCGAACAACCCCTTGACTAGGGGGGCGAAACCCTCCAGATCCGGAGTCATGATAATTATGTCTCTTGGTTGAAGGTGTTGATGATCGTTTAGGAGTCGGTGAATTGCGCCCTTGAGGGCCTCTACCTGCCTCATTTTGCCATAACAGCCGTGAACCTCTATAGAGTCATCTTTGAAGTCGCTTTTTTCAATTTCTGACTCAGGCAAAGCTCTGAGAATATCAGACTGTATCGCTGAAAGGAGGGTGTCTCGTATACTAGGTGGACTGTATAGGTCATAGTCCTCTGTATTTGAGTCAAATGAGTCCATAACTAGATCTTGGAGCTCCCCAGCGGGCCGACCAAGTGAGCCGAGAAGTGGGTGGGAAGCCTCATCATCAAAGGCTTCGATTAAATCACGTCGGCCACCAGTAGATAGTGCTTGTCTAACGTTGTTCCAGTACATCTCGGACGGAGTCAAAAGGTATATCTCAACATGTACAAATTCTGATAGCTCAGCTAACTCTCGAAGAAGCGTTGGGGGTAGGGATGATAATCCAAAGATTCGAAGTGGCTGCCGGCTTAGCAGTGAGGATGGGCTGTTTCTTAATTTATTTATAGCGGCCTTAGCTCGGGCAGCTCGATGAGAGGTGTTTGCATCATCTGATAGGCGCTCAGCTAGGGCACGCCACAGTATCGGTTGCCACGATAGGCTCTCTCTCTCTTCTGTTACAGGCTCTCCTATGTCCCATCGCTCACACATTTCAGGTCTGAAGGCTACATACCCGTCCAGGACAGAGGCGATCTCCTTAGAGATCTGGTAGTGAGTGTTGTCGATTGGCTCATCAGTTCCGACAAGGAAGTGGGACAGTGGTGCGAAGTCATCTGCTTTTGTCGAATTCAGATCTGACAAGATGTCGGCGACTGTAAGGGTCAGGTTAACTGGTGTCCATGAGTCTTCACTATCATCACTAAGTGCCTCTTGTATTAGGCTGTCAATAGCGGCCATTGGGAATGGGAAGTGGAGGTTTGAGGCGATCCCTACTTCACGAGCTATCTGGTGGCGTACCCACCGTTCCATTCCTTTACTTCCCACGGCGATTTCTGTTCTGTCGAATGGAGAGATGGAGTGATGCTCGGGGTTTTTTAGCTGATCAGTTAGTTTTTTAGCTAGTCTACTCAGGTCATTGCTTCTAAAGAGCTTTACGCTCGGCATCTCTTCACCTATGGCTTTGTTGAATCTAAAATGTGCGCTGATTGGGCTATTTGGTCAAGTCTGATAGTCTTGTTTTTTATACTTAGGACTATTTATGTCCGTTGCTTGAGCCAATTACGCTAGGTTGTGGAAGACGTGGTTTACGTCGTCATCCTCTTCTAGTTTGGCCACAAGCTTCATTACGGCATCAGCCTCTTCATCGGGAAGCTCTACGAGGTTGTTTGCGACGTGCTCGAACCCAGTCGAAGTTACCTCTATGTTTGCGCCCTCTAATCCCTCTTGGAGAGTGCCAAAGTCATCGAACTCACAGCGCAAGATCCACATATCGTCGCCGTTATCATCGGTTCCTTCGCCCATCTCATGTAGGCCGAATTCTATCATCTCAAGTTCGAGCTCTTCTGGATCGTTCATATCTTCTGGTTTGATCCTAAAGACTCCGTATCTGTTGAACTGAAAGGCTACAGAGCCAGGTGCGCCCATTGACCCACCGCCCTTCTTGAAGGCGAATCGAACAGGGGCCACTGTTCGGGTAGGGTTGTTAGTTGAGCAGACAACAACAATGGCTATACCGTGGGGGCCGTAGCCCTCGTATATGGCCTCGGCCCACTCCTCAGAGTCTGAACCCATGGCCCGCTTTATTGCGTTCTCCATGGTGTCTTTTGGCATGCTACAAGATCGGGCGTTTTGGATCGCACGCCTCAAAGAGGGGTTTGACTCTGGATCGTCGCCGCCAGCTTTTACTGCTGAAGTGAGCTCTTTTACGACTCTAGTGAAGGCCTTTGATACAGCCTTGTTTCTCGCCATAATGGTGTGCTTGCGAGCTTCGAAAAATCTTCCCAATTTAGTTGCCCCTTGATGTGCACAAATGGTTGGTCCTTGAATGAATAACATGGACGGCGATTCGTGGAATTTTTACACCATAAAAAACAGCTATTCTCTTTACCACTCTACACGATAGACACTGTGGTTGTTTTTCCTGACTATATCCGTCGCCTTCAGGGGTGTTTCAGGGCACCCAGAACCCGCTCAAGCACACCATTGTGAACGATTTGTTCTCCGTCGTGCATTAGGTCATCATACAGCGATGCAGGATCTAGCCAGTTAGAGAGATCGTCATGTGGGGCAGTTCCCAAACGAACCACAACCATGTCTAGACTAGGGATGACCTCTATCATCTGGCTCCCAAGCCCAACTGCGCAATAGGAGTCGTCGGGTCCAAAGTGGTGTAGACCTCCTGGTTTCTCGTCAAAAGTGACCGAGTCTAACGTAGGGCTCTCACCACTTAGCCACCAGTAGTACCCATATCCTCTATTCATGCTTGTTGAGGACCCTACGGAGTCGTTGATCCAATCCTCACTAATCAACCGCTCGCCGTCCCAGCAGCCTTGGCGTAGGAAGAGGTAGCCGAACCTCGCGTTGTCTCTGCAGGAAGCGTTAACGTTCATGTACATGGCTGGTTGACCTCTGTCGTCCCGTTTCCAGTCGACCGTCATACCCATGGGGTCAAAGAGGTGCTCGGTGGCGTATTCGTCAGCGGCCATCCCTGTGGCCCCCCTTAATACAGGTTCTAGGGCCTGAACAGAGTGGTTGTTGTATTCCCATATGGCGCCTGGTGGGTTGTCTGCTGGGGCTGAGATCGCTAGTGATGTCATGTCGCTGGCGAGGGGCATAGTGACGTTGTCAGCGATCATGTCAAACCGGAGACCTGAAGACATAGAGAGTAGATCACCCACTGATATGTCTTCGTGTGAACCGTCTCGCCATTCGGGGATCCATTCAGAGGCGCTGGATTCAGCAGATGGAATATCTCCTCTATCTATTGCGACACCAACAACCGCTGATGTGTATGACTTAGCTACCGACCAATTCTTAACTAGCGTAGTCGGGGTTGTGTCTTGCCAATACCACTCTCCTACAATTTCCCCATGTCGCACGACAACTAGGCAGTTCGAGTTGTTGTCTCCAGCATAATTGGCAGCCTCTTGTAATAGGGCAGGGTCAAAACCATGATCTTCGGGAAGTGCTGTTCGCCAGCTGTTTGCTGGATACAGCTCTCCGTCGTCGCATTCCTCAGGTGGTTCCCCTGTGTCGGCGCTGTCTCCCCTCGAGTCGGAATTATGGTTGGGGCGGTAGTCGTGGTTGCTGTGTTGTGCTTCAGAACAACCTGTGAATAAGAATACTATATAAAATAGACGCATTTAGCCTCCTTGAGGTCACTACTTACACTTTTGTAAGTAGACACGCAACCGCTTTTTACTTAAATGTAAGTAAGAGGATGGTGTCTATGGCTAGAAAACGGAGAACTGCAGAGCAGGCGCGAGCCGAAATAATAGAAATAGCAGGGGGATTACTTGAGCGGGAAGGCCCAGATGCAGTGAAGGTTGCTAAAGTGGCGGAGATTATGGGAGTGTCTCACCCTGCTATCCTACATCACTTTGGGTGTGCTGACGGACTCAAAGAGGCGCTCTTTCGCCAGATTTCAATCGACCTTAGAGTCGACGCTCTCTCAATTTTGGAGAATGATCCAAGAGGGATAACAATAGACTCTTTAGAGGCGGTTTTAGAAAGATTGGCCGACCCAAAAAACGGCAAGATGATGGCTTGGCTTCTTGTGAATGGTCGGGACCCATTTCCCGATGCAGGAGAACAGGGGTTGGCGTCCATATTGACGATGCTTTCCCAGGGTAAGGGTATATCAACAGAGCGTCGCTATAAGCTGATGTTGGTGCTGTTAGCTATGTATGGAGAGTCACTTTTGGGCGATCATGTGAGGTCTAGATTAGGGGTAGACGATGAGTCCGACCCAGCCAATTTTAGAAGGTGGCTTTTGCGGCTTGTGATACCTCAGTCAGGCTAGGTATGTCACAGATAACGGTTGCTATAAAAGGCGAATTTGTCAGCTATTTCGTCGGTGTTTATATTATAGGTTTCGGCTGAATATATGTGTCTACCGTGCGCATGTTGAGGCCTGCGAATATGGGCCTCAGTTAGCTCACTTTGTATCTCTTCAGACCAATCGAATCCAAATGTTTTGTAAGCCCGTTTTAGCTCCTTGACTGGATCTTTTAATAGGTCGGTGTAGCTGACATCAACGATTCTGTCCTCGGCGATTGTTTCTCTCTGTTTTTGGTTCCGCTTTAATGAATCCAAAACTAGACTCTCAGTTGTTTTGTTCATTTCTGAGACGTTTAAGTCCTCGGTTACCAGACCTTTTAGTGTGCAAAAAAGGCTGGTCAGGCTAACAAAAACCTCTTCGGGCTTTCGGTGGGTCTGTATGAAATTAGCGCTTGGTATCTCGGATGCTAGCTCACCAATGTAAGGGGTTAGAGCTGGAGCCTTAAGGATGAGTCGTTTGTTTGGAGATTGAGATTGAAAGAGCTGAAGTAGTTTCTTGTAGGTCGAGACTGACTGTGATGTCTCCTGATCCAATAGCCAGTGCAGATAGCTGTCGCAGTTAGCCACTGTCCAAAACGTGGGGCTCATGAGTGACGGTTCCATAAGGAAGACACACTCTTCCGCGTCGTCGACCGAGACGAAGTGTTTGGTTGCCAAGCTTGGTGCTGCGATGTTTGTCCTTCTTAGACGCTCCTCAATTTTTCTTCGGCGGTTGTCTGGTCCGTTTTCTGGGGGCAACGGGAACATCACCTCCCAAGTTGTGAGGTGCCGTGATCCCGTAGTGGAGGAGGCTAGCCTGTGAAGCATTGTGGTGCCTGTCCGAGGAAGCCCTAGAATAATGAGAGGGCTGTTTAGGGGGCGTTCGAATATCTCTGGTTGTTCAAGCTCTATTTTTCTCAGGGATAGCCTAGTAGTGAGGGCCGATAAGATACGCTCGCGAAGAAACAATCGCCCTATGAGGCTTAGATCTGCGTCCTGTGTGAGTGAGTCACATAAAACCTGGAGCCCTTCTCTGAAACTGTCATCGCCAAAATCCGAGAGCCCACTCTTTTTGATCGCGGTCTTAATGAGGCTCTCAGGGATGAGAGCAGAGGGGGTTAGCCCAACCATTCCCGAGGCTCGCCCACACCAGTTTACGATCCGTATTTTGGTTGATAGCGGCGGCGTAATTGGCGGCGGTTTATTGGGCATTGTCTATTATAGCCATGTGACCCTACTCCTTGGTTTCTTTCTGAAGTTTTTAAGCCAAGGTTTAACTTTTTGGGAAGCCATTGTTAGGCAGGTATCTAGAGCAGACCCTCTAACTCGGCACCAGCGCCTCCAGAATAGAGCCTCATCGCCTCATAATGACTGAGAGATCTGTTCCAGATCGAAAGTTAATCTATCGCACCGTTGAGGTTGTATTCATACTCACTTGTGCCACCTCTATGAATTTTAGAGGTTCTGTTTGAGGTGCTAATTGGGGTGAATGGCCTGCTCAAGAGCCCTAAGTCCGGCGGTAAGGCAGGCGGGTCCTGGTTGAAGAATCTCTGCCGCGGCTATCTCGTGAATGCGTCCAGATTTTATGGCTGATATTGCCTGCCATCCATCTCGGGCCACCACCTCTTCACGCTTAAATGCCTTGCCACACCAGCTAGCCAACATCACGTCGGGGTTAGCTGCGATCACTTGCTCTGATGTTACGAAACGCTCGCGAGCCAGTTTTCCTTTAGACATGTCGGAGAAGATGTCTTGCCCGCCTGCTATTTCTATTAGCTCGCTCACCCACTCGATCCCAGATATCATCGGCTCGTCCCACTCTTCAAAGTAGACCTTAGGGCTATGATTTCGTTTTGCAGCGCGGTCTTGAGTCTCTTCAATACCTTTAATATACCCTTGTATTAAAGTATTAGCGCTTTGGTGCGCCCCGACTAAGCTGCCTATGTTACCGATCACCTCTAGTATCTCTTGGATAGAGCGCTGGTTGAAGATTAAAACCTGCATATTCGCTGCGATCAGTTTTGCGGCTAGCTTGCTCTGAATATCCGAAAAACCTATTATGAGGTCGGGCTTTAGCGCGGCAATTTTTGATAAACTACCATCTATAAAAGCCGAGACAACTGGTTTGTCACGCCTGGCCTCAGGCGGGCGCTCAGTGTAGGCGCTTATCCCTACAATACGGCGCTGCTCCCCAAGGGCGTAAAGTATCTCCGTGGGTTCCTCTGTTAGACAGACTATTCTCTGTGGGCCCTTTGGTATTGATAAGGAAATTTGAAACTCCTGTTGTGATCGAAATAGATCTTAGAGTAATTAGGCTTGATAGTAGAGCACGACAAGCGCTAGCGTGGCAGGAAGAGTCTGAACTAAAAGGATCGCTTTGTTTGCTGACAGCCCACCAACAACCCCCATACATGCAAGGAATATAAGTATTGCATAAAGACCATGATTGTTGCCAGTAAGTTGGAACCACAAAAGTATAAGGGCGGCACCTAAGTTGTAGAACCCCTGGTTTAGTGCGAGTACTTTTGTAACAAGTGCAGCTTCTTCCGTGTTTTGGAACAGCTTCATTACGTTGGTAGATGTCCATAGAAGCGATTCTAGAATAAAGAATCCAATGTGTAGAATTATTACCATTGAGATCGCTATACTGGATAAAGTCAAAACTCGACTCCTTTGTCTATTATTTTTGTATCTATCGCTTTAGAAATGAATCATCAGGCGTGCCTGAAAAACAGGCCATTAAGAGTGAGGCTCATTCCTATCTGGTTCGCGCTAAAAAACTAGCCCGAACGGCTGCTATTATTTGATCTCCCGTAAAGGGCTTAGACAAGGACCTCCAATCGTCTTCAATACGATTGAGATGTCCAGGAATATAACCACTGACCACCAACACATTCAAATGAGGCTTTATCTGACAAAACTCCGTCGCCAGGCTGATTCCGTCTTCAGCTCCCAAAACGACATCTGTGACAAGCAAATCAAATTCACCCTCCGAGAAGCACACTCTAGCCTCTTCGGCACAGGAAGCCATTGAGCATGAAAAACCTCGAATCTTCAGAAAAACTGAGATGAATTCACGAATATCGTCGTTGTCCTCAACAATCAGAATCCGTTCTTTCTTTTCCGCTACAAGGTTCTTCTCTATCGTCGACTCCAAAGCCCGGCCGGGCTCTCGAATAGGAAAGACGACTTCAAAGCGAGCGCCAACCCCTTCTTCCCACTCACGAAGGTTCAGTTTTCCTCCGTGTTCAAGGACCACTCGTGCCGCCAAAGTTAGGCCGATTCCGGTGCCAACGGTATCCATTTTGGAACTAAAGAATGGCTGGAAAATTTTCTCTCGAAGTTTCGGTTCAACTCCGGGACCATCATCTTCCACCACAAGAATTAATACACCTTCTTCGGTGTACTGGTCTGTCTTAATACGAATTTCTCCCCCTTGGTCCTTCATTGCATCCCGTGCATTTAGAACTAAATTGAGGAGAACCTGCTCCATCTCGGGTGCTGAAACTTCAATCCAGAGGGGATCTGGAGACAAGTGCAGTACCAAACGAATATCAGGAGGTAAGAGCCCCTCAGCAAATCGAGAAAATGAAGACACGAGCTGATTGAAGTCCTGAACGTGACGAGAGCCTTCTGTACCATCCACCAATGTCATTAGGCGACGAACCATCTGTGAAGCACCGGCGATCGTGACCTCCATCTGATCAAGACTCTTGCCAGTGCGTTCGGCGTCTTTCAATTCACGAAAAAGCCCAACCTGTGCCATAAGCGCTGTCAGCGTATTGTTGAAGTCGTGAGCCAACCCTCTAGCGACAATGCCTACCGTTTCCATCTTCGCAGCCGAGAGGAGCCCCTCCTCCACTTCCCGCCTACTAGTGATATCTCTTAATACCAGCATTCTTTGGTTGAACTCAAGATCAACAGCCACACTCTCTACCCAGCGAACCTCCCCTCCCTGTACCAAAGAAAACTCCTGAGGGAGACCCAGGCCATCAGATTGAAGATGTTCAACAAAACGCGACCTTGAAGACTCATCGATGCACTCTGCCAAAGTCGTCACATCCCCTTCTCTCAAGACCGCCGCGCCTGACGGATTGACGTCGAGAATTGCCCCATTCTTGTCGACTACAAAAATTGCATCTCTAGCTCTCGCAACAAGACGGGCATAGCGATCTGCCAGATCAGAGCTTCGAAGGCTGACCCAAACAGTTAGTGAGACCGCGAAAACTCCAGACGCAAACGGCAAATTCGGAGAAATACCCAACTGCGCGTACTCGGCAGCAACATCCGTTAGACCAGCGACAATCATCAGAACAGCTAAGGCTGAAAAAAGTGCCGCATCTTTCCTTCCTTGAACAACGGAACGGCCAAGAAACACAACAGCCATAAACGCTACAATGATGGACAGAACATAGACCAGGCTACGAATAGCCTGAAAGTAGGCGAATCCGGGCACCAAGCAAATCGAAAAGGCAACTATCCCGGAAAATACCGCAATTCGTCTACTGACCCAAAATGAGAGATCCGAAAAATTCGAGAGAACCATCGGGCTAAATCCAATCGCTAAAACGATGGCTATCGATTTCATTCGCAGCCGCCATAAGTCAGACTGAAAACGTAGATGCCAAGCATCTACGTTGCAGAAGACAACCAACGCAAGCGCGAGAAAAAAGAGGCCCATTGAGAGCGGTAAATCCCGTTCCGGCCTGGAAAAGGCAACCAGTAGATTGACGCCAGCCGCAAAAAGAAGAATTGCGATTACAAAAATCGAAGCGGTGCTTTCTCGCGTAAGAGATTCAACAAATTGATCGGCTTCCCCTACACGTGCTTGCTGAAGCAGCCCTCCTTCGCCGTGAGCCCCCCGAATGCGCAGCTCCAATTGGTGTGGTCCGGCACGCGCATGGTTCTTCGGTAAAAACAAGAGTAAGCCATGGGTTCCGCGGAAGCGATCAGCACGAATAGGCTGTACGCTCTCCAAATCCACGCCATCCCACATTGCCTCGACTTGAAAAAGAGGCCGCTCAATGAGCAGGGCTGGATTTTCGAACTCCTCGACTATCTCTACCTCTGTTGAGAGATGAATCTGCTTTCTCCAATCGACCCCATTCGCTGAAAAGCGAAAAGGAAATGTGACTTCAAAAACATCACCCTCGCCCTCAACCTGCGCATGAAAGGTTTGATCGAGCACGACTCCCAAATTTTGCGGCCGAAGACAAAGCGTGCCCGCAAAGACCAAGGCTAAGAAGAGCCACAAAAAACGTAGCACGATACGTGGCAAAATAGGTGGCAATGAAGGTGGGCGTATAGGTTCGATAAGACTCACTGGATATAGGGGAGAGTCGCCTGGCAGATCTTCACCTGACAGGCGGCCTCACCCCGCTCGCGAGCACCACCGCCGTAACAGAAGACCGCTTTCTCTACGGGCGAAGCCTTTATATCTGTCAACCAGTCTCCGAGTTCAGATCCGTCGGAGCCAATAACATCCCCTGAGCAGTTGCTAGCCCCAGTCTCCTGGATTGTTACCCCCTCTTCAAATCCAGACTGAAAGAAGAGGGTATCCCTAGGTGGCTCAGCCGATCCTCCCTTGTCGTAGGCTGCTGAGAGCATAAGCCGTGTAGAGAGTGTTGATAATCTTGACAGTCTCATGTGGCCTCGGTTTGGTGCTTACAAAGTGTGTAACAGTTCATAATGTTATCTATTCGCCCTGTTTCTTGCAACCGAGATACTTCTGGAAGATCGGCCCTTTAATTTTTGTATCGACTGGCGATCTTCAACTCTGCATCGGCTAGGTGGGTTTGTGTGGTACTGTGTCAACATTCTAAAGGGATTAATAAAAGTTG
>Ga0115011_10000170_pt1 | contig 60204 bp, 43 predicted proteins | sample TroAtlMetagenome_2_FD_88705 | JGI IMG/M metagenome (GOLD analysis project Ga0115011, IMG submission 88705) | Marine eukaryotic phytoplankton communities from Atlantic Ocean - Tropical Atlantic ANT8 Metagenome | ecosystem: Environmental > Aquatic > Marine > Oceanic | place: Tropical Atlantic... | reverse complement strand
TGTCCTTGTCCTTGTCCTTGGCCGTCTTGGTCGCTGTCACCACCTCCATTGGTACCTCCATCTCCGGAGCCTTCATCTTGGAAGTCTGGATCATATGCATCGGGGATACCGTCTCCATCTGAATCTGAAGAAGAGCCATCGTTGGGATCATTTGGGAAAGGGTCACTGTCATCATTGGTGCCGTCTCCATCCGTATCAGCTGAGTTCGGATTTGTTCCAGCTTGGAATTCTTCCAAATTAGTCAAGGTGTCTCCATCTGGGTCTGCACCTGCATCTGCAGCTGAGTTGGGGTTCAGTCCATAACCTACTTCCCAGCCATCTGGCATGCCATCGTTGTCCGTATCGGGATTGTTCATGTCAGTTCCAGCATTTTGCTCCTGGGCATTGGTCAAGCCGTCGCCATCCCAATCGGCCCCTCCATCTGATGGGTCCAGAGGATCTGAGCCATCAGCACTAACTCCTGTTGAGCCAGCCATGATAACAAGAATCATGGCGACCAGCACACTACTATTTTTTGTATTCATTGTATCTTCACTTCCTATATTAAAATAAAATCCTTAGCCCTAATTAACAAAATTCAATTGATGAGAGTAGTTCTCTAGAGCGAGCTCGTAACACGATTCGCATTGAAAAAACGCTGCATTGAGTCGCTTTCTAGCTGCTTGCGAATCTACTTTCTTGTGTGTGGCTCCTCCTTTTACTGTCATCCAATCTCACGGGCTTTCTCAGGGGACCCTCTGTCCCCTCTGCTTACTTGAGAGTAATATGACGTATTTCAATAGTTCCTATAGATTATCAAGGCGTTAACTTGGAAAGCTCGGCCTTAAATCTAAGTGCAGTCAAAAAATGGAGGATTGGGACAGCAATCGTGGCGACCAATAAAAAGGCTAAGAATAGGCTCGACCAGAGCTCTATCCCGCGTCCTAATGAAAGGAAAAGTAACCAACCAACAATCACGACAAACCAAGGCAGATACCTTGCAGAATATAATGCGAATCTTGCATTCATGATTTCGTCTGTGTATAGTTGGGGTATTGTGTCTGGATTAGCAAGTCCGTGATCGATCCCACATCTCGCACACACCAGGTAGCGAGGGCCATTGCCACTGATGAACTGATCATTGGGATAATTCTGCTTGCACATCCTGCATGTTGGCATTGTCGCTCGGGGGTACCACTAGCTATGGCTCCTTCAAGGCTACGGTTGGCTAGATTGAGTGAATCTTCAATCTTCAAGAGCTTCGTCGATAAATGATGTATCGATTGACTCTGAGTCTGGATTAAGGTCATCTGCAAATTCATTTAGATCTTCAAGATTGATGTCTTCACTGGCTTCAGATGTGAGCTCCTCCAAAACATTGGCTGGAACGGCATTAGAATCCGAGAATAGTGGAGCATCGAGAGTTTGATTGAAGATGTCATTTCCTGCTTCTCCAATAATTTCTTGCTCTGAAGTGTCGATTGTGCTAAATTGTTCTTCATCAGAAAGGTCTCCGAGAGCCTCCATCTCCAAGGCCTCCTCCTTCTCGATCTCTAGTGTACCAACCTCCCAAATATCGGGAGAGATTCGTTGCCCTGGTTTGAAAATCAGTATTGCCCCAATAAGTAGCATTACTGTGGAGACGAATGCGATGATCATGTTCAGATCGCCATCAACTAGTTGATTGAACCATGATTCTTCGGCCAGACTCTGCCCCGAACCCCCTCCCTCAGATGAGAAGTCAGATAGAGGCCTGACCTCAACCGAATCAACAATCTGCCTGTGGACATTTCCATCAAAGGCAACGACTGCGATCCAATATGTTGAGGTTGACTGGACGGGAGTAGGTCCAATTGAGGAGAATGAGGCATTGGAGTCAGTGACTCCAGAGTCAACCATTATTGCTTCCCTGATATCTGAGAATCGGGTCGAACTGGCATAAATTGAGAATGAGTATACTGCTGGGTTTTCGATGGCGTCCCAGATTATCTCCACTTTTGTTCCTGATTCGTCCCAGTAAGTGATTATTCCAGATACTTCTGGAAGATGGGCCCCTGGATCCTGAATATTCTCATTGATTGTAACAATCATTGATGTTTTTAGGTTATCGAGCCATGCGTTACCTGATGAGTCAATAGGTACAACAGCGACCCAGATAGGGTTATCTTCGCTAATATTTGTTTGATCAGAAAGTGATTCGAGCAACACCCTGTTAGAGGAGCTTCGGTCGACAATTAGGGCTGGAATGAGGCCCTCTGCACTTTCAAAAGGAGACCCTGAGACAGAGAAGATATGGTATTCCGCTATGTCATTTGCTTCGCTTAATGAAAATTCTACGAAAAATCCGTCTCCATCATCAGGTGAGCGATCATCCAAGATAGGGGCATCAAGTCTGTCAGGTGGGATTAGGTCGCCGCGATTGTCTATTGGAGTAACTATTGCGATGCTGTCATCAAGATTAGTTAGCTGTACGTTGCCATAGATATCATGAATAGTGACAGTGACGTACAGTGGCACCAAGGGGACAATGGCAGAAGATTCCAGATTCTGGGGGTCGTTTCCATAAAGTGCTTTTTCTATGGTTATCTCCAGTCTTGGGGAGTTGCCGATTTGCCTGAGATAAATCTCAACTAAATCGCATTCCATTGTTAATCGGCAGGACGAGTTAATCATAGAAAGATCTTCCAAGGGTAGCTCGGATGCCCAAACTGTGTAATAACTGAAGTCAAATGCTTCTGTCCTGTTCCAAGAAACATCAATTGCGGTTCCATCATCAAGAGGGTGATCCCAAGCCTGTATACCGGATACTGAATCAGGGGCAAATGATTCGAAAGAATCTAGATTTGAGCTAGGTGGAATGGCAATTACTACCAAAACATCATCCAGATTCTGATTGCCCCAGTCGTCAACTGCTACTACACCAACCCAATAGACAACCCCATTCTCAAGAGAAGCATTGCCGATTGAATCGATAATGGTTGATTCTGTGGTGCAGTCAGGAATTGTCGCTGCAATTGGCCAACCATCAACTGTCGTTGGAGGAACTGCTCCCGATGCGGGTAATGCATAGACGACGTGGTATGTACAATCTTCCTCCTGGTTTGGTTCCCAGGTTACCTGAAGTCTTCCCCCTTCGTCATTAGGTGCATCGCTAGCAATAGTACCAGTAATCGGAGCGGGGGCAATCCCATCATTCAAACCACCTGCTGTAACTATTGGCCCTACGACCGTGACGTTCGTCGGGTCGAACTGCCCCGACTCATCTACGCAGGCAGCAGCGAACCAATATGGAGTATTCGAGTCAAGGGAGAGGATTGTTGAGTTTCCAGAAGAGAAGGGGAAGTCTAGGGGATCTGGGAGTGCTAACGCATTGGAAATCTCAAATTTTGTTGGCCATATCCTAGTCAGTTGTGGATCTAGTTCATTGCATGATGCCCATTCTGCACTGAGTGTTCCTGCATTGCCTCCCGAAACCGGTGATACTTCAAGCCAAACGGGTGGAGATGGTATCTCGTCAGTTGGGGAGACATTTCCTTCCCAAGTCATTGGTTCCCCGAGAGTCCCATCGGAGTATTCAACTGAAATTGCTATTCTGTAATTTCTATCGTCAGAAATTGGAACCTCGCTGCCATTCCTGTTTGCCAAAGAAAACATAGATGATGTTTGAGGCCAAAATTGGATTCTCTGGAAGGAGGGGAGGTCATCCAAATCTTCCCTTGAAGGAAGCCAATCTGTATTGTCGGTTGAATCCCATAAGTAGAGCCGGTAAGCAACCCAAGCAGGGTCCTGTGCCGGAACCCATGTAGCTTGTAGGACCCCGCCGCCATCATTGGGCCTATCAACCAAATTTGTGATGACTGTTGGGGCCTCTAGACGCTCCCAATCATAGGTTAGTCTGACTTTGATCTTTCCATTCTCTGGAGACTGTAATTGGATGTTGACCTCAGATGATTGAGAACCGGGGGCAGTGTTGAAAATGGCGGATTGGAATGCCTGCTGCACATCTGGATTGAATGCGGCGATGTCCCAAGTTCCTGAATAATTCAAGGAAGTGGACTTTGCCCAGACCCAAGATCCTGCTATTGGAGATGACAGGGTTAGAGGGGATTGGAACAAGAGTAGTTCGGAAGCTTCTGTCTGGTTGTCGTCAATTGGAATGATCAGAGGGTTTTCTGGAGAAACAAGGATGGTTTCCATCCCAGGATGAGTGGTGCTGGTTATATCCCATGAGCTACCAGCAAAAAGGGCGGTGAGTGGTTCGGCCCTTCTGAGTTGTAGGCTTGGTGCCTCATTCAGATTGGACATGGGTTGGAAAATATGCAAACCATCACTTGCTGCGATGGCCATCATCCCAGGGACAGTGGTCCCGCTTGAAGGGGATGTAATTTCAAGGATTGAGGTGATTTCGTGTTGTCCGGAGGCAGTGAATACACTGATTTTGCCTGGTGAGATGGCTGCAACGTGATTTCCATCGGATGTAAGATCGATTAGTGGCCAAGCCTGTAATTGAATTGAATCTGGTCCGGCTTCCATCTTCATTGTTGAAGAATTCCAATGCACTATTGGTTGAAGTGATGTTGCAATGTGGACGCCCCAGTCATCTGCTGCAACTGCTCGTACGTCATTGCTGGGAATCATATCTATGTTGTATGTGCCGTTTACGCGGTTGGCATCTATTTCCCAAGCAACCACCCCTGGTCTTGACGATGCGCCCAATCCATCGTGAGAAATGAATATAGAAGCCCCATGATTAATGGATAAGTTATTCCCAGTTATCGGATCTGTGATGTAAGTTGTAGCTGCGTCTGCGTAAATTAGGCCTGCAACTGAATTACCCATTAGTCCATCATTTCGATCAATTGAGAACAGATAGTTTAGTTGTGGGCCCAGTACATTGATTCCATTGGGCCCACCAGTTAGTATTGTTCCATTACCAGAAATTGGAGAAGGCAGAGTCAACAGGTGATTGATGGTGGGGGATGTAAGTCCATCGGCGGTCGTAATCGGGTCATCCCAATCTGATTTGGAAGTGTTCCATAGTCCGATTCCACCATGTGTGGCGACCAAAATGTGATTTCCATATTCTACGAAGTCAGTAACAATATTACTTGGTAATCCGGCGATTAGGCTTCCACTGCCCCAAGTCCCATCATCTAGATTGAATGATTGGAAGCCGGCTGAACTCCCATCCCGTCCCATTAAGCCAACATACATCTTCTGACCATCTGTGACCAAGCCGTCCATTTGGTAATGCAAAGATGGAGGCGTGGGAACGGCCAGTCGCTGCTCCGGGTCCAATGACCAAAGACCCTGCCCCACAGTGGTGACCCAAACTTGACCTTCTTCGAAAGTGATGTCGTTCATTGTCTCTAGTGGCGATCTGAGGCCATATTCCCACTCCACAGTGCCATTGAGCAGCTTTCCTTGGAGAATGATCGAGCCAAAGAGGGAGAACTGACTGGAGCCGACAGTTAGCCATACGTGAGTCCCATTAGTTGTGAATTCATGGACAATTCCTGAAGGGAGTCCGATGAGCTCATCTACTCCGCCTTCAATTAGCCCTGTAATGTCCAGCCTATCTACGCGATTGATTCCTGATGAGTCCCCGGACCTTCCGATTGCATAGGCAGGCGAACTATTGGCATTCATACTTGGAATCGGAACTATTGAACATGCATCCATTCCGGTACCAATTACTATTCCATTTGAGGCGGTTACCCCTGATGTGATAATTCTAGATATTCCCCCTTGACCGTCAAAATGAGACACAAGTAGGACGTTGCCGTCATGCATCATTCCACCGGGGAAGACCTTGTCTGGAGAAATGCCGTGGGAGTTTGGAGTCAGAGTGCCGATGAACGAGTCTGAACCGTAACTGAATCTGTCAAATCCGACATCTTCCGTATCGAATCCGACGTAAAGTACGTCGTTTGCGTCATCACATGCCAGGGCCCTGACATCTCTATCTGCTATATTCGAGTTATCTTCGGTCAGTGGGGCGATCCATTCATCTGTTGCACCATTACCATCATGGTCTGAAAGGTCGAATCTTGCGATTCCCCCACCAGTTTGCCACCACTGCCACGGGGTGAAGCCTACCGCGATGTGAACTATGTCATTACATAGGGTGATATCCGCACCATATCCGTCCGGAATATCCGCGGTGTCGACTTGCCAAGTTGCCCAAGTTCCATTAGTTCCCGAGAGTCGCATAATCAATCCATCATTACGATCGCCTGATGACGTCCAAAGATCGTCCTCAATCACTGCAAGTGAATAGAAGTCGAGCTCTGACTCTACTGGCAAACCATCATCTGGTAGCCACGAGGGCAGCCATGATTCATTTTGAGGATTCCAACGAAGGATGCCATTCATGCTAGCAAACAGGAACTCTCCATTGAACTCAACCATTCCCCTGATTCTTCCTTCTACGTCGTCCCACTGCCCCAAAAGTACCATGTTATGAGCTGAGTACCTGCGAAGTATATTGTCACCATATGCCACCCAAAGTTCGCATGATGTGTTCATTGGGAAACAATCTCCTAGATATCGAGCATTGACCCTGCCAACATCACCTATGGTACTGAGATCATCGGTCCAGTTCTCCGAGATTGTGTTCCACCTTAGGACTGTGCCAAGCTGCCCGCCCCCCCAACCCCAAGTCCCACTTGCTCCAACCCAAATTTCATCTCCAATCTGATCCATGCCATGGATCAAACCATCGTAACCAAGGCGATCTCCAACATCAATTGTGGCAAGACTGGAGTTGTTCGAAAGATTGATCCGGTGGATTTCGTCTCTCGCGTTCCAAGCACCATTAAGAGTGGGTGAATAGTACATTATTCCATCAATAATCAAGATTTCTTGAGGTGGATAAAAGGGTAGTGTTGGTCCATCTTGATTGTTTCCGAGCTGCCAACTAATCAAAGGTGTTTGATTGTTCAAATCGATCAAAGTTAGACCGAAGTCGCCGCCGGCCCACATTGTTCCTTGTGATTGCCCCGGAGCCAACGATGTTACATCATCATCATCGATCAAACCCTGTGATCCATCCCAAGACTGGAGCCATTCTGATGAGGAAAGATTGAATCGGGCTATCCCCGAGTTTTCGAAGCCAAGGTAAACTACGTCTCCAAATTTGTGAATCTTTGCCCGCTCTGTTTCATCTCCTGCAGTCCAAACGTCCACGATTGATCCATTGAGGGTATTGATTACTGCCGCCCCCTCAAATGTACCAGCATAGAGAAGATTTGTCCCTATTGGATCCACGGAGATGACAAATTGAGATGGTAGCCCATCACCTTGCCAATTGCTAGTCCAGCATGTATCCAGCGTGATCGAAGACTGAGGGGAATTAGGATTCGCCCAATCCCACTTGCAAGCACCCCGATTTGTTCCAGCGTAGATTCCCTCGTCATCACTGGAAACATCGTAGAACTCAAATGGATCGTTGTTTCTTCCAGGTATGCTAGTTGGGAGTATTTCCCAATTTGATCCGTCCCACCGAGCTAGTCCACCATTGCTTCCAGCGCCTGTGTTTTGAACCTCTGAGCCAACAAGTAGTCCACCAAAGTAGTCCATTGACAGGGTGTTTATGTCCCCATCGGGAATGCCATTGGGATCATCAGGAGTCCAGATATCCGTAATGTCTCCAGTAACTCTGTTAATTACAAGAATACCTAAGCCTTTGAGACCGAAGTAAATGATGTCCCCATCCACTGCGACAGGTGCTGATTCTACCCCATCTATGCCTAGTGACTGCCAAGATCCCAAAATTGATTGGCCATATAGGTCGATTCGTAATACCCCCCCTCCCTCACTGGCAATATATGCGACACCATATCTTGTAGCAATGTCCCTAATCTGGTTTGAATCCAGCCCATTCGACTCAGTGAAAATATACTCAACGGAGTTTGAAGTGGTGGAATACAGTGAGATGCCTGACTGCTGATGCCCGATAACTAGGGTTCCACTGCCACGGTCAAAACTCATGCTAGAAACGTAATTTGAGCTAAGTCCTTGTATCGAGCCGATGTATTGTCCGTCGCTTTGACTAAATCTATGAGCTCCACTCTCGGTTGTACCAACCCAAACCCAGCCGTCTGAGTCCTGAAGGATTTCAGTTATCGATCCGGGGTCGGAGATGAAATCTGAGATATCTATGGGATCGAGCCAAATGCTACCTGAACTATCAAGGATGTTAATGTTGGAGCCAGACGCTATCCATACGTCATTCCAACCTTGATTTTCTACAAATGCAGTAGTCTCGGGACTTTCAATGGAAGGACTGCTCACGACCTTGAATGAACCATCGGCCCCATCTTCTAGAACTCTGCCAATTGTTCCAGATGAGTCACTAATTAGTGCTGTTGGCGAAGTAGGGGCCCTAGCAAGGCCATTCGGCCATGCGCTTATGGAGTGTCCGTTTTCATATAATCCAATATCGGTTAGCTGAATCTCTGAACGGAAAATTAGTGCATTAGTATCGTATGCTTGTACTGATTGCTCTCCGAGAATATGTAACCATCCTGAAGAATACGAAAGGCCGATGACATCGTCTGAAGTGAGCCAATTATTCGAATTCCATGAGCTGAGCCAGGAGTTGGCATTATAGTCAAAGCGATCGATTCCGGAATCGGATGTTGCAATAAACAAGATTCCATTGACTGCTTCGACATCGGAAATAGAGTCAGAGGATAAGAAATTACCAGAGTCCCATATGTCGTTCGAAACCACATTAATTCCTGAACCATCGACAGACTGGTTATATTCAATAAGATGTAATCCGTTATCCTCTGTTGCAATAATCAAAGACCTACCCATGGTAGTGATTTCCAAAGGAATTTCGTTTTCTTGTCCTAAGCAGAACCCTATGGTTTTCCAAACATTGTTTGATGGAAGCAAATAATGAGCAGAACAGTCTGAAACTGCCCAAATTACTCCATATTGGTCGACTGTGATGTCCAGAATTGGATCGTTATTTGATGAATTGACATCTGATGGAAAGGGATTGACCTCGGATGAATCAGTAAGTGAGATTGCGTTCAATTGCCCGAATGTATCCCCAATAAGTACCAATTCACGATTTGTATCTATGTGAAGTGACCTAGCGGCTATTCCGACAGAAATATCGATGATTTGCTTGTTGGAATTATGATCTAGTTGCAGTATATCATCATCAACAAGAAGGTAGAGCCTGCCATCATATGGATTAATGGCGCTATCATGAATTGTTACGTTCATTGGAAGGAGGGATAGCTTTGGATCAACTGGCCTTAGGACTTCCATTATCAAATCAGTGATCTCGATGCCGGTCGGTAAATCCCATGATGCATCACTAATGGAGTTAGGTTTCAGTGATGCATCCAGAACCGAGTCAACCAGAGATGGGGGATTGTCCGAGAATTCGTTCTGTCTGCCAAAGTCTCCTAGACCCGACCAATCAAGAATTTGAGTTTGCGTATCCAATATGGTAATCTGAGGTTGATTGGCCCAATATCCTGCACTTCCATTGACTGAGACCTCGAAAGTCAGATTGCTTATCTGGGCACCGGGAGCGAAATCCAAGGGTAGATCTCCATAGGCCATAGTGCCATTCTCTGGATCCGCCCCAAGTGCAACTAAGTCTATCCAACCTGTATCATTTGAGCCATTCACACCCCATATGAAAGGGTCAGAGTTTCTCGATTCTGAAGCTTTCTTGTAGTCTGGGCCGTGGTCAATCTCAATTGATGAAAACGGAGCTAGATATACAGTAAGCAAAATCAGGACTAAGGCAATAGGAACTGCATAATTTCTAGCATTCCCCGATATGGGCTCCTTGTACACAAATGTTTACGCTCGTTGTGGAATTTATGAAACGTATGGGTCAAAGTCTATTTATTGCTCATCGAATAAAAACTGGAAAAAGTCACCAATCAACAGTATTATGGCCGATAATCATGCAAGTCTCTATCGGATAGCATCATAGGAGATGGGTGTTCCGAAGCACCCGAGGTGATGTCATGGACAAGAAGAGGCTGCGGGAGGATTCATTGGAATACCACGCTTCTAACCCCCCTGGAAAGGTGACGATTTCTCCGACCAAGCCACATAGAACTCAGAGAGATCTTTCACTGGCATATTCCCCAGGCGTTGCATTTCCCTGCAAAGAAATTCAAGAAAACTCCGATGATGTGTACAAATACACATCTAAGGGGAATCTTGTCGGAGTAATCAGTAATGGAACAGCAGTCTTAGGATTGGGGGATATAGGCGCATTGGCAAGTAAACCTGTGATGGAAGGGAAAGGGCTTCTTTTCAAGGCGTTCGCTGATATTGATGTTTTTGACATAGAAATAGATAGGACGGGAGTAGATGGCTTCGTCGAGGCCGTGAAGGCAATTGCACCAACTTTTGGAGGAATTAATCTCGAAGACATCAAAGCTCCAGAGTGCTTTGAGATAGAAGAAAGACTGGTTAATGAGCTTGAAATTCCGGTAATGCATGATGATCAGCACGGAACTGCAATAATTTCAGGTGCGGCGCTCCTGAACGGCATTGAAGTTGCAAAAAAGGAGATTGGGAAGATAAAGGTAGTAATCCTGGGTGCTGGTGCATCGGCGATTTCATGTGCTAGGCATTACATTAGATTGGGTGTAAAACGAGAGAATCTGGTCATGGTTGACTCAAAGGGAATTCTAACAAAGTCTAGAGAGGATAATGGCGAGCTGAATAAGTATAAGTCTGAATTTGTCAGAAACATCGATAATGGCGGCATTGGAGATGCGCTTGTTGGCGCAGATGTTTTCCTCGGACTGTCCAAAGGAGGTTTGGTAACATCGAAAATGATCGAGAAGATGTCGGAAAACCCTCTGATTTTTGCATTGGCTAATCCTGATCCTGAGATATTGCCTGAGGATGTTAGAAAGGTTAGGAAAGATGCCATAATTGCTACTGGAAGGTCGGATTACCCGAATCAGATAAACAATGTTCTAGGATTTCCTTATATTTTCAGAGGGGCCCTTGATGTTGGCGCGAAGGAGATTACAGAAGGTATGAAGATGGCTGCAACAAAGGCGCTTTCACAACTAGCCAAGGAGGCAGTTCCTGACGATGTTCTTGCTGCTTATGGCGATGAGCAAATGATTTTTGGTCCAGAATATCTCATCCCAAAACCCTTTGATGCAAGAGTGCTAATCTGGGAAGCTAGTGGGGTTGCTCAAGCCGCGGTTAACGAAGGAGTATCTAGAATAAGTAAGGATGACTTCAATATTGAAGAATACAAGAATGAGCTGGAAGCCAGATTGGGGCTTACTCGATCGATAATGAGAGGAGTAATCAACCAAGCGAAGAAGGACAAGAAGAGGATCGTTTTCTCCGAGGGAGAAGATCCTACGATTGTGAAAGCTGCATATCAGTGCATCTCCGAGGGAGTTTGCGAGCCAATTCTTCTTGGTGAAATAGAACGTATTGATTCTGTCAAGAAGGATTTAGCTCTAGAATTCGAATGTGAGATGATTGACGTAAGATACGACTCCAGAGTTAGGGGCATTTATGCGGATGAAATGCATAGACTTAGAGGTCGTAGAGGACTTTCAAAGGAAGATGCGGTCCGTCAGTTAAATTCTACCACATATTTTGCGCCGATGATGGTCAGAATGGGAGATGCAGATGGTTATCTTGGAGGTGTTTCTCATCAGTATCCAGATATTGTCAAACCTTGTCTGCAGGTAATTGGGCCGAAATCGGATTCACATAGGATTGTTGGAATGTATATGATGACAGTTGGCAACAAATTGATGTTTATCGGAGATGCTACAATTAACATATACCCCGATGCAAGAACTCTGGCTGAAATAGCAATTCAAACGGCAAAGGTGGCTAGGAGATTCGGCGTAACACCGAAGGTTGCAATGCTTTCTTTCTCGAACTTTGGCACTTCAGCTGAACTGCGAACCGATAGAATCGAGGAGGCGATTGCAATGGTCAATGAAATGGAGCCAGACTTGGTTATCGATGGCCCCATGCAGGCAGACACTGCATTGATTGGTGAAATACAAGAAGACTACCCATTCATGAACTTCAAGGGACCGGCGAACGTCCTCATCTGCCCTAATCTAGCAGCTGCCAATATTGCATACAAGTTGTTACAGAGGGTTGCTGGTGCTGAGATGACTGGTCCGATTCTAGAGGGTCTTTCAAAGCCGGCTCATGTTCTTCAGCGAAGGGATAGTGTCAGAGAAGTGGTACATATGGCGGCAATATGCGCTGTTGATGCCCAACGTCATTCTAAGGAGACCCTTAGCTAGAGAAAATTGGGCTTGGTCCCGAGTCTGCAACCTCTGAATCACATCCAGATTTGAATTGTTCGAAATTCTCAATGAACATTTGAGCGAGCAGATTGGCTACGTTGTCATATCTTACTTCGTCATACCAAGTTTGCCTAGGCTGTAGTATCTCATCGGGGACCCCTTCACAAGTTGTAGGAATTGAGAATCCGAATCTTTCATCATTGACGAAAACCACGCTATCAAGATCGCCCCGAATCGCCGAATTGAGCAAGGCACGGGTCCATTTGATTTTGATTCGGCTGCTCTCTCCGTAACCCCCCGCTACCCATCCAGTGTTGATTAGCCAGCACTTTGCGTTGTGCTTCTGAATCTTCTCCGATAGCAAGTTCGCGTAAACACTCGGATGTCTTGGCATGAAAGGGGCGCCGAAACAGGTTGAAAATGTGGCTTGTGGCTCCTTTATTCCGATTTCAGTTCCAGCCACCTTAGCTGTATAACCAGAAATAAAATGGTAAGCGGCTTGATGAGGGGTCAATCTAGAAAGTGGAGGAAGAACTCCAAATGCATCGCAAGTCAGGAAAACAACATCCTTGGGGTGTCCTGCCATAGAGTCAGCCGTTCTATTCTCAATGTAATCAATAGGGTATGACCCTCTGGTATTCTGAGTTAATGAGCCGTTGTCGAAATCGGGAGTTCCGTCGGCATTTAGAACCACATTTTCCAAAATTGACCCCGGAATTTTCGTCGTTTCATATATTGCCGGTTCATCTTGCTTTGACAAGCCAATGAGCTTGGCATAGCACCCACCTTCAAAATTAAACACTCCTTGATTGGACCAACCATGCTCATCGTCCCCAACAAGGGCCCTATTTGGATCGGCAGAAAGCGTTGTCTTACCCGTTCCAGAAAGGCCGAAGAATAGTGCGGAATGCTGGCCATCGGTATTGGCCGAACAGTGCATAGGGAGCAACCCATCAATTGGAAGTTTGTGGTTCATTATTGTGAAAATTGCCTTTTTTATTTCACCTGCATAGTGTGTTCCGCCGATGATCACAAGCCCCCTGTCAAGAGCGAGAATGACGAATACTTCTGAGTTGATCCCAAACTCCTCTGGAGATAACCGTAATTCGGGCGCATGGAGTATGGTAAATTCTGGCAAATGCGAATCGATTTCTTTTTCTGTCGCCCTAACAAACATATTGTGCATGAATGCTGCATGCCATGCCTTCTCTGTGACCAAACGTACGGGCATCCGATGATTTGTGTCTGCGCCGCAGAAGGCATCTTTTACGAATAAATTAGGGGATTTGTTTAGGTGTTCCGTCACTTTGTCAAGTAGTTTCTCAAAAGTTTGCGGATTTGTTGACTTGTTTACATCGCCCCACCAAACATCCTCAGCCAAACCTGGCTCATCGACTATGAATCTATCATTAGGTGAGCGACCTGTTCTTTCCCCGGTTGTTGCTAAAAGAACCCCGTGTGAAGTCAATTTGGCTTCTCCAAGTTCTACCGAATTGGAATGCAATTCCTCCCACCCTAGGTTCCAATGTACCTGTCCTTCAGGGGCAAGTCCATGAGAAGTCAAATCTTGGGCAGAGTCACGTGAGTGTTGTTGCAAATAGCCACCCATGCTACGCGAAGATGTAATGGTATATCTCCGTTATTGAAAATTCAATAATTTCGATATTTGGCTAAGATTGGTTTTTTGGGTACGATGAAGTCTTCCGAAGGGTTTTGATTATGCGTAGAATGACTTCTCAATGGGTGTGAGCGAGGAGGGGTCCGATGATCGGATTATCCGAGAAAGGAAGTTTAAGAGATCTTCAGGAGTCGATATTATTGAATTTAACTTCGAGAATAAGACAGAAGATGAGAAGGTTCACGAAGAGGAAGATGAAGCAATAGGAAATCTATTCGATCCTTTCAAAGACAGTGTGTTGGATGGAAATGGCAATTCAAAGGCAGCAAAATCTTCTCGATCTGCCGATCAGGATATCGTGACAAGCCTATCGACCCAAGGAGATGAGCGCATTAATTGGATTTTGATGGTCTCACTTGTAGTAGTTTACACTGGTATTAGCATCCAAATTGGCCTTACTTTTACCCCGATTCCAGGAACAATTGCATTATTGACACTCTCGATTCTTGGCTTTTCACTAGCTGAGAGATGGATTCCAAATCCGGAAATGAGGGTTCTCGGTGTAACTTGGGCAATAATTTCAATGAAGGTCCTGTATGGCTTGGCAATCGAACTTAGGCAATGGGAAATGATTGGTTCTGACTGGACACTAGGTTTTCTGCTTCTAGCATTGGTATGTCTAAACATATATGCGGCTTACAGATATGATCAGGACGCAATTGCAGCTCAGTCGACTCTTGTACTCCTAGCAATTGGATCCACTGCTGGATCTGTTTTGGGGGAAATTGGAGTTGCTGGAATGATTCTGGTGGCCAGTGTAATTTTGCATTATATTGCAATAAACCGAAATTCCGGAAATTTGGCATCTTTAGGAATAGCTGCTTCGAATTTATGGATTGGGATGCATGCCATTACATCCGAATTTGAAATTGGGAAGCTTCATGTTCTGCCCCTAGATTCGCCATTGCTGCTTTTTCTACTTCTGATGGCTACAACAGCGTTGAATGCTTCAATGGCAGCTAGATTCGCACGCGAGGAAAATTGGTTCTCGAAAGCATTTGAGACCATTGGCATAGGCAGGCCCGGCCTCTGGGGTGTCTCAATTTCACTCGGAATGATCGGAGCGGTATTGGCGGTGGCTGCGAATAAAGAAGATATTGGGTATGCAATGGGAATGGTAACTTTCCTAGGGGGTGCATTTGGTGGATCATATCTGGTCGTTAGAGGAGTTAACGCGATGCGCGTGGCAACTCCCCTAGTGATTTCGGCCTCCATTCTGATTCCAATACTGATGCTTGGATCTAGGGTGGAGGGGATAACCGGTTTTTCTTCATACGAATTTTTCGCAGTTTTTGGTGCAATCGGTACGGGATTTGTGATTTTACGTGATCAAGATAGTGTGACTGATAGGGTGCTATGGATGGGTTCAGTGTCAATTCTAGCATTGCTAGTAATTCTTATTCCGGCAAAAACACAAGAATCTGGTGGAGATGGGGGGGTGTTTCTACTTTCACTTCTGACTGGTTTGCATATCGGAACTGCAATTCTTGCATTCAAGAGGGAGTCGGCCTCACTATCTGGCGTGACTGTGTTGCTGCCATGGACATGGTTGCTGTTAGAAGAAATGATGCAAGAGATTTTGAGAACCTTATTCATAGCAAATGACTCTGCTGATCCAGGAACAATAGTTCATCTGGATCCGATATTTCTAGCGGGTTATCTTGCTGTTTCATTGGTTCTTCTTCTTGTGGTGAATACAAAAATGGGAGACTCTGGAGTTAATCTGGCTTCTGGATTTCTGGGAGTTACCGAGATTTCTGCGGCCATCAGGGATTCTGGAGTTCTCAAACTCTGGAGCCTAGGACTGTGGATTCCCGTAACAACGACGGTTTTTTTGGCACAGTTTGGAGGTTTCACCGCCCAAACAATTTTGTTTGTTCTCTCGATTTTCGCTATTATCCACATCTCCTCAATTATTCTCGGATATAGGGAAAGGGGTGCCAAATCAATCATGTGCGTGATGGGGATTGCAATTCTTGTAATCCAATGGAGACATGGTTTGGATGAGGCGCTAATTGCTTTACTTTGTGCATCTATTTCCATAATGGTGCACTTTGACTCCGATGAAGACGATAGCACCAGTCTTGGAATACTTGTCATAGCACTATCCATTTTGATAGGTGCCACGGGAAGGGATCCATCATTGACTTTGGATGGCAATAATCCATTGTCAGAGCTCGGAATGGCAAATGTTTCCTTATTTTCTGCCTTTGTGATTGTGAGCGTTTTCTTGGCCAAATCGGAGAGAATGGAAAGGATGGTCAAGTCCGCCTTCGCTAGTTTAGGATTGGTTGTTCTATCAGTCTTGGTATCTTACCGATCTGAGTCAATTACCCTGAAAATTTCTTCAATAGCATTCTTCATTGCAACTTCAGTTTGGCTAATTACAAGGGCTGAGCTCAGATCGGAGTTGCGCTCAATGGCAAAAAAGAGGTCTATTGTTGACTCTATTGAAGGTGCAGATGGAGTTTTGTCCATTGAGTCTGGCTCCCTAGATTCCTATGTACCCAAAATTGCTGAGATGAGAGAGCTCAGAAAATCGAAGCGAGAGAAAAGACCTACTGATGATATTGATGAGTTGTTAACTTCCGATATTACCCACAGGCCGGTTGTTGGTTTGGCGGTTTTGGGAGTAGTACTTTCTAGTGCACTGATTGGAGGGGCTCTAATTGGTTCTGATCGGGAATTTTGGCCCTTGTTTCTTGCGGCTCATGGCTTTTTTGCCGCCTCTGTCGTGATGCTTATTCGTAGCAGAACTAGGGGTCTTGATCTCGATCTGCCGCACATATTTGGAATTGAAATGCCCATAGCCATGTGCATCGCAGGATTTTCATTATCCTTCGTAACTTCCCACGTCATCCCCGCTGGGAGCAGCAAATTCGAATTGCTCGACATGGCAGTTCTATCAATAATCATCCTAGCAATGGTTGTAATCTCTCTCATTAATCAAAGCAATCTCATTGAACGGATTTCCATTTCTATTGATTGGTTCATTGGTTCCTTGTTTTTTTCGAGAATATTGGGTTCAATAATTGGTGAGGCGCTGCCTCTTCCACTCACAATAGATCCATCTGTCGGAGATTTCCTAGAGTGGGAGTTTCCCTTGTTCCTCCTTGAGTCGCTTTTGTTTGGGTTTGCATTGGCATCCTATTGGATTGAGGAAAAAAGGGAGGGTTTTGGTAGGACTCAAAACGGATTTTTAATCGGTTTGAGATGTTTGGCTATAGTTTCACTATCTTTTGGTCCGGCAGGTCTTGCTGCTGCTATCCTAGCTTGCTACCAGACTTGGAAGGGGTCGCAACCAGCAGGATTTGGATGGGCGTTCATCGGGGCCATTTTAGCGTTGGTTTCACTATCATCATGGGTTGTTGAAGTTGAAAATGTGCTGCCAGAAGTTGTCCTAATCTCTGGGTTGGTTTTGATTCTCTCATGTGCACTAACTATTCCACTAAATGGAACAAAATGGACAGTCACATTGGCTACTGACGCTCATCTTCTTTCAATTGCAGGTGCAATTGCAATAGCCTTCAATTCTGGCTCAGGGGTTTCCATTTTGCTAATTTTATCGATTTTTATCCTTATGTCCACTATAGTTTGGGTCGCAGGGATTCTGCAATTTAGGAAAGCTTTGAGAATTTGGGGTTTGGCTGACTTGGTAGTGGGTATTTTATGCATACTAGTGCTTGCTCCGGAAGACTTCCTTGAAGCAACTAATTTACTAATTGCTATGATAATAATTGCAATTGAGTTGGGAATAATTTCATGGCTTGGGGTGTCAAGGCAAAAAGAATTGGCAGTAGATTGACCATAGTAAGCAATCTATCTGTGGCAACGTTGATGACGGTCGGTCACTACAAGTCAATCATGTCAAGGTCGTGGATGTCTGATACGGCCGATGAAATTGAGCATCCTCCAATTCCCTTGGGACTAAACAAGATGGCAGTGCCAAGGGTAGCTATTGTACTCTCGATATTGACTTTCTTAGGCCTGTTGGTTTCATCGGTATGGGTAGCAATTTCTGCGAATAGCTTTCTCGAAGAAATAGAGGCGTCATTCGGCTCAAATAATGTCGAGTTGTTGGAAATTGATGGAAGATGGGCATGGGAAGTTGACTTGCTTTTCGATACGTGCAGGTTAATGGAAGATGGGGCGGAATTACCCTACGGCGAGCTTGCTTTACAGGATGACGTCTTTCTCTACCCGGGAGAGCTCAGTTGTGACTGGGAGCATCAAGGTCAGGGGGATGCTGCAAGCATGGTAGTTTACAATCGAGGGAATCAGAGCTTGGATTTGTTTTTAGAGATCAGTGGCGGAGGCATAATTTTCTCATCGAACGATGATTTCAGCTTGATAATAAGTGAGCTGAGTCCCAATACTAGTAAAATTCTACAGATTGAGCTTACAGAGAATGAGATTGATGAAAGAACGGTGTCGATCACAGCGACCCATGTCTCCGTTATTCAGGCTCAAGTAAGTATGGATGTTAATATAATCAAAGGAACTGAGGAAAGGGATCTCCACATTCAAGAGGGAGATCCTGTACAGGTGCATTACACTGTGTGGGATGCAGATACAGGAGAAGAATTGGATGACGATACCTTTGTTGAAGTCGCTGGGGATGGTTGGTTAACAATAGACGGATTTGGATGGTCGGCTATTGGCCTTGATATCGACAATGACAGGGGTGTGGCTTTTCCGATCACTGACTCTGGGACGTCGCATATCACTCTATTACCCCCTCCTATTGCCTATGGAAACAGTGAAGGTCATGAGCTTGAAAACACGTGGTTGAGATTCGAGCTGAAGCTTGAGAGATCACCCGCAGCGGAGTGATTCGCACGAAAGAGACTTGACTGAAGACCAAGAGGATTGAGCATGTCTGAACCTACTCACACCGCAATTCAGCCATCGAAAAGACTTGTGTCAAAGGCCAGCAAATTGGTTAAGTCAAAATCCGAAGGCAAGGGTGCTCCCTCATTCATCCTTACTGAAGAAATTGGGAGGCTCTCTACTCCATGGTCGGTTTCTTCCATAAGAGCTAGAATGATTGATCCAATGTCCCTTCCAGCGGGAGTCATCCTCGATGCTGCAGCGGGTTCCGGAGTTCAGCTGATTGCATACTCCAGTATACTAAAACGGCCGGCATTGGGCATTGAGCTTGACGAAGAAATAGCTGAGATATGCGCAGCGAATATGTTCCTCAACTCCGATGGAGAAGTGCAGCGATCACTTGACAGGGTACTAGTGGGGGATGGATGTCTTGCTGAAGAGGCAAAGTCTGCTTACTGGGGTAGCCTCAGAGATGGAGGCGCGAGTGCACACCCTCCCATAGCAATGCTTCATCTCGATCCAGCTAGGCCAAGGGATGCCCAGAAGCACAGTATAGAGGAAATGAAGCCGGACATAAAGAGCCTATTGAAGAATTGGTCTAGCCATCTGCAAACAGGACCAAGGGGTCCTGCAGTTCTATTGGATTTATCTCCAAGGCTGGATTCAGTTCAAAGATCAATGGTCGACGGAATCTTGGAGACCTGTTTCCCTGGATGCTCTAGAACTTGGGAATGGTTGAGTCAAGGAGGGGGGAGGGTTGATCGCCTTTCAGTTTGGATAGGTTCGATCTCAACAAAGAGTCCACGAAGATGCATAAGGATTGGGAAGAAGCGAGTGATGGCAGAAATAGAAGGTGTTCCTGCCGGAGCGAACACCATCCAATTTAGTAAGCCTCCTGATTATGGGGCTTGGATCTCAATCTTGGATCCTGTTTTACTAGAAAGTGGCCTTCAAGACATATGGAAGAAGAAGGCGGTTAAACCTGGTTCTGGCGCATCTTGGGTCAGAACGGAGGGCAGGAGGCCTCTGTTGATTCATACCGATGAGTTGAATGACGATCCAGAGTTAAGGGGTTTTGTCGTTTCGTCTGGAAAGATTGTGCAACATAGACTTAGTCCACCCGAGCTGGAGACGATTGACTTGGTGGCTTCTTCAGTCTCAAGGATCGGAATTGGGAAGTTGACCCTTAGGTGCAGTTTGGATCCTGACATCCATCCTACACTCCAAAGGAGGCTGCACAAATCTTTGGCTGGATCTGAAGGAGAGGCCGGATTCATGATTGATCTGGAACTAGAGAGGTCAGGGGATAACCACAAATTATTCGTAATCTGTAAAGAGAGCTCAAAATAGAGCTTTGTTGAGATTTTATGACGTCCGTTCCATTCATATACGGAGGGTTGGTCGCGACAACGCCCAATGGGCCACCTTATGGGTGAACAGCGGGGGAACCGTCGATGGCTGACAAGGAAATTGAGATTGGAGAAGACTTCTCCTACATTCTGAGAATTGCTGATACCGATATTGATGGCCTCAGGCCAATAATGTATGGAATGACTTCAGTAAAGGGAATAGGTGTCAGAACATCGATGATGATTTGCCAGATTGCTGGAGTTGATGGTAAAAAGCTTGGTGGCCACCTATCTCAAGAAGAGCAAGACAGCCTGAGAGGAACCATAGATAGCTATGCAACAAATGTTCCTTGGTGGTTAGTAAACAGGCAGCGTGACCTTGAGTCAAACGAGGATGCGCACATCATATCAAATGAAGTGACTATGACAAGGGATGATGACATCTCAAGGCTAGCAGAAATGAAGACCTATAGGGGAACAAGGCATAGAAGTGGGCACAAAGTCAGGGGTCAGAGACTACGATCAAACGGTCGAAAAGGATCGGCCCTAGGTGTTCAAAGAAAGAAGTGAGAGTGGAAAAATGGGTGAGCCAAAGTTTTCCAGGCCTAAGACTCAAACCCCCACGCATCCATGGAAACAGGCCAGAATCGAAGAAGAGCATGCCCTGAAAGAGAAATATGGACTGAAGAAGATTGGTGGAATGAGGGAGATTTGGAGAGAGAAGTCTGCTTTGAGGAGACATAGGAATCAAGCAATGAAGCTAATAGGAAAGGTCGATGCTTCTGAAGGACATTTTGCCAAGGAGAAGGAGCAACTGTTGAGCTCCCTGACCCGTAAGGGTTTGGTCGGACACGATGCTGACATTGGTGACGTACTAGAAATAAATGTAGAGCACATGCTGGCACGTAGACTTCAATCAGTTGTATACTACAGAGGATTGGCCCCTTCGATGAGAGCAGCTAGAAACCTGATTGTTCACGGCCACATTTGTGTTGGTGGCCAGAGAATGACTGTTCCAGGGTATCATGTTCTCAAGGAAGAGGAAGACGATGTGAGCTACTCGATGAGGTCGCCTTTTTCGGATCCCGATCACAAATTTCGAAAAGAGCTCGAAGAAAGAAGGGTCGTGTTTGATGAATCGGATGAAATGGACGATGCAGAAGTAGCGAACCAAGAAAATGTTAGTGAAGAATTCATTGAGCAAGTAAAGAAGGATGCTGAGAAGGCTCCTAAAGTCGAGGAAACTGTTCCCGAGGAGGGGAGTAACTAATGGGTCACAAAGCTATAATCCACATCTACAGTACTAGGAACAACATCCTAATGACTGCTACTGATTTAACGGGAGCAGAGACTATTTGCAAAATTTCTGGTGGAATGGTCACTAAGGGTGGGAGTGATTCTGGTGGCCAGTTCGCCGCAACCAGAGCTGCGGAAAAAATTGCCGAGATGCTTGATGAGAAGGATTTCGATCAGGTGATTGTCAAATATAGAGGAGCAGGCGGTAATCGATCAAACATAGCCCCTGGGGCGACAGCTGCCACTCGTGCACTAACCAGAGCAGGAGTAAAAATTACCAGAATTGAGGATGTAACCCCCATCCCAACAGATGGTACAAAGAGCAAAGGCGGTAGAAGAGGAAGAAGAGTCTAAGGTGATACGATGGTGAAGATAAAGGTACTCAAGGAGTCAGAGGAAAGGATTCAATTGCTGCTAACTGAAACAGATAGGAGCTTTGCAAATGCGGTTCGTAGGACGCTTATTTCGGATACCCCGAAGATGGCCATTGACAGTGTTAGGTTTCAACTAGGTACAAAGGAGCAAGGCGGTGAGATTTGGGAAACAACTGGCCCTCTTCCTGACGAAATGATAGCACAAAGACTGGCTATGGTACCAATACCCACAGAGCATGATAGATTTCATTTCCAAGATACTTGTCCAAATTGTAAGGATCTAATTGAGTCTGACCGCGGATGCCTTGAGTGTCAAATGATCTACACATGTATCGTTTTTGGAACTGAAGAGGGAAGGTGGGTCACTGCGGGGGATATGAAATATCTCGGAGAGGAGTCACTGGATATCCCGCAAGAATACCAAAGCATTCCGATAACAAAGTTACTGAATGGTCAGATGATTGAGTTCTACGCTACGGCTGTTATGGGTAGGGGACGGGACCATACAAAATGGACACCAGTATGCGGAGTTTCATTTTCTCCTAGGAAAATTGCGTTGTTGAAAAACAAAAAGAAGGCCAAGATATTGTGGGATATGAATCTGACAATCAAAGCGAAAGACTTTGGCAAGGATGGAAAAATAGATGATATAGATACGATTGCTGTTCTGGAGAAGGAGCTGAACCATGTGAGTGGGGGCACTGTTGCATCGAGGGATTTCGCAGAAGCAATAGTTCTGGAAAATGTTCCTGGAGAGTTTATTCTAGACTTTGAGACTGATGGATCAATGCCGCCTAGAGTTGCCTTCATGAAGGCTACTGAGGAGTTGGCGAGAGAGTTTTCTTCGCTGGAAGAAGAGTTGTCTTCGGCGCTTTAATTGATTGAAAGTTCATTACCACATTTGCCTAGGCGATGTCATGGTGGTTAGTTTAGGCAGAGGTCACTGCGGTGCTCATCTGAGTCTTTTTTTCACCATTTATGACAATGAAAGCAATTGGGAAATGCAAGGAAGCACAGGTGCAGGTTTATGCTTGGAAGAAGGTGTAGAGGTCATAGCGAAGGGAACAGAGGGGGGGCCTTCACTGGAGGTAATCTTCATTGATGGTGAGCACAGTGATGAAATTTACAAATTGGTTCAAAGAGAACTCTCTAGGTTCATCCCAGACATCATGGCCTATGACTGGACCCTCACAATTAGGATGGAGCTCCCAGCTTCCCAAGGATTTGGGATGTCAGCTTCGGGTGCCGTAGCTGCTGCAAATGCATTTCAAAGGGCAATGGGTTTCCCTCATGAAGAATGTTGGAGGAGATCCCTCCTTGTTGCCCACATTGTAGAAAGAATGCTATCTAACGGACTAGGAGACACAACCGCTCTAGCTTCCGGTGGTGTGGAAAGGAGGACCGCAGCCGGTTCCCCTTATTCTGGGGAGCTACTTGAAAATGGACCTGGAAAGGCGGAAGGATGGACTTTGAGAACCCCTCTGCTACTTTGTTGGAAAGATTCTATGGGGGCGGAAACTTCGAATTATATTGATAATCCCCAGTGGAGAAAGAAAATCAATGATTCTGGCGTTGAAGCGATGAGTGGTATCGGATCCGGAGAATGGAATGAGACGCGATGGATGGATTTATTTGAAAGGTCAAATGAGTTTGCTGAGAAAAGTGGACTTCTGATGGACTCAACAAGACTGCAACTTATTGAGGACGTAAGGGGAGTGATTGACGCTTGTGGAATGAAAGAAGAGGTGATTCCAATGTTGTGCATGCTAGGGCGGAGTGTGGTTATAGCACCCATAGATGCAAATAGCGAAGGTGAATTCCTACTGGAACTCGAGGATTCATTGATAGAATGTGGTTTCAACACGAAGATTGGGAAAGTTGGCCCTCTTTCCTAATCAGAGCTTATTCTATTTTCTTCGTGAAAATCCTCAAGTGGTTTCAAATCCAATGGACTGGCGTCTAGTTTGATTGCCCCCCTTAATCTCAATCCGTCGCAGAAACCATGCCTGTAGACAATTGCCCCCTGTCCATACTCGGCAACATACCTGTCGACCTGTTTTTGCGTCTTCTTCTTCGGAAATTTTAGGTCTGCTCCAAAGAAGTGTTTTGCATCTATCCAAGCACAAGGTGTTCCATTAATCCTAACATCATCTAATAGCAATAAATCGGGGGTGATTATAGCGCGTCCTTCATTCCTTTTTTGCTCTACGAGAAGTTCTTCCTGACGGCGAAATCTTACACCAAGTCCAGTGAAGTATGAACAAAGGATTTCTTCAAAAACTTCAGCTGCATTTTGCGTTTCTGTTTGGTTTACTGAACTGACTCTATCCACCGATTCAGCGAGTTCAAACTGCTCTCTATCCCTCGTATTCAATTTCGATGGGTTCTTGTTTAGTGTGTCCTTTATCCTGCTCTTTGACCAACCCCTACCAGTGAGAACTGCACGGAATGTGTTTACTGGCGGAGCGTCGAATCTCTTTGAGAGAGCAATAACGCTCTCGCCTGAATTGTATCTCCTACTAATCTCATTAGAATGGCGCATAAGTTTGGAATGGGAGTAGACGCTCTTCTCCTGATTGAGTGCTGCCCTAAGCGAGAGTGCTTGTTCTAGGGTTATTGGCAGACCATCAATTTGGGATGCTATTTCTTGTACTCTTTCCTCAGGGAGGAATCCGAACTCACCTGGTATGCATGCAATTTTCCCAGCCTTGATTTGAATATTCTTGGGGACGGCATTGACATGCCAATTTACATTGATTAAACCAGGAGGCGGGTCAATAATCTTCGGAATTCCCATGGGCCTGGGATTGATAGAAAATCTAGCGAGGGCCCTATCTATTTCATCGGAAGATGTTGGATTGTTTTTCGCGTCCTTTAATCCGCCTGTACCTTCTGGTTTCCTTCGACGTCTTCGACGTCTTCGTCGGCCCTTGGAGGCATCATCCTCGCTCACGACACGTCCAGCGTGAGAAGCACCATGAACTCACCTATGGAAAACTATCTTCGACGTGAAATAGCGTCATAAACAGAGTCGCGAAGAAATCTTGGAACTAGGCGAATCGAAGAAGCGAGGGGCCATGGTATCTTGAGATTCCAGAGAATTCTCCAGATCGCGTCACTCTTTGCGTGCCAACCCCCCTCACTTGAAAGAAGGAATACAGAGTCAATATTTCTCAATGATTGGGGCCTGGAGTCTAGTATTTCTATTCCTTCGTCCGAATTCTGCCCAATAAGCTTGAATTTAGATTGTGGGTCTCTAGACTTGATGAAATTTGCCCATCTTTTACATTTACCACAATTATCGTCAAACAAGACTGTTAGTTTAGACAATGGAATCACCTAGATGAATGCAATTCCTGGATCTAGTGGAAAGGATAGCTTGGCCTTGCCGCCGACGTCTTCCCCCTTTCCGACGGGGTAAGCTTCGATAGAGTCTAAATCTAAAGCATCGGCAATGAATTGTGAATTTTTATCAATGAATTCTGTCTCGTCAAAGTTCCCTATAATCAGGTTCTTTTCTGATTCTGACCAAGAATGGACCCACCCACGTTTCTTTTTTGCCCCCATAGTTAATGCAGTCCAAGTATGGAAAATTTCTCCTCTGATTTTCTCATTAGAGAAAATTTCTAGTGACTTAACATATGATTGACCTTCTTTTTTGAAATCAAACCCTAACTCTTCTAGTTCCAATGCCTTTTGGGCTAGTTCGACCTTCCAAGTCGATGATGTCTGTATTACAGCACTAACTATCTTACTTTCTGAGTGCCTCTCAGCTAGAGATCTCAGATTGCGGCCCCTTGAAATCAAATTGCGCAAATATCTCTCCTTAAAAATGGAAGAATCATCAGATGGGCCGCCTTCAAATATTTTCAATTCATGAGATGCTAGCATTCCGTCTTCACCAATTTTTTCCCACAATTCCTCTGCTATGTGAGGAGTTGCGGGGGCTAGCATTGGAATCCAAGCTCTGAAAAATTTTGCTGATGTAGAAACGCTATCACCGCCTCTACGTATGTACCAATTCCAGTCTGCCAGCATCTCAAAGTGGCTAATCATGACTCCTTCCCTAAGGCTTACATCGGACATTGCCTTTCTCCATGACTTCTGATTTACTCTGAGCCTAGCAATTATCCAATCGTCCATCTCACTTGGTGCGTCTTGCAGAATTAAAGACTTCTCAAAGGCCTCGATAATTGAGTTTAATTGCTTGTGATTGGCCTCCAATGCATCGTCGGACCAATCCATGCCTGCCTCAGGATTTGCTCCGAAAAGAATGAACAGCCGAACTGAATCAGCTCCGAATCTGGAAACCATTTCTCCTGGACTAACTGTATTTCCGAGCGATTTGCTCATCTTTGCTGAACGAGAGCCGAGATCTCGCGAGCAAGTAGGACATTGGCCATCGAGATGATCCACATGATACTCCGCATTGCATTGGGAACAATATGGGGCAGGGGCGTTCAACATTCCCTGACACACCAGTCTTCCAAAGGGCTCCCCTACCTTGTTCATTCCAACATCGCGCGTAAATTTAGTGAAAAATCGTGCATAAAGAAGATGCATGACCGCATGCTCAATTCCACCAATGTACAGATCTACGCCATCCCCCATCCAATAGTCAACTGCTGATTTGTCAAATGGTTCTGATTCATTATTTGCATCGCAAAAACGCATGAAATACCAAGAAGAATCAAAGAAAGTGTCCATAGTATCGGTTTCTCTGATTGCTTTACCATTACATGATGGACAAGTAGTGTTAACAAAATCAGCATGGGATGAAAGTGGATTTCCCTTTTGTTCTTCATTGAATACAACATCCAATGGAAGCGATATGGGGAGATCCTTCCTGGGAGAAGGAACAATCCCGCATTCCTCACAATGCAGCATTGGAATGGGGGTTCCCCAAAATCTCTGTCTACTCAGAAGCCAATCTTTGAGGCGATATTCCGTAGTTCCAAAACCGGAGTCAGCATTTTCCAGTTCGCTGATTACTGCATCCTTGGCTTCCTTTCCCGATAGACCATTAAAAGAAGCAATTGATGAATTGACCATTGGCCCCTCACCTTCAAATGCCCTAGAGAGTGGTTTGGCTGGATCTTCGCCTTTATTTTGAAGAATTACCTTTCGTATCTCTAGATTGTAATTTTTGGCAAAATCAAAATCCCTCTGGTCGTGTCCTGGGACTCCCATTACAGCGCCGGTCCCATATGAGGCAACGACGAAGTTTCCTGCATAAATCGGAATCTCTTCGCCATTAATGGGGTTAATGGCATTGCGTCCTAGGGATACTCCTTTCTTCTCCTTGAGCAAATTTATCCTCTCAAACTCTGACATGAGAGAGCATTCCGCTTGGAGCTCTCGCCATCCAATTTCCCATTCTGAACCACTGCAAATCTCTTCACAAAGAGGGTGATCCGGAGAGAGTGTGAGAAATGTTGCACCGAAAATAGTATCTGGACGAGTAGTGAACGCTCCAATTGTGATTTCGGAACCGACGACCTGGAAGTTAATATGAGCGCCTTGCGATCGTCCAATCCAATTACGCTGCATTGTCTTTACATTTTCTGGGAATTCAATATTCTCGAGCTCGTCCAATAGTTCGTCGGAATACAATGTCATTCGGAGAAACCATTGAGCCATATCTCTCTGAATTACCTCTAGCCCACATCTCCAGCAGCGATTGTTCTTTACTTGCTCATTCGCGAGCACAGTATCGCAATCATCACACCAATTTACTGGCGCTGATCTTCTCTCGACCAAGCCTTTCTCATGCATCGTTAGAAACATCTCCTGATTCCATCTGTAGTACTCGACATCCGAAGTTGCAAGAAATCGGTTCCAATCATAAGAATAGCCCATTCTCTCTTGATCTGAACGTATGCTAGCAATATTTCTATGAGTCACGGAATGAGGGTGGTCGCCTTCTTTTTTTGCGGCGTTCTCTGCTGGCATTCCAAATGAATCATAACCCATTGGATAAAGAACGTTCATTCCCATAAGACGTTGGAATCGTGCGATTGCATCGCCTATCGAGTAGTTCCTTACATGACCCATATGCATATTTCCAGAAGGATATGGGAACATCTCAAGACAGTAGAACTTCGGCTTTGATTCGTCAATCTTGGCTTCAAAAACACGCGATTTGACCCATTTTTTTTGCCAACGAGACTCTAATTCTTGCGGATCGTACTTCATTTTCTCACTCCAAAAGAGCCTCAGAGGGGGGTTTAGTCTCCCTTCAGAAGCAATAAGCCGGGCGAAAGCCTACCTATCATGGTGATTGAAGCGGGCATTCGAGCCACGATGTTGCGTTGTGCTATTGGGTTTTGAACCATCCGTTATCCGAATTAATCGGCGAGTTGGTTTGGAGTATTACAGAAAAAGGAGGTTGATGTGTGAGCCTTAAAATGAAAATGGACAAACATTACTACTTTGATTGAAGACTTATTCGCATCGATAATGTTGTCCGAGGGGGAGTTCCATACAATGACCTGGGAGGATGAAGTAGAGGTTTGGGTTACCCAAATGGGGCCATTGATGAATATGAACACTGCTTTCATTGATCGTAAAAACGGAGTTGTAGCAATTATTGATCCTTATGATGCGGTGCAATGGATTGAAGCCCTACTAAAGGAGGATTTGACTCCAACTCATCTGCTTTATACCCACACTCATCGAGATCACGTGGCCGGTTATCCAAAGATGATTGAGTCCATTCCAGAGATAGAAGTCTGGGGGCACGAGGAAGCCAGAGTACCTGGGCTCATAGGTCATGTTGTTTTCAAGGAAGTTGACTTCACGGATACATGGAATTGTAGTCCAGGCGAATCTGTTGTTTGGTCCCGGGGATCCATAAGGCTGCATGTTACTCATTCTCCGGGTCACGCACCGGGTCACGTAACTTTTCACGGACATGGAGTTTATCATGCTGGAGATTTGTTATTTGTTAGAAGTGCAGGAAGGGTGGATTTGCCAGGAGGGGATCCTGCTGCACAGCAAAGGAGCTTGATTAGGGCTAAGGAGATAATTAGCTCACTGCCTCCTGATTGGAGGTTGATTCCGGGCCATAGGTATGATACATTTGGGGGTACCATTCCAGACTGGATAAGCCTAGGTGAGGTTCTGGTTAACAACTACTTCTTGGCAAACATCGCCATGACTGGGTTTGATAGTTCATCTTCCCAATAGTCGACTTACAAGGGAGCTTTCTTTCACCAAGGAGATTTCTTCTCCACTTTCCCTTACCTTTTTCAAGGAACCAATAGGAATCCAATCATCGGGTATCAATCGCCATGGCGTTACCCTGGCCATTATTCCAAGTAGAACTTGACTGCCTGGAATCATGAAGACTCGTAAAGGTGGGACGATTATGCTGAGTTTTGCTAGGTTATCTCGAGCGGATAGCCTGTCCTTTTTGCTAACTTTTCTCCCAATCAGTATATCAGATAGAATCCTAGATGTCTCCTTAAATTGGTCTGCTCCTATCTTGGAAGAATCCCATGCTTTCTCAATAGATTTCTGCCATCTATCAGGATCCTTTGCAATATCCTTGATATCGGACTTGGAGTTTTCTGGTAGTTTCCTGAACGCTGATGACGCTCCAGAAGAAATCCAAGGTAGCCACCTAGCAACAAATCTGAAGGAGTTTCCTATTCGGCCCATTCAATCACTCTGTCTTGTCTATCCTTTCAGAAGTGATGCTCAGAGATTTGGTTGCATCTTCTACCGAGCCTGGTTTCAATACTTCATCCTGCTCTAGTGCTGAAATTGTAGCCAAGATGATGCTCTTGGTGTCGATCTCGAAGAAAGAACGGAGAGCTTCCCGGGTATCTGATCTACCGAAACCATCAGTACCAAGGACCACAAATCTCCCCCCTACCCATCTCTGGATCATTTCTGGAACTGCTGAAATATAATCAGAAACCGCTATTGTTGGCGTATCATCTCCAAAACATTCCATCACATACGAGCTAGCGGGTTTTTGAGGATTGAATCGTGTTTTCCTCTCTGCTTCCAGGCCCTTTCTCCTTAACTCTCCATAGGATGTTACAGACCAAACTTGGGATTTGATTCCGTAATCGGACCAGAGTACTTGTGCTGCCTCTCTTACATACTTGAGGATTGGTCCTGATCCAAGTAATCTCACCAGTGGGCCCTCCTTTCCGACTTCTTCCACTAGATAGGCTCCACTAATTATCCCATGATCGCATCCTTCTGGTTTTGGCATCTGCCGTTGATTTTCATTGTACAGCATCATATAGTGGAACACATCCAAATTTTGCCCCCACATTTCATCGATTCCATGCCTAATTATGGTGGCTATCTCATATGCATAAGCAGGATCCCATGCCCTACAATGAGGAACTGTTGAAGCCATTAGTAAGCTGTGCCCGTCCTGATGCTGGAGCCCCTCACCATTCAGTGTAGTCCTACCAGCAGTAGCACCCATTAGGAAACCACGTGCCCTAGCATCGGCTGCGCTCCAGATCTGATCCCCAATCCTCTGAAAGCCAAACATTGAGTAAAATGTGTAAAATGGTAATGTTGGGGACTGGGCATGTGAGTATGAAGTTGCACTAGCTATCCAAGAAGCTATTGCTCCCGCCTCAGAAATCCCTTCCTGTAGAACTTGCCCGGATTTTGATTCCTTGTATTTCAGCAGCATTGAATGGTCAACAGGAGTATAATGCTGACCTTGAGATGCAAAAATCTCAAATTCGCTGAAAAGTGGATCCATGCCAAAGGTTCTGCCCTCGTCGGGAATAATCGGTACCACTCTTTCTCCTATTCCTGATTTCATGAGATTTCTCAATAATCTAACAAATGACATAGTCGTTGAGACCTCTTGACCTTCAGGTGTTCCCTGATCAAAGGAAGAGAATGTGTCTTCAGAAGGTAGTTCTAGGTCGATTTTTACTGGTTTCCTAGATGGCAGTGAGCCGCCAAGTTCATTTCTTCGTTGAACGAGGTATTCTTTTTCGTCCGATTCCTCTTCAAATAGATAGAATGGATCATCCTCGAGATTTGAGTCTAGTACTGGGATCTCGAGGGCATCTCGATATGCAACAAGATCTTGGAGGGTCATTTTTTTCTTATTATGTGTAGAGTTCCTTCCCTCAAAAGAGTCTATTCCCCATCCCTTCACTGTATGAGCTAAGATAACCGAGGGTCCATTCGAGGCAATTGCAGCTTTGTATGCTGAGTGGACCTTGAGTGGATCATGCCCCCCCCTAGTAAGCCCCTGAATTTCCTCATCCGAAAGAGAAGCGCCCAGATCCATCATTGACTGTTCCGAAGAGAAGAATTCTTCTCGGAAATCTGCAGGTGATAGGGTGCTGAGCCTCTGCCAGTCACCATCTGGTATTGCTTCGAGCCTGGAAAGAACCTTCCCTTCCGAATCACGTTCAAGCAGTTGGTCCCACCCTGAGCCCCAAATTACCTTAATGACGTTCCAACCTGCGCCACTGTATAGTCCCTCCAATTCTTGGATAATATTTGAATTTCCTCGAACTGGGCCATCCAGTCGTTGTAAATTGCAATTTACGACGACAACAATATTGTCAAGCCTCTCCCTTCCAGCTACTGCAATGGAAGCGATTGCCTCTGGCTCATCCATCTCACCGTCTCCCAGAAAGGCAAAGACCCTGCTTTCCGAAGTGTCTGCTAATCCCCTATTGTGAAGATACTTCCAAAATCTTGCTTGCATTACGGCTCCAAGTGGCCCTAGGCCCATTGAAACTGTGGGATATTCCCAGAAATCTGGCATTAGTCGAGGATGGGGGTAGGACGAGAGTCCGTCAACGAATGCCTCCTGTCTGAAATGTGAGGCCTGTGCTCTGGATATTCTTCCTTCGAGGAGTGCTCGAGCATACACTCCTGGGCTTGCATGTCCCTGCACAAAAATTGCATCTCCAATACCATTGTGCCTTTTTCCCCTGAATATATGATTGAAGCCGACTTCATAGAGTGTAGAGCTGGAAGAATAGGTGGATATGTGACCACCGATTCCATCCAGACGCCGATTTGCATCGGAAACCATGACTGCTGCATTCCATAAAATCGCATTTTGAATTCTCCTTTCCTTTTCGAGGTCTCCAGGATAGGGCGGTTGTTGCTCCAGTGCTACTGAATTGACATAAGGGGACCTGGAAGGGCTCGTGATTGGAATTTCAAGAGATTTTGCCTCTGCCATCAGCTCATGTAGTAGAATCCGGGCTCTTTGCTGGCCTTGGTAAAAGGTAACCGATCTCAGTGACTCCAGCCACTCATCGGTCTCCTCGTGATCCGGATCTGGTAATTTCTGTCTGGGATCAGCAGGGGGCATGGCATCACATCTACCCCTTGGGGCAATGCGACGAGTAGAGGTGGTTTTTTCAATGGGTCGTTTGAACTATTTTGCCATTTGTCTGCTCAATTTGGGCCCTAATGCAATTGTATGGCACTCATGGATTGTTCGAACACCGGCAACAGTGATGGACGAGTCGCCTGAAACTCGTCTCTTGCCGCCCCATTTACGAACGGTGCGTTCCACGGTCTTGATTCCGGGCGAGTTCTTTGGGTCCACCTTCAACTCAACAACAATATCGCTTGATTGTCCCAACCAACATAGTACGGCGTCTATTGCTCTTCTTGCTATACCATGCTGCTGCTCTGAGCTCCTTACCCAGTATCCAAGATTCCAATCGGCTTCCTTCGATCTGGTTACTCTATCAAATCCAATCAGCCCCAGTATTTCCTCGTCCCATTTCCTAACTATAGACCAATGGTGGAGGATACCTGATCTTCCCTTTCTCTCAGTATCTCCAACAAAATCTTTGATTTGGATCTTGATATCATTGTCTGGATTGACCCAAGGCATTGCCCTGATGACTTCTGGCCATGTCTCCTCGAAGGCCTCGACTATTCCGGGCAATTGCGCGCATGACACTGGTCTGAGCAAAATTAAGTCGTCAACAGCAATTGTGGAGGTTGCTCGCCTTTGCAATGGGCTTTGAGAAAGGCTGTTGCGCATCAAACTACTCTATGGGTCACTAGTTTAAGAAACCAGTTTCTGCCTTGCCAGTGAGACATTTGCATCATTTGGGTAATGCTTAGAGGCCTTGTCAATCATATTTTCTGCATCTTGTTGCCTGCCAATGGCAATAAGAAGTCGGCTGACTGAATACAATAATTGGGTCTTTTTTCCAAGATGGGGCCCTAAATCATCCAATAGAACCGTGGCTTCTGCGAAGTTCTGTTCTTTTGCTGCCTTCATTGATGCTAGTAGCTGTTGCTTAATCTCACTTGGTGACCATTCATCCTGTTGAATCCACGGCCAGAATTGCGCATTATTTCCAAATTCCAAAGGAGTATCTGGATTATGTTGTGCTTCCTCAGATTGGGTTGTAACTTTATCGTGGTAATTCTCACTAATGACTTCATTTTCGATTTCGATGGCGTGTGACTGTAAAGTTGGGATCGTGCTTAGTTGTGGGGCCCTTGGAATTGGATTCGGCACTTCGCCATTCTTCGAAGGAGACGAGAATGGATCTGAACTAATCGTGTTCTGCTTGGCAAAAGCAGCCTCGAACTCGTCTACCTTCCCATCGCCGTCAAAGTCGGCTGGGTCAGGAGTGGCTGGTCTTTCTGATGGATTTGTCCATTCGACGGGGTCTGGCACATCACTGGCAGAAACAACTTCTACTGATTTTGGAGTCTCTGCAGTAGGCTGAACTAGTTCAATTGGCTTTGTAGAGGACTCTTCTATTTCCGTTGGAATCTCTTCTGTTATTGGAATTTCAAACTTTTTGACAAATGATGGAACATCTGCCTCTGTCAGCTCATAGATTTCTTCTGGTTCCTGAGAAGGTTTTGGAAGAAGTGACTCGATGTTAGAAGATTGGCTTAGTGTGACTTGATCATCGTCAACATATTGATCGATCTCTACAGTAACATCGTCCATGGAGAAGGATGCAGGCATCGCTTCTTCGGAATCTGATTCCTCAATCTCACTAGCTAGTAAATCGAGAAGATCGGTCGATTCAGAATCCTCCATAGTAGGATCTTGGTCAAAAGCGGGTTTGTCTATTTGATAATAGCAGCGAACGCAAATGCTTGATCCTTCTTTATTTGAATGCTGACAAGAAGGGCAGACTACTGCGCCATTTTGTTTATTCATCCACGATTTAAATTTGTCAAAAACGATGCTGGGCCCCCCCAAGACAGTCTCTTCGAGGAAGCTGCGCGTATAATTCTCACGCGAACAAGGATAGTTGGGTCATTTCAAGAATCTGCCCAGTAATCGTGATATCTGAGCTACTGGACGGTTGAACGTGGTTGGCACGGGGATTTCGATTCCTTCTAGTTTCAACAGAAGCCAAGAGCATCACGAAGTGTACCTTCGATTAATTGGCTGGGAGCTGGATGACGAGTTGAAGATGAACGAAGATCGATTGAGAAATTGGCCTGATGCCAAACTTAGATCCAATGGTGTAGCTCTTTTTGGTTTGCTGGCTAAGCCCGATGGCTGGCTGTTCGGCCAAAGAGTAGTGAAGTTACGAAGCAGTTCAGGAGATGGTTTTGGGAGTCATAGATTTAGACAGGGAGACATAATTACATTGAGTAGAAATAACCCACTAAGCGAGAAGCCCCATGAGGCCATAGTAGCGAATAGTGGAAGAAGGTCGATTAGAATCGTTATTCCAGAGATTCCTTCGGATCTGAGAAAGGGCAAATGGAGGATGGACAGAGGGGCAAATAGAGTAGCATTCGATAGGATGAGGGATGCACTGAATTCATTTTTTGAAGAAGAGGGAGGGTTTCCCCTACGTGACTTGTTATTGGGTAATGTTCACGATCCCGCAGGGACCGCGGCCCTAGTTCCTCAATTTGGAGGAGTGAAGCAACAGCAAATTATTCTCCCAAGTGACATGAACAAAAATCAGAGGTTTGCAGCGGAATGCTCCGTAAATAGAAGGGTTACTTTGATTCAAGGTCCCCCCGGTACTGGTAAGACTCATACGGCTGTGAGAGTTCTAGAGGCCTGGGCGAAGCAAGGCATCGGAGGTATCCTAGCTGTTGCTGATTCTAACGTGGCAGTTGATAACCTCCTTGAAGGGTTGTTGAAAAGAGGAATTGGGGCATTAAGGCTTGGTCAGCCAGTGAAAGTAAGAGAGGGCCTCAGAGAAGCTACTATGGAAGCAAGAATGGATTCGCATCCATTGAAAAGAGATCTGGATGATGTAAGAAATAGAAATGAGTCACTTAGTAGGAGAATTAAGGGTAAGAAGGGCAGAGAAAGAGGTCTTGCTCATCGTGATCTGAGCCTAGGATGGAAAGAAGCTCGAAGGATTGAGTCTCAAATCAGAGATAGCATACTAGATAGTGCCCAAGTCCTTTGTTGCACGTGTATTGGTTCGGGTCATGAACTACTTGATGGCAGGAGGTTTTCTCGGGTGTTGATTGACGAGGCTACTCAGGCAACTGAGCCGTCGGCTCTGGTTCCACTTTCCAAAGGATCTCGTCAGGTGGTGCTAATTGGCGACCACAAACAGCTGCCTCCGACGGTAATCTCCAGAAGAGCAGAACAAGGTGGGCTTAGCCGGTCGTTGTTTGAGAGATTGATAGAAATGGGGATTGAACCCATCATGTTAACACGTCAATATAGGATGCATCCGGGAATTGCCGAGTTCCCCAATTCCCAATTTTACGACGGGGAGCTCACTGATGGCGTTACTACATCGGACAGGACTAGTCCTACGGGAGTACTGTGGCCTGACTGGGAGAATCCTATCGCATTCCTCCCTGTGGAGGGTGGTGAGATCCTTTCGCCTGATGAGGCATCGAAGGAAAACCAAATCGAGGCATCTTGGGTTGTGAAAATTCTAATTGACCTAATTGATGGTGGCGAGATTGGCATTGAAGAAGTAGGGATTATTACCCCATATGCAGGACAAGTTAGAGCAATAAAGGACAATATCCCAGACAGTATGTCAAGTGTGGAGGTTAGAACTGTGGATGGTTATCAGGGAAGAGAGAAGGAGGTAATTATTTTCTCTTGTGTTCGTTCGAACAGAGAGGGTAATGTGGGGTTCTTATCAGACTCAAGGAGGCTGAATGTAGCTCTTACTAGAGCAAAAAGAGGATTGATTGTTGTTGGTGACCCTGAGACATTGAGGTTTGACAACGAATGGAGTGACTGGCTAAAGCACATTAAAACTAGAAATCTTGAGGCTTGGCACCTACTAGGAACTGCCTGAGGGATATTATGACAAATCACGATTCACCCATTTCGATACAGAAAGGAGGTAACTTAGCGAGGGCTATTGTCGCTGAGAAAGAAGGGCATTGGTCATTGCCAGATGGTGCGATACTGTCTTCTGGAACTAGGAGAGTAGCTGCTTTTTCGGTTGATGTGATTATCGTGACCACCATATTGATGTTATTGACTAAATCGATGATTAGAAACGCTTGGAACGTCACTATGTGGATATCTAGTGATTTCCACCATTCACTAGCCTACTCGATGGTCCTATTGGCAAGCCATTGGTTGTACTGGAGGGTTACGGGAGTAGTATTCTCAAGGTCACTGGGTCAGAGAATGTTTGGAATAGCGATAGTTTGCGAAGATGGGTCAGGAGTCACCAGCAAAATGTGGGATTCGCGGGCCTTCGGAAAATTGCTCTACATGCTCCCAATTGTAAATATATTAATCGGGGCATACGAACTTGCAAGAATTTCCCAACGGCATACCCATCAGTCGAATTTAGACCTGAAAGTTGGAACAATCGTAGCACATGCAAACTCTCTTCCACCTGCTAGCCGTCGGAACATCAAGTAGGTGATATTGTGGAGGAAATGGCTAATCTGGTCAGTTCTGGAAAATGCATAGTGTACCCAACATCCACCCAACCAGCACTTGGGTGTATTCCCATGCCTTCTGCATTGGATGATTTATTCAGAATAAAGAAGAGGCCGACAAACATGCCAGTGAGTATTGGAGTTGCTAGTATTACTCAGGCTGAGGAACTAGTAGAGGTTCCTGAAGATGCATACTTAATTCTTGGAGATTTCCCGGATGGTTCACTTACACTAATTCTGAAGGCAAAAAATAAGCTAGATGTGAGGCTTGGTGGGAGTTCTGTTGCTATCAGAGTGGTTTCCCATCCGATAGCCAGAGAGTTGATTTCGATAGTCGGTCCGTTGACCGCAACCAGTGCCAACCATAGTGGTGAAATCGTTGTCAGAGACTGCTTGGAAGCCGCGAAGATTTTGTCTACTCCAGAAAACCCAGTCATTGGAATTGAGGGGGTGTGCCCAGGTGGTGAGCCCAGTACCTTGATATCATGGCACACTACCTGTGAATCATCTGAGCGGTCGACGATTGAGGTAGTCAGAGAGGGTAAGATAAGTTCAGGGGAAATATATTCATGGTGGCAGAAGAGGACTTGAAGCAATGGAAAGATGCTGGTCATGTCGCTAGGAGGACCTTGGAGGGCATCAAGGGAGAGATAGTAGAAGGAAAGCCTTGGATTGACGTTATTGATTCGGCTGAGAGATTCATTAGAAGGCATGGGGGCCAGGCAGCTTTTCCAGTCACAATTTGTGTTAATGACATCGCTGCGCATTTCACATCCAACACAGAGCTGAGCCCTCCTGAGGGTTTTGAGGGCGAGATGGTTTTCAACAAAGGGGATCTGGTAAAACTAGACATTGGTGCTCACATCAAAGGTGCATTGGGAGATAATGCACTTACAGTGGAAGTTGGGAATGGTGGAAACCATACTGACCAAATTAAAGCCGCCAAAGAAGCAAGAGACGCGGCAATAGAAAAGATGCACCCGGGAACGCCTTGGCATCAGGTCGGACAAGCCGCTGAGCAGGTCGCCAGAGATGCTGGATTTGAGCCGATTAGCAACCTTTGTGGCCATAAGATGGAGCGTTGGAGCTTGCACTCCGGGGTTTCAATTCCAATGTTTGCTTGTGGAACGGGCAATCCTGCATTCAAAGGAGAGGTCGAGGCTGGGGGAGTTTACGCAGTTGAGCCATTCAACACTACCGGGAAATCTGGGAAGATTGAGAATGTCCCACCCTTGGGTTCATCGAATATATTCAGAGTCACTGGTGATGTGAAAATCAGAAAGGCCTTGTCGAAGGGTAAATTGAAACCACTGGGCGCAACTATGGCTAGATACATAGAAGAAAGGTACAACACACTTCCATTCGCTGAGAGATGGGCGTTCAACTTACTATCCAAACCATTCCCCGAAGAGGATGATGAGTCGTTGAGAAGAAAGTGGAGGGCTTTGATCAAGAAGCTGACATCAATCAGATTTTTAGAGCAGTATCACGCACTAAGGGATGTTGATGGTGGCTTAGTTGGTCAGTTTGAACATACTGTTTTCATCTCAGAGGGTGGTCCAGAGATTCTAACTGTGGAGTGAGTTTTTCATGTTTGTATTCGGAATATTCGTTCACAACGATTAACTAGCTCCTGCCCTCTGATATGACCGTACAGGACGAAAGGTTCTCGCTGAGTGCATCCCATCCCCTCGCTATTATCTCTCGCCCTGTACACCCTAAATGTTGGAGCTAATGCCATATTTGGAATTAAATGGCTACTAGGAAGACGGTTCGGTTTCGCTTCTGGCTTCGCCGAAAATTGAAACCGCGACTATAGCGACTAAGATGAGAAGTGTTCCTGCAGATTGTAGGATAGAAGGTCGCTCGCCCAATAGCATGACTCCCCAAATAAATGTTAGAACTGGCTGTAAAAGAACGGCGAATGAAGTATGTGCACCGGGCAATCTGGGAAGTGCGTAAGTTATTGCGATCCACCCAACAATTTGGCAAGATATGGCCAGCAATAGTAACCAAGCATGACCGGGCCATGAAATCTGGAAATCTATGGGCTCAATTCCGATTTGTCCTAGTGGAGTGATCGCTACAAAAAGTAAGCCGATTGTAGCTCCAAATGTGGCATCTAGCTGCAAATTTGGTGATGGAGCCTTGAGTCTGTTTGAATACCTGTAAACTATCAAAAAAGATGAGTAAAAGAAGGCGGCGACAATCCCGCCTATTACTCCCTTGATAGGGTCCTCGCCATATGGTTCATTATCCCAAATTCCTGAAATTAGGACAAGGCCGAAAATAACCATTGGCAATGCAAAAAGAATAGATTTGTTTGGCTTCTCACCGAATAGTTTCCAACTAACTAAGGTGACAATTATCACCTGCGAATTGCCGACCATAGTAGCTATTCCTGTCCCAACATAATCTATTGCTGAGTGATAGCCGAGAAAGTCGATTGCCAGCAAAACCCCTGCAGCAACAGCAACTGACCTAGATTTCAAATCCCTATGATCATGTTTCCTAAAATAATATGCAATGATTACAAGGAAAGGTATGGCATAAGCCATTCGAAAAAAGGCACCTGTGAGAGGATTAGTGTCTGACATGCTATACAACAGTGGAGCAAAGGAAATTGCTACAGCTCCTGACAACGCAATGGCCATTGTCCTGCGGTCTTCATCGACCGGATTCATACCCGTCCTCACTCTGCTCCGTCATCGGCTAGCATACTCTGTAAATCGCCGCTCTGGAACATCTCAAGGGCTATATCTGAACCTCCGATTAGCTCGCCATTGACGAAAATCTGGGGCATAGTGGGGAAGTCGGACCAAGCGCAGATTGATGGAATTGCCCTAGGATCTGAAAGAACATTTACAGTGGCAAATGGCTCTTCTAATTGCTGTAAAACCATTGCTGCCCTATTGCTGAAACCACACATTGGTTGTTGTGGTGTCCCTTTCATGAACAAAACCAACCTATTTGATTCGACTATCTCTTGTAGTTCTTCTGGGGTCCAATTGAATTCTGACATTCTTTCACTCCCTTCCTTGCCTTCTTATGTGCACTCCAAAGAACTCTGCTTCTTGACCATGGGGGTCAAATTCAGTTTTACCAGATGATTTGGCTTGTTCTGGAGTCATGCATTTTAGGTCGAGGGCGTGAACTTTGTTTGAGGCGATATAGGGTTTGAAGTGATTCAGAATTGGCTTTTGTCTTTGCAATGGCATGATTCCTTCGAATTCAGCTGAAATCACCCTAACATGGAAATGGTCCCCACTGCCATGTAGATCTGTAACCTGTACTTGAGCATCGGGGACAATACTCTGAACTTCATCTGCAATCCACTTTTCACTGACCATGAGCTTTGGCCGAGGTATTTATTATTGAATATGTTCAACTTTCGTCTTCTAGAGATTTGTTGATACTGGCAAGATTTTCGGCTATTGAGCCTCTTTCATTAATTAGGCCTGATCCCACAACAGCTATGTCAACTCCCCATTTACTTACTATATGCGCATTGTGATCCTTTATCCCCCCATCGATCATCAACTTTGTTTTTCTTCCACCAGAGGAAATCTGCAAATCTATTGCCGATCTTAGCTCTTTGACCTTATCTTCTACCCCTTGAATAAACGATTGGCCACCCTTTCCAGGAACTACGGACATTACTAAGACCAAATCGAGCTCATGCAATATTTCAATGACCCCATCTGCTGGGGTTGAGGGATTGATGACGCATCCAGCTTGGACCCCTGAATCGTGAAGTTGGGAGATCAGGGAAGGAAAATCTTCGACCGCCTCTAGGTGTGCAATGACCATATCCACTCCTGCATCGACGTATTGATTCCAAGTTTCCTCGGCATTTGTAATCATTAGATGACAATCGATGAAAATACTGGGACCTAGTCTTTCGCGAACGGATTTGATAACTGCTGGCCCGAATGTGATTGTTCTGTTTACTACCCAATTACCATCCATCACATCCATGTGAATCCAACTAATTCCTGCTTCCACCGCCTCATCGAGTTTGCTGCCTAAGTTACAAAAATCTGCGGTCAAAATACTGGGGGTAATTTCCATGCCTTCTCGTTTTTCCGAATGAGGGTAGGTTCTCAATCCCTTCCATTGAAAAAATGATTCCAAAGCACATGTTCATAGAGTGTAAATTATTCGAGACGACTGGTGATGAATTGGGTAAGGTTGTTGATGCAAACGATTCCGACTTTGATGTAGTTACGAAGAGTGATGAGTGGGTCCTTGTTGATTTCTGGGCACCATGGTGTGGACCTTGTAGAATGGTCGGACCAGTTCTGACTCAAATTGCCGGAGAGAGGGAAATTACCGTTGCAAAGGTAAATACGGATGTCAATCCACTCACATCAGGAAAATATGGCATTAGAGGCATACCTGCATTGCTACTATTCAAAGATGGGGAGCTAGTAGACAGGGCTACAGGAGCTAGACCGAAGCCAGAGATGGATTCTTGGCTCAATAGGCACATGGCATAATTAGCTGGCTTTGGAATTATTGTACACTATATCGCAATAAATCATGCAATCTTTGAGCAACGATGAGATGATTTCAATAGTTTTGCATTGAGACAGCAACCGATGGAGGGTCCCAGGATCAATCGGCTACTGCGTTTGCAGAAGATGGAGGTCACTGAAGCCGAAGTTTATCGAAGGCTTGCGATGATTGAGCCCGATACCAAAAATAAGTCCATTCTCGAAGAAATAGCCCTAGAGGAGGAAAGGCACGCAATGACAATCTCGAAGATTACTGGCCAAGAGGTTCGGATGAATCTCTGGAGAGTTTGGTTTCAGGTATTTCTGGCAAAAATTCTGGGTTTTACATTCTCTGTCAAGATGATGGAGAAGATGGAAAAAGGGGCATCAGATGAGTATCGTAGGTTGGGACTAGAGGAAATTGCTTTGGAAGAGGATGAGCATGAAAGGAGGATGATTGAGATGCTTGACGAAGAAAGGCTTCGCTACTCTGGAAGCGTGGTCTTGGGCATGTCAGATGCCTTGGTCGAGCTGACTGGGGCATTGGCAGGACTGACCTTTGCACTACAGGACCTGAAGTTAGTCTCTGTTGCAGGCTTGGTGACTGGCATCTCAGCGGCATTTAGTATGGGGGCTTCTGAGTATCTTTCTTCGCGTGCAGAAAAAAAGAGTGAATCTGCATTAAAGGCGGCAATGTACACTTGGATTTCATATTTAGCCACTGTCTTGCTACTCATTTCTCCTTACTTGATTATTCAAGCTACTAATGTGGATGTTTCCGGATTGGAAGACCATTCAATTGCCCTCCTATGTACCTTTATCATGGGCATTTTTATTATTGGATTTTTCAACTTCTATGTTTCTGTAGTAGAGGAGGTTTCATTCAGAAGTCGCTTTTTCGAGATGTCTATCATTCTTGCAATTGTTAGTATAATTTCTTTCGGAATAGGGACTGTGCTCCGAGATTTGATGGTTATCGAAGTCTGAGTCGCGATAGGCCGTAACATATGTCCGTATGATCGGACTCGGAGTCTCATGGATGCCTATGATGAATTGCTTGGAAGACTGAAAGACATAGACGTGATTCAGCAAATCGGTGGTCTAATCAGCTGGGATCAGGAGGTCCTTATGCCACCAAAGGCAGCAGAGCTGCGATCTGAACATTTGGCTTGGATTTCCAAGACTGGGCATGAAAGACTGGTAGAGCCAAGGATTGGTGAGTTGCTTTCTGAACTAGAGCTAGAAGAAACGCATGACGAAGTGAAACTAGCAAACATCAGACTTGCTAGGGAATCTTTCGACAGGGCAACGAAAATGCCATCTGAGTTTGTTGAGGAGATGGCGAAGCATCGCTCAAAGGCTCAATTTTCCTGGGCCGAGGCCCGTGCAAAGGATGATTTTTCTTTATTCAGAGATGACTTGGCGACATCTATTGATATTGCTCGGAAAAAGGCGGATTATCTTGGATATGAAAATCTTCGATATGATGCATTGTTAGACCTCTACGAAACTGGATTGACTGTTTCAAGAGTTGATCCACTTTTTGAAGGTCTGAGGAATGAGGTTGTTCCACTGATTAGTGAGATATCGGAGAACTGTGAACGCCCTGACGTTGCATGGATTGAAAATGCAAATTGGGCGAAGAATGGGCAAGAATCATTGAGTCAAAGTGTCGCTGAATCCATCGGTTTTGATTTTGATGCAGGTAGGAGAGACTCGTCGACACATCCATTTTGTGGTGGCCCCAACCCAGACGATGTTCGCTGGACAACTCGGTACAATGAGGGCGATCCATTTGGCTCACTTTACGGTTCTATGCATGAGACTGGTCACGGAACTTACGAACAAGGTAGGCGCAGAGACTTGGACTTCCAACCAGCGGGACAAGCTAATGGTCTTGGAATTCACGAAAGCCAGAGTAGACTATGGGAAAATCAAGTCGGTAGATCTAGAGAGTTCTGTGAATGGGCCCTTCACCTTTGGGAAAGAAACTTTCCAGAAAACATGAATGGAGTTGATTCTGAGCAATTGTGGAAGGCGGTTAACCTTGTTGAGCCTAGCCTAATTAGAGTTGAAGCTGATGAAGCCACCTACAACCTGCATATCATGATAAGGTACGAAATTGAAAAGCAACTAATTGAGGGGAGTCTAGAAGTTGACGAGCTTCCCGATGCCTGGGATGGCATGTACGAAGAATTTCTGGGAATCAGGTCCCCAAACAGGGCACTTGGGGTTCTACAGGATATCCATTGGTCAATGGGAGCATTTGGATACTTCCCAACTTACACTCTCGGGAACCTATATGCTGCTCAATTACTAGAGTCCGCGAGAGAGGACCTTCCCCATCATGATGAGCAGGTTGCTAGTGGAGAGTTTTTGCCATTGCTGTCATGGATGAGAAATCATGTGCATCAAAGAGGGAGCATTTTGAAACCGGCTGAGCTAATTGAGGAGGCGACTGGCAAGCCTCCTTCACCAGAGGCATTTAATAGATACCTGAGTACTAAACTGAAGCGACTATACGACCTATGATTGGTTTGCTGGGCTTCAGAATATATTGAATGTGAGTGAAAATGTCTTATCCAGAATTAGAGGGATTTGCATCCTTGATTCGGAATATTGGAGATGAATGTACGCTATTAAGAATCTGCGATGGGAAGTTGGTTGCTGGCTCTCGAAATGGTAGCGTTGTCTGTTGGGACATTTCGGATGGGAGAGAAATCTGGAGGCTTTCTTTAGATGGCCCGTGCAGTTCCAGTGAATCAGATGGTGTTTCTATTTTCTTCGCCGAATCGGACAAGATTCACGCGGCTAATCTAATGACTGGTGAGATCTTGTGGAGCATCAATCTTGAAGGGTCCAGTGATCTTATTTTTCTAACTGGCAGGGTTCTATGGGCCACTTCTTCTTTTTATAATTTCGAACTCCAAGACTACGTTGATGGTGCGGTCTGGAGAATTGATTCTGATGGCGATATTTCTGGAAGATGGGACATAGAAGGTAGGGCTTGGTCTCTATCTGCTAATGAAGAAGAGGAGACCATCGGCCTCAGCAGGCCCAGATGTGGATATGCTGAAGTCTCACAAGACAAGGGCGTATTGTACCAAAGTCTTGGAAACTCAAGTCCAGTGACTGTTGGGGGTTTTTCCAATGATGGTTTGACCTACATGGGGCATAGTGATGGAGTGGTTAGTAAGATTGTCAAGAGTGGTCCCCTTCAATACGAGCTTGCTTCTTCGGCGATCAATTCGATTGAAATAAACAAAGGACTGGTAGTTGGGACTGAGACTGGCGAGATAATTTGCCACGATAATCACAAATCCTGGGAGGTTATGTCCAGAGGAAATGTAGACTGGGTAAAATCCGGACCTTCCCCCGTGAAGGGAGACTCGCTCTGGGCCTGTGCTTGGTCCGACAAATCTATTGTTACTCTGATTGAGATGTCGAGTGGTTCAATTGAGTTGCAACTTAGTCATCAATATAGAATTGGGATTTCTTTCAGCTCCAAAGATTTGGTTGCTCTCGGCGATGATGTTGGTGGAATTTACATTTTTGAAAGAAGTGTTCTTTCTCGAAGGCTGAGTCGGGCCAATGAAATTGGCTCGATGTCAAAAGACGATGTATTGCTAAGAAGGAAGCTTAGAAATCTACGGCGGTAAAACTTTGCAGTGGAAATAGTCTATTTTAGACCCCCATTTCCAGTGAACTGCGCCATATTTCACGAAATGTTTATGAGCTGTACCCGACCCTGTGTTTTTTGCCGCTCCGGTGGAGTGGTGTGAGGGCGCTTCGGCGCGACTCGCGGGCCACAAAACCGAACCCCAAAACTGGGGTGGTGAAACCGTGATTCGAAAGAAGATCGGGGACAAAGCTGGAACGTTTTTTGGACGTGAAGGCAGCAGCAACGAAATCGGAAAAACCGGACGCAAGGAAGGGGACAGCGAGTGAGAAGCTGCGGAGATACACGCGCGTAGGAGGATGAGAATGAATCTGGGTCGCGGTAAAGTGAGAAACAAGGTGAAAAGAACCGGACGCAAGGAAGGGGATGGAAACTGAGGGAAACACTTGGGTAACGAGGGCAGGGAGACCTGTGGAGAAGCCCGTATCGGATCGTGAAAGGAAAAAGTCGAGAGACATAACCAGAAGCGGAGACGGCAAAAGAAGGGGAGACCCATCATAAGTCGGAAAATGACAAAGGAAGAGCATGAAGTTCCGGAGTCTTCTACCCGGGGAATCCCGGGCCTTCGGGCCCGGGGGACACCCGGACCCTGCGGAGTTAACAGGGGGGGATGCTCCCCCATGTGCAGAACCCCCTGTTGCTCCCACCTTTTTCGGTACTTTCAGCCCATTTTTTATTTCGCGAGTTTTTCTGTGAAACTTGATTGTCTTACTCAAGACCGAGGGCCAATCATATCCTCTGCCCTCACCCAGTCATCAAATTGCTTTTCGTTTAGTAGTTCTAATTGTAGTGCGCTTTCCCTCAAGGTTAACCCGTTTTCATGGGCATGTTTTGCTATTTTTGCAGCATTGTCATAGCCAATATGGGGGTTGAGCGCTGTTACAAGCATCAATGAATTCTCAAGGTGGGCTGCAATATTATCTTCATTTGCTTTGAGATCCGTCACACACTTATCTGCGAAAGAACGGCAAGTATCTGAAATCAGACTGATGCTATGCAGGAGGTTGTGTATCATCATTGGTTTGAAAACATTGAGCTCGAAATTTCCCTGGCTCCCTCCAATGGAAATTGCTGTATGATTTCCCATCACCTGGCAGCAGACCATAGTCATGGCCTCAGATTGAGTCGGATTGACCTTGCCTGGCATGATGCTGGATCCTGGTTCATTAGCTGGAAGGGCCAGTTCACCAAATCCGCATCTTGGTCCTGAGCCCAGCCATCGGATGTCGTTTGCAATTTTCATCAGAGAAGCTGCTAGTGTATTCAATGCACCTGAGGTTGCCACTATTGCATCATGGGCTGCTAATTGTGCGAACTTGTTTTCTGCAGTGATGAAGGGAAGTTTCGTCTCTTCTGCGATTCTGTCAGCCACCTCATTTGCAAATTCAGGCCTAGTGTTCAGCCCCGTTCCTACAGCAGTTCCCCCTAGTGCAAGCTCGAATAGATCTGAAAGGGCGTTGTCTATTCTTGCCATATCTGCATCGATCATAGACACATAAGCTCCAAACTCTTGTCCCAACGTGAGTGGGACGGCATCCATCAAATGTGTCCTTCCGATCTTTACAATTCCAGAGAACTCTACAGACTTTGCATAGATGACTGAGCGCAGATGACTGACTGCAGGAATGAGGGAGTGCTGAATCTCCTCCGCTGCTGAGATATGCATAGCAGTAGGAAATGTGTCATTGCTTGATTGTGCCTTGTTTACATCGTCATTTGGATGGACTGGAGACTTGCTACCGAGCTTCCCCCCTGAGATCTCTATTGCCCTATTTGCGATAACCTCATTGGCATTCATGTTTGTTTGAGTTCCAGAACCGGTTTGCCAAATCCTTAGAGGAAAATGGTCATCTAGTTTACCCGAGATTACTTCATCGCAAGCAGTGGCAATCAATTCGTACTTCTCTACTTCGATGTCCCCCAGAGAGAGATTGGTATGTGCTGCAGCCTTCTTCAATATTCCAAATGCCCTGATTATTGATCTCGGCATAACATCACCGCCTATGTCGAAGTTAATCAGAGATCGAGCAGTTTGAGCCCCGAAGTACCTATCGGCCGGAACCTCGATCTGCCCCATAGTATCTTCTTCAACCCTGACTCTCCCATCATTGCGCAATGTTTTGACGCCTGAATCTGATTGAGATTTGATTCTAGGATCCTCCCGAGAATCCAAGGATTGCTCTATTATTCTTGCAATCGTAGCTGATCTGCCTCTTTTTCTACCCTTTCCAACTCTGGTATCGAGTCTAGTTGCTAGATCTTCTGGAAGTGTGATGCTGATAATCCTACTATTGCCTATTCTGTGCTTTGCCATATATTTACTATTATATAATTATTAATAAATATTATTGAATTTACTATACTCTCTCAACCTTGATGATTTTCTGCGGAGATTGGGGTCTATCTCCGGGTAACGTGGGAGTTGATTCGATTACTCTGACAACATCCATACCCTTGGCGACCTCGCCAAAAACTGCATGATTTCCATCTAGCCAAGGAGTTGGGACCGTAGTGAGGAAGAACTGCGAGCCTCCAGTATTTGGTCCTGCATTGGCCATTGAAAAGACACCTGGTTTGTCATGTTTCATCTGCAGTGCAGAGGATTCACAATCTATTTTCCAACCGGGACCGCCCGTACCTGCCCTTCCATTGTTGGGGTCTGTTGAATGGGGACAGCCCCCTTGGATCATGAAATCCTTGATTACCCTATGGAAGTGAAGACCATCATAGAATCCGTCATCTACTAGTTTAAGGAAATTTCCAGTGGTTTCTGGGCAATCATCCGTATATAGTTCGATGTCTATTTCTCCTGCGCTTGTGGTCATCCTCACATGGGTCATGAACACTGGATGGGGTGCAAGTTCAATATGGTATGGTTTGATAATCTTGCTAAGCGACTGTGGACCCAGGCAAGGAGTCATCGGGTATTTCCAATAGTCTGACTGTCCCATCTGGATCAAGGGCTCCAAGAACAAGAAATTGGGAGACAAATCCGGAAGGTAGCGTCTTCTCTCCAAGGTTGATGGCTGCAACCACATGCCTACCGATTAGCTGGGCCCTGGTGTAATTTGTTATTTGGGCCGAGCTCCAAAGATTTCCAACTACAGGGCCAAAATCGACTCTAATTTTGTATGAGGGTTTGCGCATTTCTGGGAATTCTTCCACTTCCAGAATTATTCCAGTTCTCAAATCTACTGAAAAGAACTCTCCGATTCCGATGTACTCCTTTCTATCTAACTTAGTCGGATGATAGGGCTCGGAAACACTATCGATCTCATGCTGTCCGATTTTATCCCCCCGTTATATCGGATTTCTTGGTTAATGGCAGCAGTGGGATACCGGCATCTACAAATGATTCTGCCCCCCCTTCCTCCCTATCCAAAATAGTGATACATGCAACTACTTGACAACCCATTTCAGAAAGTCTGTTTGCAGCCATCAGTGCTGAGCCACCAGTAGTGGTCACGTCCTCAAGAAGGACCAATCGATCTCCTGATCTTAGAGTCGAGCCCTCGATTCCTGGTGGATTGCCCGTCTTCCTTCCACCTCTGCCCTTTGGCTCCTTACGTACTATGAAACCGCGTAGTTCGGAGCCCCTGCTTGTCTTTGCAATGGCTATTCCAGTCAAAGGAACTGCGCCGAGCTCAAGACCACCGACGGCATCGACATTACCCAACTTTGCCAATTCACTGTGAATAAGAATCCCAAGCAAATGTGCACATTCTGGATTCATCATTACTGGCTTCATATCGAAAAAATGGCTACTTTTTCTTCCACTTGCCAGTGTGAATTCCTCATCTGCAGAATAAAGATAGGCCAAATCTTTGATTTTGATGATGAGTTTTTCTCTTGCATCCTCTGTTGTAACTGACGCCATCTCTCCGAGAGGTCATAGGGTAATCGAATGAATATTACCATGTTAGATGTCAAAAATTGACCAAAAATCGGTCAATGTTCTTGAACGGTCTCGTTCGATGGATGTATATCGACGGGTGGGGACAAATGGGAAGTGGTTCATCTGCGGCAATTTTGGATGAAGAAAGACTTCAACGAGAGTATGAAGAATACCAGATCAAATTGGACAATAAAATCGAAGAGGCGTATGTGATTGCCAAAGAAGCGAAGTCACAAAAACTCGATTTCACCGACTCTGTGGAGATACCCAGAGCCGCCGACCTAGCTAGTAGAACTGAAAAACTCCTGGAGTACCCATACCTGTATCCTAATCCAGATGATAAGAGCCAAGAGGCATTGAAGATTGAGGGTGTTCTCCGTGGGCTACTGGAAAATTATGATCGTGAAACTGCAGCAATAATGATTGCTAAATCAGTAACTAATGAGATGTTTTCGATTACTGGCGACAAGCAGAGATCCATAGACTCGGGTCTCAGAGTGGGTCTGGCAGTTCTCACAGAGGCAGTTCTTGTCGCTCCTTTAGATGGCATTGGCGATGTTAGGATATTGAATAATGTTGACGGGACTGAGTTCTTGTCGATTGACTTCTGTGGCCCAATTAGAGCTGCAGGTGGAACGGCCCAAGCAATGGGTGTATTGATTGGAGACATTCTGCGAAGAGAAATGGAAATAGGAAGATACATGCCTACTAAGCCTGAAATAGAGAGGGTGAAGGAAGAGTTTGGGCTCTACAGAATGAACCTGCAGTACAAGCCCCCTCCAGAAGAGACCGAGGTGATTGTCAATGCGTGCCCAGTGATGATAAATGGTGAAGAAACAGAGAGAATGGAATGCGCTGGGTATAAAGAAGTCAGGAATGTAGTAAATGAAAACGGATCGTTCAGAACTAGGGTTAGAGGAGGTGTAATGCTAGTAATCGGCGAGGGTTTGTGTCTGAAGGCACCGAAGATCCAGACACACACAGAAAGGCTTGATGTCCCGGGCTGGGAGTTCATTTCTCAATTCGCAAAGAAGGGTGAATCTTCTGAATCTGGAGACGGGGGGATGAATAGGCGAGTCATTCCAAAGGAGGAGCGTTACATGGGTGACATAATTGCTGGACGCCCGGTTTTTGGGGAGCCACGGGAGCCCGGTGGTTTTAGACTGAGATACGGTAGAAGTAGGGCAACTGGATTGGCTGCAGCGGGATTGAACCCACTCACAATGGAGGCAATGGGCGGTTTCTTATCAGTTGGAACCCAAATGAAGATTGAGGGTCCCGGTAAAGCCTGTGCAGTAACTCCATGCATCGAAATAGACGGGCCAACTGTGCTACTGGAAGATGGTTCATTTGTAACAATCAGAAACGATGGTCAATGGACAGAATACAAAGAGCAACTGGTTTCCATATGGGATTCTGGAGAGATTCTGCTAGGTTTTGGAGAGTTCCTGGAGAACAACAAGAGGTTGGTACCGTCCTCATATTCGATTGATTGGTGGGCTGCTGACATAGCGGAGTCACTTGATTCTCATTCAAAGGTGGAGGAGTTTGCTGATCTCGTTGAGCTTCCTAGGGAGGAGATGCCCCCCGGTATCCCATACAATGGGGCAATAAACAGAGGCGGGGAAGATCCTGTTGAGAGATTATGGAGACATAGGGACTGGTTATCTTACATTCGTTCGATGGAATTAAATTGGGAGCAAATACGATCTGTTTCCACAAGATTTGGAACGGCTGTGCCACCCCCTTGGAACCTATGGTGGTCGGATTTGCCAATCCAGTTTATGCCTGTAATTGCCGATTTGCTAGTGTCAAAGGGGTCGATTGATTCGGATTCGCTGAGAATATCTGATTCAATAGAGGGATGGCCATTCAATTTGACCAATGAAGAGATAGGTATTGGAAATCACGTAATCGGTGAGTGGCCCAGATGGACTGAGGTCTGGAAGCATGGAGCGGTAAAATCTTCATTGATGGTTCTGGGACTAGAGCATTTTCACGATGGGTCGGACATAGTAATTCCAAAATTTTGGGAGGGCCTTCTTGAGGGTCTTGGACTGGAGACCAAAGGTGGAAAGATTGGATCTAGGAGTGATGTCCGACCCCACGTTGAAGATTTCGTTCAAAGGATTGCTGGTGCACTAAAGCTAGTTCCAGAAGAGGATGTTTTCGAAGCAGAGGATACTAGTCCAGAATGGAAGGCAAGGGCGTTGATTGATGACTATGCGACGGACATGTCTCTCCACATTGTCAGGCTTGTTTCCACATTAAGGTGGGAAGATGCGGTGCCATGTAGAATTGGTGCTCGGATGGGTAGACCTGAGAAATCGGGCATCAGGGAGATGAAGCCACTAGTTCATGCCATCTATCCTATTGGAGAGAATGGTGGCCCCCAAAGGCTGCTTTCGCAGGCATCAGCAGGAGGTGTAATCAGAGTCGTAATGGGACCAAGGGTGTGTGAAACCTGTGGTCGGGAGACCCCACACCTAGTTTGTCACCATCGTCCAGATAATGCCGTTCCAAAGGAATGTGGAGGAGCTACGGTTCCCTCTGCAAGGAAGAGGACTGGAGCCAGAAGAAGGGGTGAACGAACTGCTATCGAACTAGGAAGAATATTGGAAGTTAAGAGGAGGAGCTTGGGACTCGAAAAACTACCTAAGAAGATCAAGGCAGTTAAGCTACTGATGTCTCATGATCAGACGCCAGAGCCAATAGAAAAGGGAATTCTAAGGGCTAAACATGGTGTATCAGTGTTCAGAGATGGAACTTCTAGATTTGATATGAGTGACGTTCCTGTTACTCATTTTAGACCTTCAGAGATTGGCACCCCATGGAAGAAATTGGTTGCTCTGGGATATACTCACGACGTCAGAGGGGATGCTTTGGTGTCAGATGGACAAGTGGTTGAGCTGATGCCGCAAGATTTTATTCCATCCAGTCTTGCTGGAGAGCATTTGCTGTCGACGTGCTCATTCGTTGACGAACTCCTAGAGCGATACTACAACATGAAGGCATTCTACAGAGTACGTAAATTGGAAGATTTAGTCGGTCACATGGCCATTGGACTGGCACCTCATACATCAGGGGGCGTTGCTTGTCGCATAATTGGATGGACTGCTGCTTCGGCTGGTTATGCACATCCTCTCTTTCATGCGGCAAAGAGAAGAAATTGTGATGGAGATGAGGATAGCATAATGATGCTAATGGATGGTCTACTGAACTTCACCAAGGAGATTCTCCCAGATGGCAGAGGAGGGAGGATGGACGCCCCACTAGTCCTAACAACCAAATTAAACCCAAGTGAGATTGACAAAGAGGCCCTGAATGTAGATTGTGCTTGGAATTACACTAGAGGATTCTTTGAGGCAACCTTGGGGCAACCACACCCAAGGGAAATCAAGAAAATGGTAAATCTCGTTGAAGATCGTCTTGGCACAATAGGGGACCTAAGGGGATATGGGTGGACCCATGAATCCGGGCCACTTGATTCTGGTCCGGTTAATTCATCTTACAAGACACTGGTTACTATGACGGACAAGCTTGGTGGTCAGCTGGATTTGGGGGAGATTCTAAGATCGGTAAGAGTTGGGAGAGTGGCAAAACAAGTCATTGAATCCCACTTCCTTCCAGATATGAGAGGAAATCTGATGGCATTTACAAGGCAGAAGACTAGATGTGTAAAATGTGGAGAGTCTTACAGGAGGATTCCACTGGCTGGAAAGTGCATAAAGGCAGCCGCCCGGCCCTCATCCGTATCGATTAGTGTTGGAGATTCTGGAGATTCTATGTGTGGTGGAAATATTGTTCAGACCGTATCTGAGGGTGCTGTGAGGAAATACATCAAAGTAACAAAGGACGTGATTGAAAAATATGATGTCGATGATTATACGCGACATAGGGTTGATTGGATGTCATCTAGTGCTGATTCGCTGTTCAATGATGATTCAGTTACTGTTATGACACTCGAAGACTTTGTGTGAGTTAATCGAGCAAGAACGGCAGAGGGTCACCGAAAAGGATCAGAGGGAAGGAAGCCAGAAACAAATAGGCGATAAATGGGTGTTTCGAAGCTACCCATGCGTATTGGAGTCCTTGTTCTTGGAGACTTGCAATCTTTGCTAACAACTCCTCAGAGCTTGGAGCGTTCCTGGCAGGAAGAATCCTGTTTGAGATAACTGGCCCCTCCCCCTCTGCTGTTCTGGAAACCTCCGTGAGTAGCCAAACCGGTTTTTCTGCAATTTCTGCTAGTGGTCTTTTTGTGGCATGCCAAGCCATTTTCAAATCAGAGAATGATTCTATGTTCCCGGATAAAGCATTCTGGAGAATCAGAATCGGGGGAGCTAAAATGAATGCGGCAGATGCCCAGAGAAAAATAACGAATGTCGGAGGGAGAGATGAAGAAGCTGAGTCAAAAAACAACGGTTCGGGTAAGAATCGCCATGAGGGCATCAATAAAGTTAGAAGAATCAGGGCCTTTACATCGGCACCACCCTGGATGACGCCTACTTTCCAAGAAAATAGTAACGTCAGGATAATTATGATGGCAGAAAGCAGAGTCCACCATAGGGTCCTATGCTCATTTTCCTCTCCCAAAACGAGACTGACAAAATCGACTTCGATGTTTTGATATGCACCGAACAGCAGTCCGAGTAATCCGATCAGAAAAAGCGTAGCCAGTAACCTTTCTTGAGAGTTCCAAGAATATGCATTTCTGAAATCGGGTAATCTGAAGATAGAAATGGAGGATACAGCCAAGAGAGTAATGACCATCCAGTAATTTGAAGCGTTTGTTCCCATGATTGCCAATTCTGCAAACAGTAGAGAAATCACAGGAATTGAAAAAATTAGCCAGTGCCTATCTTTCACCATTAGGAATGAGTAATCCGAGTGTGCGGCCAATGAGAGGCAGATTACCATCGTCAGGACCCTGAGCCAAGGTAGCATGGCGGCAACATCCATGGGCTCAGGCTTGTATCTTCGGACATCAAGTTTCCTTGGATTAGGCCGCGCCTTGGAAGAGCCCGACGGATTGATTCAGTATCCAAGCGCTTGCTAGATTTGCGATACCGGCCACCCACATCATCTGAATCATCTGCCCTAGAACCAAAGTGGTGCCTCCTCCTCTAATCCTAGCAGTGATTAGCCCAAGCATCACTATAGTGACAATCACAATTGCTGATCCCATGAATTGGAAAAGTGTGATGTTGTCCTGTACACCTGAGGTCTCTGTAAGCACTGGCAGTGCGATGCCCACTCCGGCGGAGGCTGTGCCGGCTTGCCCACTGCCGTCCAGCAAACCTTGGGCTACCTCGGCTATTGTCTCACCCAAGCCTGCAATGATAGAAGTGGTGATATTCAAAGCTACAATCATTGCAATCAGCAGACCGTAGGAAACGCTGCGCATAACGCTTGCAGATATCTGGCGCCTCTGGCGAAGACCGAGGAGATTCGTAGTGCTCTGTGAAACTAGGTCGCCTACCAAGCCTGCCTCGCCAGTTGATGATGAGCCCTCGATGAAGACCCTAGTAAACCGCGAAACCAGCATCGAGTTGTTATCTGCTGCGAACCAATTCCAAGAGTAGTCGCTGTCTATTCTCATGGAGAGTCTCTTCTCAAGATTGGCGATTGACTCATCAAGAGCCCCAAAGTCAATCCCAGAGAGTGCCTTGACCATTGCGCTGGGCTCTTGGGCTCGGGCCTGAGCAGTTCCACCGAAAGCCCTGATGAATTCCGGAAAGGCATCGTCCCTTCTTCTTACTCGAGTCTCCTCTTGTAGCGTCAGGAGGGCGGGTGCCATTAGAGGGGTCGCTAGAGCCGCGATTACCAATAGCCCGATGTAATTCCAATTCCCGAAGAGCCAAGAGGTCCCGTAGCCAATGAACATGCCGAACAAGAATATTAGTTCCAATGACCCCATCAATCCAGCAAAAATCCATGACCTGCGCATATCTATTGCCTGTTGTGTGTTGAATCCGTGTTTAGCGAAAAGATCCTCATGGGGAATAACTAGCGTAAACAGGTACCAAGCCCCTATTTGAAGAACTGCGAAGCCGAAGCCAGCTAAGAGAACCCATCGGGACCTGTAAAGGAGGTCTATCCAATCATCGGTAGCACCGCCGGTCTGGAATAGGATTAGGTGTAGGCCGGTAACGACAAGGAGGAGGAGTCCCGTCGTTGTAAGTGAAACAAAGGTCTCCCTGAGGGTGTCCAGCTGCTCCAAACGAGCATCGTAAATTGTTGTGAAAGCCTGTTCAAAAGTCTCCTGCTCGCTTTTGAAGAACTCCCCAATTGGCTGTCCGACCTCGACCGAGAAGGCCATCCTGTCTAGGAAGTCACTCCAGATATCGGACGGGCTCTGCTTCCCCACTATCCTAGCCGCCTCCGGTAGATTTGTATGCCACTTTGATACTAGGGTCTCAATAGATTGGATCTCTTTGGCCAATGCCCCGTAGTCACCCATCTCCTTTAGAACGTCGAACATTCCCTTCTCTGCTGACTCGCCCAGGGATAGAATTCCCATTCTCGTCATGAACATATGCATGTCCTGTTCAATCTGAATGGCCTCCGCAGAGACCTGGGTGACTGGATAAAGGATGGTAGCCGAGAATGCTAGAAGGGGAAAGACTAGGACTAGGAAAATTGATCCCACTGGCCCGACTACATCGGAGACCCCCCACCAAACAGCTATGCCTGCAATAAGGCCAAGGATCGAGGAGGGGAGTGAGAAATATAGAAGGTATCTAGAAAATGGCATCCCAAGCCTAAGTATTGCGATCTCCCAGGTTGTGGCCTTCTGCTCCATGATAACACCTAGTGGTTGATTCCCGTCCAAGTCTCAATTGAAGAAGCGAACCTGTCCCAACCCTCCTTGTAGTATATGTCTAGAAGGTCGAAGACGTCATCGAAGTGAGTAAGATCACGATCGCACATTATCTGAATCGCTTCGGTTCTGCGCTGAAGCTCATCATAGATGTCCCTCTTACTCCTAAAGCCCATCCTAGGTGCGATTTTATTCTCCAGCATGTCCGATTGGAACATTCCTCTGAAGTAGACTTCGTCGGCAACCGGATCCCACTCGAACATATTCCTAGTCAGGATCCCATCTGCTGTTTTATCGAATCCTATAACCTCGCTGACACCCGTAATCCTCCTAGCTATTCCCCCACCAGGTGCCTCAACGACCTCTTGGAAGATAGCGAAGTTCAGGTTATCGAAAAACCTAGCAGGGACGTTGATCGGGTCTCCTGTGAACCTCTGAATCAATTTCACTATGTTTGATGCGTGGAATGTCCCAACTACGGGGTGCCCAGTTTGCATAGCTTGGAATGCAATTGCTCCTTCCACTCCTCGGATCTCACCAATAATGATGTATCTAGGACGTGATCTGAGAGCGGCCTTTAGTAAATCGAACATCTCAACCCTAGAGTCCTCATTCTTTGAGTCCCTAGTAATCAACCTCTGCCATATTGTGTGTGAAACCTTGACTTCTGGCGTATCCTCAGCGGTGTAGATTTTCACGTTATGATCGATGAAAGGGAGAACCGCATTCAGCGTTGTTGTCTTTCCGGATGCAGTCTCTCCTGAAACTAACATGGACATTCCACTCTCTAGACCGAGCCAAATGTAAGCCGCCATCTGAGCCGAAAGCGTCTTCCATTTGATGAGTTGAATGATTGAGATGGTCTCTTCGGCGAACTTCCTAATTGTGAACGATGATCCCTGGATAGAGACGTCATCACTGTAAATGATGTTGATTCTTGATCCATCGAGCAAGGCACCGTCCACTATTGGCTTACTGTCCGATACTGGCCTCCCTATCCTCTCCGACATCGAACGGAGGTACTTCGTTAGTATCTCCTGATCTTTGAAAGCAATGTTGGAGGTCAGCATTGGGAACACTTTGTGGTCCATGTTGATTCTCGAAAGTCCAATTGAGTGAATATCCTCAAGCATTTCATCAGCTAGTAGTGTCTCCAGTGGACCGTTATTTACGAGGTCGCGGACAATGACGTACTTCAACCTCTCAAGCAGCTCAGGAGTGACTTTGATTCTAGCCTCCCCTAGGCCCATCAGCTCCCTAGCCTGATTTACAACAGGATTGGATAGTAGTGAGGTAGAGCCGGTAGTAGTCATTTCATCCATCATATCGTGGATCATTGCAATGAATTCCTGGTCATTGTCGAACCTCTCCTTCTGAGGTGCATCCCTAAGTAGCCTCTCGACGATATCGTCTCTGAGTTCTTCCTCTTCCAAAGTGATTGTTGGCTCAAGTCCGAACCAGAATGTGTTCCCAGCGCCCTCTGCTCCCTCTGGGGGGGAATAGACATGAGCGAAGCACGGTGGCTTAGTTGCGTAAATCAGATTTCTGGGGCTAACACTTTTCGCGTCCCTATCCAGAGGCCCGTAGTATATCGGCCTGGAGCCATGCTGTGCTTCGAAATCTTCTACCCACTCGCGAATATGTGGATACTCGGCCATTAGACCCCCGAGGTCACCGGGCTGAATGTTGAACTCGGGTTTTTTTGGTCCTTTATCGTCAACGTCCTGCTCAGATACCACTCAAAATCACCCCCTCATGCAACTGCTGTAATGTCAACTATGAAGCCCATCTCAGGCATTACCTTCCAACCTATTCTCTCTGTCACCGGTCCAGCTGCCCTTAGGAACCTAGTTACGCTGACCGTTCTCACTAGTTGCCCACCGACTACAGAAGTCAGCATGTCTAAGACTACCTCAGCGGAGTTCTTCATATCCCTCAGAATAACACTATCCATCTCATCGGGGTCAATCATCAACATCAAGGTCCGGCCCTCGGATGTGAACCTCCTCAACTTAGTGAGTAGCTCCTTCCCTCCAACTTCTTCGGGCATTAGCTCTGAAGCCCTGTCAATGATTACCACTTCAGCCTCCTTGGCTGGAGATGTTTCTAGGATTTCCAGTAATGAAACCGGTTTGTCAGATGTCTCCGCTATAACGCCGAAACTTGAGATTAGATGGAATTGGCCATCATCAATTCGCTTGTCCATGTAATAACCGATGCTAGCTACTTGCTCCAGCCACCCTCGAGTAGTGAGTTCAGTAGTGAACATCGCTACCCTAATGTCATTTGCTGTCATTCCAAAGGACATACGCTGGGCAATGATGCTCTTTCCAGAGCCTATTCCCCCACAAACTAGCATCAAGGCGCGATTGGGTATTGCGGTTCCCATACTTTGCCCAAGGCTATCCTGAATGACTCCGAAATCGAAGTTGTCTGCATTATCCGCCAAGAATTCTGACCTCCTCTGTTACGGTATGCGAGCCCGAATATTCCGTTGAATCGGAACTAACTGTGAATGTAAGGAAGACATCCTTGCTACCTGTGAATGTGAGTGAATCTGCAGGATCCTTTATGGTAAATTTCTCAGCTTTTCCAGGTAGCCATGTCGTATTAGGTTCGGCGGGGGTTACAGTCATACTAGTCCCATTCAGGAAAACTCCCACTGAGCTCTTGTCCAAGAAGGTGTCCCCTGAGTTCTGGATGTAAATTGTCGCATTATGGTTGGTATTGTCCCATGAAATATTCATGGGATCACTTACCAAAGACCCTCTAGTACGTACATCTTCCATTCCATGCTTGCCTCTGTCGTCGATTACATTATCCATGTCTTCCCATGTCTGGAGAAGTAGCCCAGAGACCAATGCTGCCACTATCAAACCAGCACTAAGTAGTATCATTTCTGAGGGTCCGCTTGCCATAATTTCACCTACGTTACATCCACCGAAATCGATGAAGAATATTCGAAAACAGCAAGGAATGCCCGATTGGGGTCATTCTCGAGATTAAAGCCGTGGACGATTGAGTTGAGAGTGAATGAGTCTGAAGAAATCTGCTCACCCGGGAAGATGAATGTATTATTCCCAGAGTAAACGGTAGTGAAGTTGAATGGAGTTCCTTGTGGATCGTCTAAGGAAGTATTGGACAGTGTAAGTATGATATTGGATAGTGCAACTGTCTCTGAACCAACGTTCTTGATGGTGATTATGTTTTTGTCATGAACAGCGGTTACGGATACGTTGGCATTATGTCCTGGATCTCCAAGGGTGGCGCTCGAGCAATTGACAGTGAGTATGTTCCCCACCGTGTAACCACTCCCAACAGATGAGATTGTGGCGCCTGAGACGTTGTCGTCATCGACGGAGATTGTCACGGACATCCCTGTTCCCGAGCCACCAGACACGGGGCAGGTCTGGCCACCAAGTCCAAGGTACCCGGTGCCCTGATCAATCGCACCGGCAAATGAAATTGCGCTAACTGGTCCGGTTGACTCCGGTTTGTCCGTAACTGAGATCAGATCCACCTTGGGATCTGGAAGCTCGTAATCGGCGTTCTTTATGGACTGGTCGATGTTGTCCACCAATGACACAGTTGCCATTCCAAAAATCATAATGAATACGGTGCCGACCACCATTGCAGCGACGCTTGAACCAGCCACATCCCATCCCTCCCCCTATGAGGTCTCCTGTGACCTCCAAGCCTCGATCAAAGCGACGAAGGTTAGCAGTGTCCTGTTGTCTATGGAGGGCGCTCCTTCGGAGGGCTCACCAGGAGCAGCTAATTCTGCGATGGCGCTTAGAGACTTGGCCTCAGCTGAGTTCAAAACTCCGGAAGAAGAAGCAGCCTTCAGGAAAGCAAGAGCGTCGGCTCCACTCATATGATCAAGTAGAAGGGCTACTATCTTGGTTGGGTCGACCGTATTTCCATGCACTAGGGCATCGGCCTCGGACTTCTTCAGGAATGGATTGACTTCAAGGGACTTGGCCTCGTATAAATCCAACAAGCCGGGCCCTCCAGGAAGACCCCCTTGGGGTGCTATCATGGGCTGCCCATGGGATTCGCCGCCGAGTGGGACGCTGGTCACTTCACCATCATCTCCGACGGTGTGCATGACATCTGCCGACCCACCACCACCCCCAACTGAGGGAGGTGCTGTCACGGTGACCGACTCAGCAGCAAGCTTTGCAGTTTGCTGCTGGGTTAGTTTGATATTTGACTCCATCAAATCTAGAGCAGTCTCAAGTCGTTCAAACCTATCTTTGACCATATCAGCTAGATCGGGGATGGCCTCATTCCCTTGGTTCGCACCGGGATCCCCGAGGACGCCAACCCTAGTTCCGGCAGGTGCAAAGAGCCATGCTTCCAGATCGGTTGGTCTGAACTCAGAGGGTATGTCGACGTGCTCGACGGAAAGTTTTGCGGCTTTGTCGAGTTTAGAAGACATCCCAGGATCAGCACCTTCGTCAGAGGAACCCCCTCTGAATTTATCTAGGATCCCCATGGGAAAGCCTCGTTACTAATCTCACTAGGAGTCGTGCCTAAATCAGCGTCTTGCCAATTGTGATGGACGTGATTTCTAGCTCAACGGTAGTCTCGCCACCGCCCTCTACGATAATCAGCATGTCGATCTTGTCCCCGATTACAGACGGGCAGCTTTCCAATGGGATGATGACGTCAAAC
>Ga0115011_10000165_pt1 | contig 60932 bp, 40 predicted proteins | sample TroAtlMetagenome_2_FD_88705 | JGI IMG/M metagenome (GOLD analysis project Ga0115011, IMG submission 88705) | Marine eukaryotic phytoplankton communities from Atlantic Ocean - Tropical Atlantic ANT8 Metagenome | ecosystem: Environmental > Aquatic > Marine > Oceanic | place: Tropical Atlantic... | reverse complement strand
GCGTATGGCCTGGTTGTTTAACCGTGGAGAGCGAAAACGGTACTGGACAGTACGTGAACTCCGGCGCAAATATACAGGCGCCGAAGTATTTGGAATGTTCGTGTGGATGATGGGGGTCTTGATCGTTTGGGGTTCCCATCCCAGAGCTTCAATTCGAATATCAAATGCCTGGCCGGCGGGCAGGCAAAGAGAGCACTTTCCGGTCAGCCAGTTACGGCTCACTGTCGATCTAACAATTTGGCCGTTTTTGCTGATGATACATCGAACATCGTTTAAGTACTCCTGCAGTTCACCGGTGACGTTGAAGGTGAAAATGCCGACCGGATGCTTAGATGTTAAAAAGCTTTCCACACGAACGCCTTTGGCGTCAGGTTTGGAGTGATGCATGAGTACCAGTTCGTGCCGGTCGGACGAAAGGTTCGTCGCCGCGATAAGTTCCCGCCCCTCTTGAGCGGGATATATAGTATTGGTTAGAGTTCCATCGATATAGACGGACAGTTTTCCGTGGCTTGGCAGGCCGGTGCCAGGATACGAAGAGGTGTTCTGTCCTGCCAGGCGTATTGCGATAGAGCTTCCATCGAATTTCCATTTTAGCGAGGATTGATCTTCGGTCGTGTATCGGTGAGAGGCATCAGCAAACCGAAACCTGTCTTCAATCCAGACGCCCTGCGCGATGACGCTGTTCTCAGTGGTCGAGGTCCATTTCCATCCTGGAGGTGGGATATGGCTGGGAAGGTCATCCGCCACAGTGGGAGTAGAGTGGACGAAAACGAGGAGGATGTATACAAAAGTTATGCATCGCATGATGTTTTTTCAGTAGACGATTTGGTTTCGAAGGTTAATGTATTTACATTATCAATCGTACCTAATCAGTGGTTACCCGTCAGAAAAAATTCACTAGCAATCTCAGTGGGGCTACCAGGCAATTGAATTAGAAAAGCTTGCTTTGATGGTGCTCGGTTGTGAGGTCAAGCTCTCGTAATCGACTTGTAAACTAAGAACGGAATTGAAGTGCAACAACAGTTTAATCCTTATTCTGCACCTTCTGTGACCATAGGCAGGTCAACGGAAGAGTTCTCTGAATTGGAGTCAGTTCGTTTAGAATACCTGTCTCATGAGGCGGCGCTTAAGGCCGTAGGTTCTTTGTTTCTCATCATCTCGGCGTTGGTCTCTTCTTTGATGACGATCTTTACGTCGAAGTTCCTTAATGAAGAACTCTTAAATAACGACCGCACTTTCGTATTAAGCTATTGGGTTTTGGTTCCGATTTCGTTGTATATCGGCATTAAAATGAGGCGATTGGATCACTCGATCCGTAATACTGTGGTGATCGCGGGAGCGCTCATGATGTTTGCCTTTCCTTTCGGAACCATTGTCGGGCCGGGTGTGCTTTATGTGGTGTGCTGTAAAAAAGGAAAATTCATCCTCAGTCAGCGTTATACGAACATTCGTTATCGCACGCCCGGCATCCACTATGAGACGAAGCTCTTTACCAAAATATTTACAATAGCCATCTCGGTAAGTGTTAGCCTGTTCGTGATTTATTACGTTTCCCCGCTGTTTAGGGAGTTTCTGAACCTGTCGTTTTAAACGGGCCAGCCGTTCGCTTCCGTCTTGGCCTTCAGAAACAGAGAGTAAGAATATCGCGCCGAAATGCGAAGAGTCCTAGCGACGCCGATTGAGTCGGTGCTGCAAGTCTAAGCCAATTGTAGGCAGTCGCTGCATGGTTCCTTGCTAGCAGAGTAATCGCGGCATGGAAATATATTTGTTGGTTAACCTCTTTGGATTTGTTAGGCTTCAAGCTGACGCTGCCTATCCCTAACTGAGGAAAATATATTGCTCCGCATAATGTCGATAACTTTCGTGCTCACCATGAGTGTCTATTTAGGTTCGTCCTTACGGGCAGAAAGTCCTCAGCAGGGTGACGTAATTCGAGCTTCCCTTGGTAAGCGGACGTCAGTTGAAGTGGTGTATATTCCCCCGGGCGAATTTGTAATGGGTAGTACCCCAGAGGAGAAGGAATGGGCAACAGGTATTGAAGGCGGAGCTCAGGCGGGTACGGATCGTGAGAGTTATGAAGGCGATCCTCGTCCCGTTAAAATTGACCATGGATTTTGGATGGGCCGAACGGAAGTAACGGTCGGTCAATTCCGACGTTTTGTTGAAGCGACGGGTTACGTAACCGATGCCGAACAGCCACAGGGATGGACCCAGGTGTTTGACCATTCCTGGGATCGTTATTTTTCTAAATCGGGAATCAGGCATCCGTGGAAAAAAAGTGAAAGTCATAGTTGGCGTGACCCTAACTTTGGGATTCCCGTCAGGGATAGCCATCCGGTTGTATGCGTAAGTTATCAGGACATGCAAGCCTTTTGCCGCTGGTTGACAAAACATGAGGAAGGAAATGGCAGCTTGCCCGAGGGCCTGGAGTATCGTTTGCCGACGGAATCCGAATGGGCGTATGCCTGTCGCGGAGGGAGGAAAGATAGCACTTATTTCTGGTGGGGCGACGATTTAACAGAAGGCAAAGGGCGTTTCAATATCTCTTCCGTTGATTTTCTGCCGGGGCGTGACATGGTTTGGCCGTTGGCGAATACTCCCTGGAGTGATGGCTATGCTTTTATGTCGCCAGTCGATCGTTATGGCAAGAAGGGGCGGAACGGATTCGGATTGGCTGATATGTGCGGAAACGTGTGGGAGTTTACGTTGGACCATTTTGATCCGACAGGTGGGCATGAAAAGCTTTATTATGCTGATGAAGATGCGAAAACCGTGATAAGACCCGTTTGTCGTGGCGGCAACTATTTTGATGTGCCGGGCAATGCTCGTTGCGCCGTTCGCCTGGGGATTTTAGGTGTGCAGTATTCCGACTCTCGTGATGGTTTTCGTGTTTGTTTGGGCGTGTTGAAGGAAACGACGGCGATGATCCGGTAGTTGCCTTTGCAATATCGTTAGCTATTTGGAATGGCAAAGGTGTGTTAGGGGCAATGGAATTGGAAAAAGCCCTAATCTGCTGCGGTGTATCCTCCGATTATCGAAAGAGGGGTCTTTTTGGGTTGAACAGGCCGAGTTGACTGAATATTGCGACAGAAATGACTCTTAGCTAAACTAATAGTTAGAAGATGACGTTCGAGTCGTCTTGTTAATAGATCACAGATTGGAAGAAGATGATGCTCAATCGACGTAATATACTGCAAGGTATGGCTGCTGGGGCGGGTGCTGTTATGACGGCTGCCTTAGACCCTGGCAAAGCAATGGCCTCTCCGACTGCGTCGCGAACCACGAAACGCGTTATCTTTTTTATTCAGAATCAGGGGTTTGATCCCAGGACTTGTATTCCCGCGGGTATGAGTGACAGTGGTTCTTTGGCTAATGCCACATTGCCGGAGCCGATCAGTCCGTTGGAATCCTATAAAGATCGCCTGCACATTATCAATGGCCTGCATGGAACTCATACCACTCCCTCGCACAGCGCGTTCTTTGGCGCCCTTGGTGGATATCGTGGTGGTGATGGCGTCCCTCCAAGCGACTCGACTATCGACTACGAAATAAGTAAGCTTCTCCCGGAGACTTTGCTACCGCATTTATGTATCGGCATGGACTCGATTGAGAATATGACGACCAAACCTACGGTGGCTAATCTCTCAGCGAGTGGAGCGGGCCAGCCGATTTTCATGCACTCGAATCCGAATCATCTGTATCAAATGCTTTATGGTGGGATCTCCACGGGAGATATTCGCAAACAGCACGAGGCAAAATCTAACTTGCTCACTCAAGTTGAAAAACTGGCTAGCTCCAAAGGGCAGTCGCTTCCTAGCGAGACGGCTCAGCGCTATGGGCAGTTTGTTCAGGGATTCCGGGATACAAACGGATTGCAGGATCGTCTAAGCAAAGTATCCAACCATTTACGTAAATTTGCGCCCGTCGTTGATGAGCGATACGCCAATCCTGAATTTGAGACCGATTGGCACGATGCGCTGCTGGAACTAGGTATTTCGGCGCTCACATCCGGGATTACCAATACGCTGACGATCGGTTCCGGACGAGGTGAAATTTTCGGTGCTTGGAAAGGCATTGGCGTTGAAAAGCAGGGCCACGACTTGGGCCATATCGCGCAACCAGATAATCCAATCTGGGTAAAAATTCGTCAGTACAACAGCAGGATGCTGGTGAAACTGATGGAAGCGCTCGATAGCATTCCCGAAGGTAGCGGCTCCATGATGGATCATACGCTAATCGTTTACACCAGTAACAATGCTGATAAGCAACACACGAGCGGAGCTAATTGGCCTGTGATGCTGCTTGGTAGTTTTGATGGGGCCTTCAAGACCGGTTGTTTCACACAACTGGATGGGAAGCGACCGATTAACGCTCTTTACACGTCCATCCTGCGAACCGTGGGCGCGAATGTCGACCGTTTTAATATGGATGAAAAGTTGGCCAAGAAATTCGACAAAGCGACTGGCCCATTGAAGGAAGTACTTACATGAACCGGCGGATAGCCCTCTGGTTCGCCTTTCTTTTCATTGGTTGCGAACCGCTTGTGGATGCTGATCAGTATATCCCCGGCCAACCCGTAGAGAAGGATTTCGCGGAGTTTGCTGAAGGTTTCCTCACGAAACATTGTGTTGATTGCCACAGTGGAGACGATCCTGCCGGGGACCTGGCTCTAGATGTTCTCGGCAGTGTCGAATCGGGCAATGCAGATATTTGGAAAAGTGTTTGGGCGCAAGTCACTCTTAAAGAAATGCCTCCTAAGGAGGCGGAGCAACCGGAAGTTCTCGCACGACTCCAGTTCTCTGACTGGATTATTGGCGAGCTAACCCGTGCACTACAAGGTAAAGGGGGGTTTGTTGATCATCTGGATCCTAATAGGGCGAACTTTGTTGATCACGCCTTGCTTTTTGGTGCTCTTCCGAAGCAAATTAAGCTTCTCCCTCCATCATCCCCCACTCGAATTTGGCGGGTTACCCGTGAAGAACACATTACGCGGTTGAATGAATTGATTAACAAAGAGCCTGAGTACCAGCCGGAAAAACCGGGGCTGCGTACTCAGGGTGACGTGGTTCCAACCAACCACGGCGGCGAACTGAAGATGTATTTTGGGACAGACCGTATCATCCAGTGGCAGGGTGGTACGGTTGCTTATGCTACGGCGGTTAAAAGCGTTCCGGCGATTTTGTCGTCAGCAAGGAAACACGGATTGGAGAACTACCCGGCTTTCTATACTGTCAATAGCGCCGAGGCCACACAGATTATGAACGTCGCCAACGATGTGCTTAGGTACATGGTTGACGGTCCACTTAGTATCGCTAAGCCCTATCAGATTACGGATGATCCTAATTCAATTAAAGATAAAATGGTCGGGGACCTCCGTGGCCTGCCAACGAGTATCGTATATAGCACGAAAGTCATGCGACCGTTGACTCCGGTTTACGACTTGTTTGAACTTCAGGAGTCTACAAATCAGAACCAGCGTGCGGCGGTCGACTTTTTGTTCGAAGCGCTAACCTTTCGGACCCCTACACCGGCCGAATCAGACATCTATATGCAATTAGTAGAGGACTCGATTGAGAAGCTTGGAGCCAAGGACGGAACCATACTTGGGCTTTCGGCAATTTTCCTGGATCGTGACGCCTTGTTCCGCTCGGAATTAGCAGAATCTGGAGAAGCGGACGAATTTGGTCGCGTCATGCTGCAGGATTGGGAGTTAGGCCTAGCAATCAATCACGCATTTAGTTACATCAAGCCGGACGAAATTCTGCGGGAAGCGATAGTTTCTGGGCGGATTCGATCCCGAGATGACGTGCGTCGAGAAGTTGAACGAATCCTTCAGGACGACAGTATTCGTAAACCGCGGGTTCTTCAATTCTTCAGGGATTATTTTGACTATGACCTTGGCGGTTACATTTGTAAAGATTCAGGTGCGCTCGCACAAGCAGGCGTCTCCAATCGAGGCACAGCACATTATCGCGCAATGTTTGATGCGACAGCCAGTACTGACAGGCTTGTAGAAATTATTTTGCAAAAAGATCAGGATGTATTTCGGAAGTTGCTGACAACTGATTTGGCAGTTGCCACGAAAGCAGATGCGATTTATTTGGGCAAGCAGAATACCCCTGAAGAACGTAAGAGTTCGATTGAAGCGGAGGAAGCTTATCAGCAGGAACTGAAAAAGAAACTTGCAGACGAACTCGAGAAATGGAAAAGAGAAAATCCTGGTAAAGAACCGCCTAAAGCAAAAAAACAACCAGCTAGGAATCTGAACCACAACGTTACGTCGGTAGAAATTGCAGGAGACAAGGAATTTGCGCGGGTAAGCCGGCGTAGTTTTGGGGCCGGTACCATGAAGCCTGAACGTACATTGACTACCACGACGGAGGGGCAGCGTTTGGGTTTGTTGACTCACCCCGCTTGGTTAGTTTCCCATTCGGATGCGATGGATAATCATGCGATTCTTCGTGGGCGTTGGATACAGGAGCGTCTGATTGGCGGTGCAATCCCTGATGTTCCAATCACGGTGGATGCGATGCTGCCTGATGAACCCCAGACGTCGTTGCGTGAACGGATGCGAGTGACTCGGGAAAGTTATTGCTGGAGTTGTCACCGCAAGATGGATCCGTTAGGCCTCCCGTTTGAAATGTTTAATCACGCCGGACTATACCGTGAATTTGAATTGAATGAAGTGGTTGATACTTCGGGCGAAATTATTGATTCAGGGGACCCGGAATTGGACGGGAAAGTTGCCAATGCGCTGGAATTAATTGATAAACTCGCGAATAGTGAGCGGGCCGAACAAGTGTTTGTGCGCCATGCGTTTAGATTCTGGATGGGCCGTAACGAGACTTTACATGATGGCCCGGTTCTGCAAGATGCCTACGAAGCCTATAAGGCTCATGGTGGTAGTATGAATGCGATGCTCGCTTCGTTACTGACCTCAGACGCGTTCCTGTACCGTAAAAGGTAAGCATCTCAGGATTGAGAACAGCGGCCGGTTAAGGCGTTAAACGCATATAGACCTCGAGTTCCCCAGAGTTGTCGTGAAGTGTACTGAAGTTGTCTTTGCAACGGACAAAAAGTAACCCGTCTTGTGGGGCTGGGAACGAGGCGCGGGCTCCTAGTTCAAATTCCGTACTTAGTTCAAAGTCGCTGAAAATTACACCCATGAGACTACCGTTGCCGCGATCATCTCCACTGGCAGTCACTTCTTTCTCATCCGGAGTCAATGACCACTTACCTACGGCTGCGATGTCATACGATTTCCCTTTTTCAAGAACTAGGCCAGACGCCTGCCAGCCGTATTTCGCGAGCACCTTAACCTTAAGCTGTCTGGTACCGTTGAGCCGGGCAAATTGTTTGGTCCATTGCCAGGCACAGAGATCGTTTCGATAGCCATTCTGTAGATGTTTTAGAAAAAAATCATATTCGAACGAAATCTGAGCGGCAATGTCTCCGTAGGTTCTCTCAAATGAAACCATAGGTTGTTGCTGCATCAGCGAGATCGCCAGCGGCTTAAATCTAGCGGAGTAATTAGGGTTGTTTGATAAAAGTTGACAAAGTGCCCAGCGCCAGGCATAGTCCTGCCAATTTCCTGCGGGTGCCCGTCCGGGGATCGCGATTTCGAGTAATCCTTTCGGTTGGGATGTTTGCAGGTAATCTAGTACTGTGGTTGGTAGATTGACCTGATTCTCGCCCAGTCGCCAATACTGCCCGAGTTCCGCGATACCCTCGGCTAGCCACGTAGGCCCAGTGGACCCAAACGTTAGAGAACAAAATCCATGGGTGCTTTCGTGCTGTACGACACCATGGTCGGCGCATGAATAGATGACGGCACGCCTATTATTCCCGTTCGATGACGAGAAGCAGATGCCGGCTCCTTCTTTTATTTTCGCAATGCCAGCGGGTTCCTGCAGGATATTATCCGGCCATCGCGTTATGTCCTCGACAATAAAACCTTCAATAATAGTGGATGGCTTGGCACGAAAGTAACCGCCAAGTAAAGAATGCATGGTTTCTAGTTTCTCTAATAAAACCTTGGCTTCCAACTCGGAGACGTCACTCATGAAGATGAAATTCTGAGACCGGATGATACGTGGGTTCATCGGTGTGCGGCTTAAATGCGCATATTTTTTACGCAGGGCTCGGTCGAAACCATCTCGGTTTGCGGGTCTGAAGTTGGTCACCAGTGAGATGGATTTAATTATGAAATCACCAGTGTTCAACTCTTGAATCGTCGCTCTTTCTACTTCCATTGATGCGGTGATCAGCTTGGGGTCGGTGCTGGTAAACTTAACGGTACAATCCGGTTGTAATTGAAACGAGAGGATTTTCTGTTTCGTATGTTGATTTGCCGGAACGTTAACGAGCAGGCGGTCGTTTAGAATCTTGTTGTAAGTTGCAGTCAGTTTGTAGGACTGATATTCGCTAGATGGTGGCGAATCAGGGTTGGCCGGAACGATTTCCGTAGATTGAGGGTCTAAGACTAATGTCAGTGAGGCTAGTTTACCACTCGTTTTGCCAAGTCGATTGAAACGGCCTTCGAATTGAAGAATATCGCCAGTCGTTAATGCGCCTAGTGCTAACCGGCCACTTATTTGTGACGTGACCGGAGCTCTCAGGCGAGTCCCGTTGTTGAGGACTACACTCTGTTGTTTTGGATTGGTGGAGATTAAAGCATCGGTAGTTTGATTATCGCTGGTCTTAATCGAAATGTTCTGTCCCGATCTGGAAATCACAGTACCCTCGATGACGGTTTCGCTGGTGATCGTGATTTGGGCTGGAAGTAGTTTCAGTGGGAGAAAGATACTCGCGACACATAGGATTGCTAATCGTAAGTAAAATTCTGTAAACACCTTTAGGGTTCCTTGGAGCTTGAAAGACAACTTAGGTAGAAAGCTTGACGCTAGCGAGTTGATGATACAAAGGCATAAAAGTTAAGGAGGAGGATGGCAGAACTGGAACGGCAAAATTACATCGAGCCAGCGTTCGTCGGGGCCCTCGGGAAAATAAAAAGTTTTATTGTCCATCTTTCGACATGTTTACAGGTTAATAATATCTTGGTAATTGGTACTCCGAACAGTTCCGCCACCAAGTAGGTCACTGTTGTTGAGGGCTTCCTATATTGGCCCTTGCAGCAGTGGCCGATTATTTCTTAAGTCAATTGTATACCACGGATACTGATTGGAGAATTTCAATTTCTATAACCCTACTCTTAGCCTAAGGACGAGTAGTAGTTAAGAAGGAGAAGTCACCCAATTTGAAGCCGGACACACGTCTACAAATAGTGCATGTCCAATTTGATCGAAAAACGAAAAAAGATAGTCAAAGCGGCCATGGATTGCCGTGTCGAGCTCATTGCGTATGCGCGTTCCCTTGTTGGGGATTATTCCACGGCCGAAGATGTCGTACAGCAGGCCTTTTTGGTGGTATTTGATAAATTTGAGCAGTTTCGAGAAGGCTCTTCTATGTTGGCCTGGTGTCGCGCTATCGTGAGAATAGAGGTTTTCAGGCTGAGGGATGTCGAACGTCGGGAGCGAACGCTTGCTTCCCGTCTGCTAGATGATGTTATCACATCAGCCTATGAAGAATTTCAAACTGAGCGCAGAATTGCAGAGGCAGAGTCTTGGCGAAGGTCTTTGCGTTATTGCTTGAAACGAATTTCGGAACGTGGTCGTGGTGTAATGAGGGCTCGTTTCGTTGATGGCTTGTCCTATCAACAAATTGCAGAACACCTGGGGATGAAGATAGAGGCCGTCAGAAAGTCGTTGTATCGAGATAGACAAAAATTACGATCATGCGTAAAGCAAAGCAAAGGCAGGGATCATGAGTGACGAAGATAACTCGGAAGATTTAATAGATCTTTTTCTAAATGATGAACTTGATGACGTTGGAAAAGAGCGGCTCGCATCACTTATGGAAAATGACACCAGGATAAAACGGCAGTTTGTGGAGAGTCTGAGTTGGGATACGGAAATTTGGTCGGCATTGAACGACGATCCTACTACTGAATCAGTAAGCTTGGCCCAAACCGTAAGGCTGGCACCGAGTCGTCAAAACACCTCACCGTCGAGGGGGCGATCCGCATCGGTTATGTTAGTCATCACGGCGGGGCTTTTTATTGCCATAGGGCTGTATCAAATATTTGATCGCACTAACAATAATCTGTCGATGCCGAACGACTTGCAAAGCCAACAAGCCCCGTTGTCCGTGGCGAGAGTGACGGGCCTTAACGGGGGGTTAATCTGGACCGGTGATAGGGGGCAAATAGTACGTAATATTAAGGTGGGTACCGAGTTAGCTGGTGGAACGATTGAAGGCCTGGCACCGGACTCGTGGTTTGAACTACAGTTTCATGACGATTCAACTGTTATGATTGCCGGGTCGTCATTACTGACTTTTGGAGATGATGGGCAAAAAATACTGCGGTTAAGAGAAGGGCGACTGTCGGCTAACGTTTCTCCGCAACCCCCGGAAAAGCCGATGGTAATAAACACCCGGTCCGCTGTATTGTATGTAATTGGCACTCAATTCGATTTGGAAGCTAATCTTGTGTCCACGGACCTTAGGGTAAATAAAGGTGCGGTTAGGTTTAAGCGGTCCAGTGATGGCGAAGAGGTGGTGGTGAATGCACACCATCAGGTTACTACGGATCAGGACACGACTCTGCGTCCGATGAAGATACCCAACGCCACGTATAATTGGAAAAGCCAGTTGAATGGCCAAAGCGGTAATTATGGTAAATGGAAACCTTCGACGAAGGGTAACTCGGCCTCATTAAAAGCCATCCCTCTTGTTCCACCGGGTACTGAAGTAGTACTTTTCTTAGCCGGTATTTCTGTCAGTCGCTCTGGAGGTTCCCCTGTGGTAGTGCTGCCGGACGCGAAATTCGTACTTCGTGGTAAGTTGAGAGAGGAGACCCGAGTGTATTTTGGTATCCGAGTTAAGCATTCTAACGGTGAATACGCGGGGATGTTTAGAGGGGATCTTAATCAGTTGCAACCAGTATCTAAAACAGATGAAGAAGGTCGGTTTGAAGCGGTTTATCACCTGAACCAATTTGTAATTGATCCCATCGTCCTGAAGACTCCGATGGAAAATGCCCCCAGTCCAGCAGGGTTAGTATTGGATGGTATTTGGGCGTTTACTCATACGAATTCCCCTTCGGGGCTGGAAATCTTTGACGTCGAGTTGCTGCCACCGGATAATTGAAAAGCAGTCTCTGAGGAAATAACGGATTAGGCTAGCGGAAATACCAAGACAGAAAAAACTAAATGAACCACCTTACTAGAATACTTGCCGTTATAACCTTGGGGTTGCTTTCAGCAACCGCCTGTTTTGCGCAGGCTGTTGTAAGCAAGAGGTTGGAAGACGCAAGCCGGAAGTCTAATTCAGCGCCTAATATCGTACTGTTGCTAGCGGATGATCTGGGATCTGCTGATATCGGGTGTTACGGCGGTCCGGTCAAAACCCCGGTTTTAGATGAGTTGGCCGCGGGTGGGGTAAAGTTTACAAACTTCTATTCGGCCGCTCCGGTTTGTTCCCCAGCAAGGGCCTCTCTACTTACTGGAAGGCATCATTTGAGGACCGGAGTGTACACGGTGATACAGGATCATATGCACGATATGCATCTTGAGCTCGATGAGGTCACGATTGCCGAATTATTAAAGACAAAGGGTTATGAAACAGCGCACGTCGGTAAGTGGCACTTGGGAACACCGTTCCGAGGTAGGAAGAAGCCCTGGATCGATGAACAAGGGTTTGACTATTGGTTTGCGACGGACTTGAATGCCGCCCCTTCCCACAAAGATCCGGTAAACTTTTGGCGTAATCGTGAGCGAGTTGGAAAAATCGAAGGCTATGCTTGCCAAATAGTTGTCGATGAAGCGATCGACTGGCTTAAGGATCACCGTAACGCCCAACAACCCTTTTTCATTAATATGTGGTTTCATGAGCCACATGCGCCGTTGGCTGCTCCCCCGCAAATCATCGAAGAGTACGGAGTTCTAGATGACCCAGCCGCCATATATTCAGCGACGATCGATAATACGGATCGAGCCATTGGGCGGCTTGTGCAACATCTCAAAGCGACGGGGGAATTCGAAAATACATTGATCATCTATACGTCAGATCATGGAAGTTATCGGCAAGAGCGAAATGGGAACCTTCGAGCCGGTAAGGGATCCATGTTTGAGGGCGGCATTCGTGTACCGGGAATTTTTCACTGGCCGGATGGAATTAAAGGGGGCCGGATCCAGACTGTTCCAGGCGCTGCAATCGACCTCTTGCCGACGATTTGTGCAATCGCGGAAATCGAATTGCCGACTAACCTGCACGTTGATGGTGCTGATTTGGGATCATTGCTAGAGGAATCCAACAAGGCGTTTGAAAGACAACAACCACTCACCTGGCATTCTCCTCTAAGTAACCCCGTAGCAGTGCTTCGTGAGGGAAATTACACGCTCGTGGGATACAGAAATGGCGAATTCCCGAAGGATAATGAAGCGATCGAAACGGTGATGGCAAAAATGCGTGTCCATTTGGAAAAACACGTAGGTAAAAAACTCAACGCGCAGGAACTATGGCACGAATGCTACAACAGTCGCCTAAGCACAGCGGAATACAAGAAGTTGCGTGGTGAATTTGTTACGTTGAATTCGTTTCAGGAACGTTGGACCCCGTTGATTAAGTCGGGTATTGGCGGAATTAGCAGAGTGCAGCTTTTCGATTTGTCGTCAGACCCAAAACAACAGAAGGATATATCCGGCGACCTGCCCGAGCTGAAAAACCGCTTGGAAAACCGGTTAATCACGCTTCATCAGCAAATCATTCGGGAGGCACCCATTTGGGGGGATGGCAGCTCGGAAATAGGCATGAAACAATTGGATCCGCTGTTTCCGATCAAACTTAAAACGACGTTCGATGCCTTTACCTATGTAAACCGGATTCCCACCTTTCCCGGCAAGGACGAGTCTCAGGATAGCCTCGCCCAACGCATTCTCAGTCGATTGGCTAATCAAGAAGGCAGGATTCTTGTTAAATTGCCTCCGGAAATGAATCACTACACTTACAACGGCTTTAAATTGGCCGTCGAAGGTGTAAACTCCACAACGTCGGGGCGTTGTATAGGCTGCCATCAATTACCCGGCTTCGCCGGTAAAAGCAACGATGGTGATGATGTGCCTTCGCTGCGTAACAAAACCTATTCCTTGCCCCGGCTAGAGACGCTACTTCAAAATCAAACACATCAACACATCAAGCTAGATAAGACTCAACGCATCGAGTTATTAGCGTTAATCTACTCCTTGAAAGACCTATCTGACGACGAGTTTAGACGGGCGGTCCTTGAGTCGACTGTTCTTGACACTTCCGGAGATTATAGAAAATGAATCCTACTTCAAGGTTCTTATGTATCGTTGTTCTTTTCCAGTTACCTTATTTATCCGCCGCGGACGACGCATTGATTAGTGGTAAGGTGCTTGATGAAAATGGCGCCGGAATCGAGGGGGTGATGGTTTCAGCGGTGGATGATGCAAGTCGTAAATGGGTGTCAGTCTTTACGCATAAGGATGGAACGTTTTCGATAACGGGACTGCGTCAGGTTAATCACAAGGTGAGAACACGGCTGACGGGACTCGCAGACGAATGGCGTAGCGTCGTAGAGCCGGGTACGAAAGATCTCGTGATTCAAACACGCGTCGCGGTCGGCCAAGAACTTGAGTTGCAACGGCCAGCGAGTAGTGCCTTTAGCATGCTGAAATTTGAAAATCCACGGGATAAGATGAATTTCAAGATGTACTGCACTTACTGTCATCAGGTCGGGACGCTCGGGTTTAGAACACCGGAGAAGCCTGTTGACTGGCAAACGATGATTCGTCGCATGGACGGCTTTGGCGGGTTGTATCGGCACACTCAAGACACGATTGTCGAACGGCTGCGGGAGACCTATTCAGAAGAGGGTGTTGCCAAATGGCCAAAATTTATCCCCCCTCCAGCTCCGACTGGGGCAGCAGTAGCGGCGGAAATTACGATGTGGGAGCTAGATGAATTACATCAGGGATCTTTTCATGACCTGGAAATGGGGCGGGACGGGAAGATTTACGCCGTTAATATTAGTAAAGGTCGGTTGATCATTTTAGATCCTAATTCCGGCGAAACCGATCGGATTCAATATCCTCGGGGAGCGCATGGGCCCCATTCTATTGAAACTGCGAATGATGGAAGTCTTTGGACCACTATGTGTGCGTCCGGCCAGATGGTACGCTTTGATCCTACCTTAAAACAATTCGAGACTTATAGCAGCGCGGAATACCCGAAACCACGTGGTGGTTATCCACATACGTTGCGAATTAATCCGAAGGACAAAGAAGGCCTCATTTGGTATACCGATGCGGGCTCAAATTCGTGTTTCTCTTTGCATCCGATTACCCATGAAGTCAAGGAATATAAGCTTTTAAGTGCAGGTCAGGCTGTTGGCGCAGGGCGAGGTGAGTCTCGGGGGGTCACACCTTACGGTATCGATTTCTCACCGGTCGACGGTATGATTTGGTATTCCAAGTTGAATGGAAACCGGATCGGGCGCATTGACCCCTCCGCTCCCGATGGGGATGTGACCGAGTGGAATCCACCATTTCGAGGGCCTCGTCGCCTTCACGTCGCGCCAGACGGCATGGTTTGGGTGCCGGGGTTTGGGTCAGGGGTATTTGGTAAGTTTAATCCGGATACAGAAAAATGGGCGGTCTACGCGTTACCAGATAGCGAGAATCAAACTCCTTACGCTCTCAACGTTGACAAAGATGGTATTGTTTGGATTTGTGGAACAGGCAACGATACGATAAACCGTTTTGATCCCGTGTCCGAAACGTTGGTCGAGTACCGCCTTCCAATGCGGGTGTCTTATACACGAGAGATCGAGTTTGATGATGAGGGCAATGTATGGACGAGTACTTCAGGGCCAGCACGGCATATGGAACGTGGAGTCGGGGCGGTGATTAAGATTTCATTGCCCAAGAATCTACCTGCCGGTGGGGGTATCCAACTGGTTCCCAAATACTACGACGGAATGCATGACGTAGGCAACTTGGCAGCGCCGCCGACTCCGTCAACACCCCGCCCGGACAATAGGGCCCTCTTCGTAAAAATTGATAAGTCAGAGATGCCCAAAGCATATTTCGAACAACCACATCAGAAATATGTGGACGCACGGATGGCGCAAATACCAAGACAAAACAGTGACAAAGTTGGGCAACTATGGAAGGAATTCACCCGTCTTCATCCGGAACGAAGTCGGGATGGTCAAATGTTCGTTCGAATTATGGAATATGTCGCGAGTTTGGATGTTACCGGCCCACAACGTAGGTTTGTTAAGAAATGGCAACATCATTATTTCGGGGAATCGCCAAACAATCTTGCAGGGCGTTCTATTGAGAATGGACGGTTGGTTTTCGAGCAGGCAACCTGCAATCGTTGCCACAGTATTGAAGGCAAGGGGGCCAAACTGGGACCTGACCTAACCGGAATATCCAAAAGGTTTCAGGGGGCTAAACTTCTAAATCAGGTCGTCCGGCCGTCGGTCGAGATCAATAAGGATTTCCAACCTCAATTGATCGTCGTGGATACCGGACAGGTTCTCACCGGAGTGGTGATTTCCCAAACGGAAAAACAAATTACCTTGTTGCCCAATATGTTAAAGCCTGAAAAGACGCATGTGCTCGCCAAAGCCTCAATCGATGAACAGCAAACTTCAGCGGTGTCGAGCATGCCCGTTGGATTGCTCGACACTTTCAGTCACGATGAGATCATGGATTTAATCGCCTATATTCAGTCCGTCCCACCTAAGAAGGAGCCCGCCGGGCCCGTAAAATGAAGCGTTGGTTGTTAATATTGGCGGGCGGCTTGTTTTCGGTGACGGGAATCGGACTGGAAACGGTCGTTTCAGATGAAGTGATTGATGAATTGCTGGTGACGACATGTGTGGATTGTCACGATAGCGATACTGATACCGGATTTGATATTACCAGGTTGCCCTTGGAAATGACGGAGGACAACCAGTTTCGAAAATGGATCAAGGTGTTTGACCGCTTGACTCGCGGTGAAATGCCACCGAAGGATGCTGTGCAACCACCATTGGAATTGAAGGCCCAGGCATTGGCCCGAATGGAACAAAGATTAACCAAGATAAATCGTGAAAAACAGCAGGTGGCCGGACGTGTGCCATCGCGTCGTTTAACACGGGACGAATACGAACATGTCCTTCACGATTTATTAGGGATCGGCGGGCAAATTGCTAGGTACCTGCCGCCTGAAAATGAAGCGGCGAGTTTTGATGTCGTTGCCGATAAACAAGAAATGTCAAGCGTACATGTGCGTGCCTTGCTTTCCGCCGCAGACCTCGCTTTGGATGAGGCTATCCAGTTGACTTACAAACCCCATCTGGAGCCTAGGGAGCTTGATTACTATAACTCGCCATACATTCAAATGTGGGTGGATCGGGAATTAAGACGAGGTGGCGGTACCGTCTTTAAGACTGACAAGGACGTAGTAACCTTTCGCGGCGCCAATTATGTGTTGCGTTCGGATGCTAACGGAATGCGATTTGACGTCCCTGGTCAGTATCGAATAACCGTCACTGCTGCCGCTCATAATCCACGCTCGTCCATTACTGTTAGCCTCAAGCGACAAAACGATCAACAAGGCCAGAGCGAATTGTTTGCTGCCTGGGATCTTGTCGGTGAGGAGTACCGTACCGTATCAACTACGAAGTATTTACGCCCCGATGACTATATCTACGTTAGTGCCGACGAATTAGATCCAGCTCCGGATGGTAAGATTATTTATAGTCGAACCGCTCAGCCAGCCAGCCAATTCAAGGGTGAAGGCGTGCGTATCCGGAACGTCGTGGTACAGGGGCCTCTGGAAAAGGTATGGCCGCCACAAAGAACGCGGGACTTGTTCCCCGGCGTAAGGTGGGAGTATCGGAAACCGGAAACGCAAGGAAACAATCGCGTTTATTATCCGGTGTTAACGAAGCAACCCCTCGAGCATATACGGGATAGTGTCGCGGCGTTAGCGCCGCGGGCGTTCGGCCGCGAAGTCTCAACGCAGGAAATTGATTCATATGTCTCGCTCTCGGGGTCGGTGCTTGAGTCAGGACACGGGTTTCTGGAAGCGACACGGGTTCCGCTAAGAGCGATTTTGGTTTCCCCGGAATTGCTGTTTCAGACGGGCGATGGCGGAGTGTTGGATGACCTTAGTCTGGCGAAAAGACTGGCAGCATTTTTGTGGCGAAGTCTGCCGGATCAAGAATTACTGGAATTGGCAGGGCAAAAACAGCTTTCTAATTCTAAGGTCTTGTCCGCTCAAGTGGATCGAATGTTATCTCATTCTAAATCACAGCGGTTCGTGCTTGAGTTTCTTGATCAATGGCTCGAATTACGTCGCATCGATGAAACCACACCAGATGCGTATCTGTATCCCGAATACGACGACGTATTGCGGCAAGCAATGTTAGGCGAGACGAGAGGGTTTGTTGATTATCTGATAAAAGCGAATTTAAGCACTGACAACCTGATTGATTCAGAGTTTGGCTTCCTCAACCGTAAACTGGCCGAACACTACGGGATTGCCGGCGTACTGGGAGAACATATACGAAAGGTGAACCTTCCAGAAAATAGCGTGCGTGGCGGTATTCTTACGCACGCTTCGATTGCAAAAATAACGGCTAATGGTACTGTCACAACGCCTGTGAAAAGAGGTAATTATGTACTGGCCACACTGCTCGGGTTGCCTCCCAATCCACCCCCGCCAAATATTGGCTCGATTGAACCGGACACCAGAGGCGCCACGACCATTCGTGAAACGCTTGCCAAACATCAGGAGAACGAAACGTGTGCAGTTTGCCACCGGAGAATAGATCCGCCAGGTTTTGCTCTCGAATCGTTTGACCCCGTCGGCAATTATCGGGAACGATACCGTAATAGCCGTGGTGTTGTGCGAGAAAAAAATGCTGGTCTTCGTTACCTCCATGTGGATTATGATTTGGGAAATCCAGTCGATCCATCGGGGAATACTGAAAATGGCGATTCCTTCCGTGGCATCCGTGACTATAAAAAACACCTTCTCGGTTTTTCAGAACAGGTGGCGCGGAATGTTGTTTCAAAATTAGTCGTCTTTTCGACTGGCGCTGAAATTGAATTTGCTGACCGAGTAGAAGTTGAAAGAATTCTGGAGAAAACAAAGCCTGATGGATACCCTATGAGGACTTTGATTCATCAGGTCGTTCAAAGCAGACTGTTTAGGGAACGATAATGCATATTCCAATCTCGCGACGTGAAATCTTAAAAGCTTCCGGAGTGTTGGTGACACTACCTTTGTTAGAAGCGATGAATCCTGTCCTCCTTGGGCAGGAACATAGTGCTCCTAAACGAATGGTGATGATTTGTAGTACGCTTGGTCTGCATTCGCCTTCCCTTTATCCCCAGACAACTGGGAAGGATTATGAAACGACCGAATACCTTTCCGTCCTTCAGGAACATCGTGAAGACTTTAGTTTATTTGCCGGATTATCTCATCCGGAGCAAACCGGTAAAGAGCCGCATGATACTGAAATGACGTTTCTGTCTTCCGCGCGAAATCCTGGTCTGGGAGGATTTCGTAATTCTATCTCCGTTGATCAGGTCGCCGCATCTCATCTGGGCAGCCAAACTCGCTTTTCATCCGTTGCCTTAAGTACGGAAGGTGCTGAAAGCCAAGCTTACACGGCTAATGGTGTTATGATTCCGGCGGAACACAAACCATCTGAGTTGTTTGCGAAGATGTTCCTGCAAGGGAGTCCTCGTGATGTGCGACGTCAGAGACAGCGATTGGCGGAAGGGCGTAGTATTTTAGATCTGGTGGGCGAGCAAACGGAAAGGTTGCAGGGTAAAACGAGTGGTCACGATCGCCGACAATTAGATCAGTATTTTGAGTCAATTCGTGAGGCAGAAAAGGATTTACAGGACTCAGAGGCGTGGCTGGATAAGCCGAAGCCGAAAGTAGATGTTGGCATACCGCAAGATATTGCCGAAAAAGCCGATCTAGTCGGCCGAGTTAACAGTTGGTTTAAAATGATTCCGTTGATTTTGCAAACTGATTCCTCTCGAGTTGTGAGCATGGTGATTCAGGATCATCTCGTTGTACCGTCAATCAACGGCGTGACGGCCGAACATCATAACCTGTCGCATCATGGTCAGGATCCGGGTAAGATCCGTCAGTTAAAACTAATTGAAAAAGAGATTCTGGGCACCTTCAATCAGTTTTTGACATCTATGGCTCAGACGCAGGAATACGGTAAACGCTTGTTGGACAGTACCTCGGTCTTATTTGGTAGTAACCTCGGCAATGCAAATGCACACGACCCAAGGAATCTACCTATTTTCGTGGCAGGTGGTGGTTATGCGCATGGCGGATTTATTAAAGCAGGTGAAAAGAAGAATAACACTCCACTATGTAACCTTTATGTAAATCTTTTACAGCGTATGGGTGTGGAGACAGATACGTTTGGTACGAGCGAGGGTGTTCTTCGATTTTGATCGGGGAGTTGATGGTGGTTTTGTCCGGACATTATTACGGACATTCAAAATCCGGGTTAGGTAGCATTTTCTCCGCACCAACAGAGACTTTCCAGGCTTCTAACTCATTTAGTAATTTTTCAGTCAGTTCCGTTTCCTGCATGGCTAGATCATTTTTCTCAGAGAGGTCGTTTTCAAGGTTATACATTTCAATGCCGGCAGGGTCGTAGGTTTGAATCAGCTTCCATTTTCCTTTGCGAATTACACTCGATGGCACGCTGGAAGGGTGACCGTTGTAGTGTGGGTAATGCCAGAATAGAGCACGTTCTTCGATAACGCCCTTTCCGTCGAGTAAGGGGGTTAAATCTAATCCATCCTGGTGCTGATTGGACAATAAGGGAAGACCTGCAGCCGCAAGGCATGTAGGGTACAAATCAGCGCTTGTGGAAGGCGTGTTTATGACAACTCCCTGCTCTGCCACCCCTGGCCATTTAATGATCAAAGGCACTCGGATTCCGCCTTCGTAATAGGCACCTTTATTAGCCCGCAGGGGTGCGTTGGAAGTCGCTTTCCAAAATCCACCATTGTCACTGGTGAAGATTACCACGGTGTTGTCCGTCAAATTCAGCGTATCTAGGGTTTGCAGTATTTGGCCAACACTATCGTCGATGCTCTCAACCATTGCGGCATAAGCAGGCAAACCTTGACGTTCTTCTTTGGGAATCTTTTCGTATTTGGCGGTCACTTCTTGTTTCGCCTGGATAGGAGTGTGTACGCCATAATGAGGGAAATACAGAAAAAAGGGTTGTTCGTCGACGTCGCTTTGTCGAATGAACTTGACGGCCTCCTTGGTAAGACGGTCGGTGAGATATTCACCGGGTTCACCATCTTGGAGAACCTTCCAACTGGCCCTTTGGTTTGTCTTGGGTATCTTCCAACTACCGTTATACGGGAAAAAGTAATTTCCCGGATTCCCGTGCGGATTACCACCTACATTGAACTGAAATCCGTGATGTTCAGGCATGCCGAAAGTTTCTGTACCCAAATGCCATTTGCCGAAATGACCGGTACGATAGCCCGCGTCGCGTAATGCCTCAGCGATCGTATACTCCTCCCGCGCCAAGTCGCGCAGAAAACGCCCTTCCCTTAATCGGGCTTTTGGATCCCACCTGCCTGAAGGCAGCCATTCGGTCATCAATGTTCGGGCGGGATATTTACCGGTCATAATGGCTGCACGGGTCGGTGTGCAAACAGCGCAGGCGGCGTAGGCATCGGTGAACCGGACACCCTGTTCCGCGAGTAAGTCGATATTGGGTGTTTGATAATAAGTACTTCCCTGACAGCTCAGATCGCTCCAGCCCAGATCGTCAATAAGGAACAATACAATATTGTGTTTGTTTTGCGCAGTGGTCGTTCCCATTAAAATAGATTGAAAAACCAGAATGCTGAGGACAAATAAATGGCGGGTTTTAATGTTGTGAGTCGGCATAGTGAATAGGTGTAGGCAGTGTTAGGGCTTGCGCTTCTTCGATAAGGAAGCGGCGTTGTTCATGGGTAGGTAGGTTCTTAGTTGATCTTTTATGTCGTGCACACCGGAATCGGAGGCGAGATTGTTCCACTCGTGTGGATCTTTTCGGTGATTATAAAGCTCCTCGTCACCATTCGCATAACGAATGTACCTCCAGTTTTTAGTACGAATCGCATGATTGTTGAAGCCATGGGTCGTGATAGCCGGGTGGGGCCAGTTTGCGGACGGTTTATCTAACAGCATTGATAAATCTCGCCCGTCGAGATTAGAAACATAAGGTAACCCGCATAACGCATTCAGGGTTGGGAAAATGTCGATGAGACCAACAGGGGCTGTACAAATAGATGATCGATTCCGATTGTGAGGGAGTGAAATGATGAATGGAACCCGCGTCGCGCGTTCCCAGAGTGTCATTTTGTGTAAATGTTCCTTTTCGCCGAAATGCCAGCCATGGTCCGACCATAGAACCACGATTGTGTTGTCTGCTGATGGTCCGGATTCTAATGCATCAAGTAGTCTACCTATCAAAGCGTCAGTGAAAGTGATGCTGGCAAGATAGGCATGAATTAATTCCCTGAACTTACCTTCGGTTTTTACTAGCTCAAGATCCTCTCGTCTTTGACTTGCCATAGACCGACCCGCTGGTGGCAGGTCCTTTATGTCGTCTTTTAATACGGCGGGCGTTTCTAGAGCCTCAGAATTGAACAGCTGGAAGTATTCTTTTGGAGCGTAGAACGGAAGATGAGGACGATAGATTCCGGCTACCATCAAGAAGGGTCGCGGTTGCGTCGTTTTCAACTGCTCGGTGGCCCATTGAATCATTTGGCCGTCACCGGTATCTTCTAACGGCTTATCAAGTGGCCCCCAGTCGAATTCGCGTGCATTACGTGGCGGTCTGTTTAGATTCTTGACGGCGTCTATATCATTAAGTGGAAAACCGAAGGGGAAACGAAAAGATGAAATATCCTCTCCGGCGTGTAGTTGTGCTTGGTAGTGCCCATCAAACCGTTGTTTGAAATAGGAGTCCCAGTCGGAGATGCGATTAAAACCTGGCATATGATGGTATACCTTTCCGCCTCCGATGACCTTATAACCGTTGCTTTTAAAATACTGGGGGATTGAAAGCGCATTTCCGAGCTTCTGATGCCATTTGACGCTATTGTCATAAACGCCGGTGGTGTTTGGTCTTAAACCGGTGAGCGTTGCGACACGTGACGGGTTGCATACAGGAGCTGCACAATGTGCATTGGTAAACAGAATTCCGCGCTTTGCCAGTCGATCAATATGGGGTGTTTGAGTGTCAGGGTGACCGTCAAGACACCCGACCCAGTCATTCATGTCATCCACTACGATCATTAAAACATTCGGCCGCTCAGACTCCTGTCCATGGCTAATGCTAGCCATGGCGATAAGGATAAATATAGATCGAAATAAAATCATAGAACTTGATGCCGAGAGGTTTATTTTTCCGGAGACGGTGGCGAGGGGATCTGCTCCTCGTCAAAAAAGTAACGTGGATACTGCCAGATATGTTTGCGTGCGAGTGTTTTGTTGGAAATAGACATAACTTCTTGAGTCAGCTTGTGAAGAAGCGAGGGGTTTAACAGGGGATCCGCAGTATTGATTCTCCAATGATGTAACTCTTGAAGTAGGTTAGCCTTTATTTGTTGATGATTTGGTGAGTCGGCAAGATTGGTGAATTCATACGAGTCAGTTTGGAGGTCATAAAGTTGAATTGACGGCGGACGCTGCATGGTTTCATACGCAGTGCGGACATCACTGGACGCGTTGGCTATTAGTTGCGGAATATTCAATTCGTAGTTCGACTCACGGCGTTCATGGTCGCCGTGCAATTTGCGAATAGTGTCGGCGTAATCGGGATGCTCCGTGTCCGATAGCAGACTTAAGATTAATTTAAACCGACCCCTACGAACTGATCTTTGGGGGAAATAGTTCGGGGCCGCAGCATGAGTGTGATATTCCGCAAATAGATATTCACGAAACGGTGTACCTGATCTTGGTTTATCTTCAAACAGGGGTTGTAATGCTTGCCCCGGGAGATTGTTGGGAGCTGGAAGATTGAGGGCACTAAGAATCGTTGGCATCAAATCTATTGTCGATACAAATTCATCAGTACGAGACGGTTGGATGTGACCGGGCCAACGCATCATCAATGGAATTCTAAGCCCTCCCTCGTAGCACGTTCGCTTACCCCGAAGCATATCGGCACCGTGATCACCCAGATAAATAACAATCGTGTTATCCGCTTTGCCTGACGTCGCTAGCACTGCTAATAATTCACCAATTAGAGTATCTAAACGACTAATGCAATTGTAGTAATCGGCAACGAGCTCACGAATTGCCGGGCCATCAACTCCCATATAGGGCATGGTTTTGACTTGATCGGCGTTTAGCGGGTGTTTCGGAATTCCATCCACTTGCCGTATCCATGGGTCATGGGCATCGGGGTAGTTAATACTAAGGAAAAAAGGCTGGGAGCTTTCATCGATGAAGGTCTCGGCAAATTTTGCATAGGCACTTAGATCTTTGCGTTGGAAATTAGCGCTGGTGATTTCTTGAAAGTCAAAGGGGAAGGCGCCGGCAGGATTGATGTGTAGCTTGCCGATAATACCGGTGCGGTAGCCGGCCTTTTTCAAGAGACGGGGTAACGTAGGCGTCTGATTGTTGTAAAGGCGGAACCCCCAGGTTGCGAGACCGAATTGTCCATGTTGATGCGGGTAGAGTCCTGTGAGGTAACTTGCTCGGGATTGGCTACAACCGGATTGAGGAACGTAAGCATTGGTAAAGCATACTCCTTCACTAGCAAGCCTGTCGATATTTGGCGTTTGCGCGTAGGGATCGCCGTAACAACCGATCTCCGGACCGTGATCTTCGGAAACGATGAGTAAGATATTAGGTTTGCTCGCCGCAGATAGATTGCTAAGGCATATCAGCATGCTGGCAGCAATTATGGGCGAACGCATTGTTTGGTGAAGAATCACTCTGGATCTATGAAACAATTTAACGGTCCATTACTTGTGGAGGGCTTTGAGTTCGTGGGTAAGTCGACGTGACATTGCACGTCGGACCTGTTGGTATTCCTCAAAGTGTATTTGATTTCTGTATTCAACAGAATAATTATGTTCATGACGGATACTGTCAGGGTTATCGTAATCGTACAACTCCTCCTGCAGTACAGTTCCATCTTTTAGATCTACCCATTTTGTATACCGATGTGTAGGTGTTCTAACAGAGTATCCCATTGTTTCAGGGGATTTACTATTCCAAGGTCTGCTGAATTGGCTCATGACGTGTTGCTGAACTCTGGCACTCGGTCGCCGGAGAACTTTGGTAAGAGGAAGGCCGGCAAGGCCGCTTGGTGGATTTATGTTTGCAAGAGCAACAACGGTTGGATAGAGGTCGACCAATCCCACCAGTGCGTTTGTTGATTTTCCAGGGGCCACCATCTCAGGGACATGAATAATTAACGGAACCCGTGTGTCTAATTCAAAGTTTGTACCTTTACACCATCGATGTCCTTCTCCGAGCGAAAACCCGTGATCGCCCCAAAGGATTACTACCGTTGATTTGTCCAGTCCGGTTTGCTCTAGTGCTTGTAAAAGTGTTCCTACCTGCGCATCTACATAGCTCACGCACGCGTAATATCCCCGTCTTAATGTTGCCTCCATTTCAACGGCAAGGATTTCATCCGATGGGATTCCCCGATAACCGCCAAGTTCTCGATGCGAATGATAGGCGATTGGTGGAGCATCCGGTGATCCTGAATTGTTATAAGAGTACTGGAAATCCTGATCTCTGTGTAAATCCCAATATTGTTTGGGAGCATTGAAGGGCAGATGAGGTTTGAAAAATCCGACGGCCAAAAAAAAAGGACGTCCACTATTTTGTAGGGTGTTTAGCTTGGCGATTGCTAATGCTGCAAGTTTCCCGTCAGGATAATCGGCATCAGAAACATCTGGCATTTCGAAGGCTGCCTGTTTGCCCGCCGCCTGATTGTGTTTAGTTACATATGTGTTCCAGTGGGGCTCCCTCAGGATCTCCCCATGATTCCACGATAGAGGATCCAGTTCTCTCTGATTGCCGCTGAAGACTTTCCCCAAGGCCATAGTGTGGTAGCCTTGGCTTGCTAACATCTGGGGCATTGTTATTGTATTTGGGCGATGCTGCCGGAACTGATTACGATTATGCCAAACTTCGGTTTCGTCTGGCATTAATCCGGTCAAAACTGAGGTTCGTGAGGGCCCGCAAACAGCTTGTTGTGCGTACGCATGGTTGAAAATCCGGCTTCTTTTCGCCAACTGGTCGATGTTAGGTGTGATAGCCAATGGGTCACCATAGCACCCTAATGCCGGACGTAGGTCATCAACACAGATAAATAAGAAATTTGGTCTGTCTACCGACTTACTCTCTGCCGCATGGCATGCCGCCGCGACGCCTAACAATAGACAGCACGAGAGACTGACTTGGCTTTTCAAAAGGGCGCAAGGCTTGTGCATGTTATTTCTCGAAAGACACCTGTACTTCCAGAATGCCCAGAGCGGCGTCCTGTTGAGGTTTCATTTTAATTCTGATGGCGTCACACTGTAGGGGTGCTGCTGGGTGAACTACGTTGTATTGGTTTGCCCGCGTGTCATATCGATCCGTTGTGTACAAATTAAAGGGCCGCCATTTTCCGCCTTGTTCGACTTCTAAAGACCACTGCTCCGGAAACTTAACGTCAAACTGATCCTGCATCCAGAATACACCAACGCTGCGTATGTCCTTCGTTTCCCGGAATCGGGCTTCGATCCACTGCGGTTGCCCATTTTGCCCGCGGCTGGTCCAGCGAGGTACTTTGTTACCGCTGGACCATTCGGGCTCTTTACCGTCTCCGACTGCATTGACTGTGTCGAGGTCGGACGTGTACGAGGCAGATAATTCCCTGAAAGTACTTTCCTTTGGTAGTGCATGAGGATCGAATACGGTCATCGCTTTCTTTCTTGGGAACCATACGGTCATGGAGCTAGTACCTCGATTATTCCAGGCGTAATACGGAGTTAACCGTAATCGAACTCGCGAGGAACCGCCGGTGCGTGTCACAGCGCGTGCCGAGATATCTGCCTGAATAAACGATCCGTGCTGAACTTCGGTGGTGTGCACGCTGTTTTGCCGACTATTAGGCAAGCGTTCAAAATAGAAACGCTGGGTCGCTCCTCCGTTGTCTATCCCCTCGGCACATAGAACGAAGGGGCCGCGGGTAAAGCAGATGCGGTCGTGGTTGGCCTCGACTAACGGATGGCAAATAGTTCCTCGGATGGGCATCGGCAATTCCAGTGTTACTAGGTCACCTGCGGTCCATTCTCGCTCGATGGTGGCGAAACCTTTAACAATGTGTAACCCCACTGGTTCGCCATTCACCTTCAGTGAGATATTTAATCGAGGGCTGTCAGTAAAGCGGTAAAGGTTTCCGGGAACGAATTGGTCCTGTGTCCAGGTGGGTATACGGATCTTAAGACTAAATGTCGATGGTTGTGATGGATTCAATGTGATTGCGACGTTGCCGTCATTAGGATAATTCGTGCTCTGTTTTACACCGACGTTGACTCCTCGCAGGTTAAGTTGCGTGGCGCTCTCAGCAAAGAATGTAATAAAGAGTTCCTCGTCGTCATGAGCATAGGTCATTCCGGGGACCTGAGGTAATAGACGGGCCATGTTGGAAGGGCAGCAGGCCGTGCCAAACCAAGGGGCGCGTCCCGCCGTTCCATGATTGAAAGGAAATTTGCCGTCGGCATCCAGCGGATTGACATAAAAGAATCGGTTTCCTTCCAAATTGACCGCGGCCAGTACGTTATTGAGTAAGGCGACTTCGGCCACGTCCAAAAATTTGGCATCCTTAGTCAAGAGAAACATCCTGTAGTTAAATAGGACATTACCAACCGCGGCACAGGTTTCATTGAATGCATCCGCATTGGGAAGTTCATACTTTGGCCCGAAGCCTTCAATCCCGTGCACTGCACCGAGACCACCGGTAATGTGCATGCGTGAGTCGGTGATATTCCCCCATATGCGGTTCAATGCCCGTTCGTATGCGGGTTCCCCAGTCAGCGTCCCAACGTCAGCCATGGCGGAGTATTGATATGTCGCACGAACCGCATGGCCCACCGCTTCTACCTGGTCAATAACGGGGGCATGTTGTTGGGCATAGGTGGGGGCCATGACGCCTTCCCCATCGGGCACATAAGTTTTGCCTCGGATTTCAAGGAACTTGCGCGCCATATCGAGATAGAGTTGTTTGCCAGTGGCTCGGTAAAGTCGTACAAGTGCGAGTTCCATTTCCTGATGGCCCGGAGCCTGCATCACAGGTTTACCCCCGTTGTAAGCAGCGTCGCCTTCAAAAATGACTCTGTTGATGTGTTGGGCACTTTTTTCTGCTGCATTTAAAAGTGTTCGTTTGCCGGTTGCTAAATAATAGGCGACGGCCGCTTCGTACATATGTCCGACGTTATATAGCTCGTGACTGTGGACGATAAATGTATATGGGCTATCCCCCATCATATCTCGTTCTTTCCCAACGCCCGTGGTGTGGGATGGATAGAGGTAGCCGTTTTTGTGTTGGGCTGAACAGATCAATTCGGCCAACTCGTCTAAGGTGTTTTCAAGGACGGGGTCCTCATTAAGTTGGAGAAGATAGGCAGCTCCTTCCATGACCTTATAGAGATCCGAATCGATAAAACGGTGGGGTCGGTGTTCGTCCTGCTTGATCCCCCGTAGGTAATCACGGGCTGCTTCAAGATGCTTCACGCCGGTTTGTGTGCGTTCAAACGCGAAGGGGACCAAAGTTTTTCGTTGGGTAACCAATCGCGGCCTCCAGAATTCACTGGTGATCGTTACGTTGTTAAAGGGCACTGGCTTAAGGGGATAGTCAGCCGCCGTTGCGCCTAGAGATTGAATGATTAGAACGAGGCAAATAACCCATGACTTTATTGGCAAAACTATACGCACTTCAGCTAACTCCATAACAAGGAGGGGGCGATCGAATGGTTTGGTAATCTTATCTTAATAGATCGATGAAAGGTATTGTAGGTAACCGTTAAAAGCATGTAATACCTTCGCAATTGCCGGGCCGGGTCGAGATTGGCGGGATTGTAGACAACCATTTCAAGTCTTGCACGTTTTGACACAGTTCTAATCAAGTTAATACTGAGTTGGATCCTAAGGTTATCCGGAATTTGAATAGGAGTCGCTCCACGGCAACCAATCGTTTCGATAAGTGGTTCAGGAAAACAGGATCACGAACTATCGATTACAATAACGGCTTCCGAGACGATATAAGAAGGAACGGTCCTAGATGAGAAAAATCGCGTTTGCCTTATTTGTTGTTGTTTGTTTTACGCCATTATTTGGCACTACAAAGGAAACCCCGGATACCTGGGGTAAACCAACACGCACAAAAGCTGAGTTTTACGCTGCGGATGACGTACCGCAGTCGCACATCGATCTCACGAAGTATTGGTATGAAGTTGCTTCGAACGAATGGGGCAATTTTGGCCCCTTGGAGTTTTGGATCGTCGGCAGCGACGTCGAAGCTGCTAAGCGATTAGATAATCGCTACTGTAATATTAGAAAACAGAAAGATAACCGTTCCAATGCAGTTAACTGCAGAAATAGAAGTCATAATTTCGAGAGATATGCCAAAGAAGGAAACGCAGGACTGAATACGCAGAGAAATGAGCATAGTGATTGGTCAGGTTTTATTGTAACCATGGCGTCAAAGAATCCGGGACCTCAGGAAGATGACTACAAATCCGTGACGCTACATGAATATTTCCATGTGTACCAGCACGCCCATATTTTCAGCAAAAACCGCGAAGAGCGAGAGAGTCGAACACAACGCAATCCCTGGTGGATTGAGGGTGGTGCTGAATATATGGCTCAGCTGTTGTATTCACGCCAACCCGATGTCCGCGACGACTATCTAAAAGACAAAATGAAGCAAAAGCTTCGCGCTATGAACGACTTGGAGGACGGCGAATCTATTCGAGATATTCCCTATGGGCGGCGAGGTCACATCGCCTATAGTCTTGGTGCTTGGTTTGTTGCCTTCGTAATCGATAAGAGCAGTGAAGAGGCCTTTACGAGGGGATTTTTCAAAGACCTAAACAGATTGGGTTTTGAAGGCTCTTTTAAAAAGAACTTTGATGGGACCTCCCAGGAGTTTCTAAGAGAGTTCCATGAGGAGTTCCTGAAAAAGCCTGGATCCGAAATGTTGAAAATCCTACCCCCACGATAGATCATGGTTTTTGATAGGGAGACTACGTACCCTTTTACCTGTTGCTGCAAAAATGGCGTTGCATAAGGCGGGAGCAGAGGAACCGATACCGGTTTCTCCGACACCACCCGGTGCCGCTTCACTTTTCACGATATCGATATTAATTGAGTCAGGACTGTCACTCATTTTGGCAACCTGAAACCCATCGAAGTTACTATGTATAGGGCGTCCCTTTTTCATCGGCATCTCCCCATACATTGCCTGGGAGATTCCCATGATAGTGGCTCCCTCGACCTGAGCGAGGACTCGATCAAGGCTAACAATCGTACCAGCGTCGATCGATACCCAAACGTTATCGACTGATACACTTCCCTTCGGGGAGACGGAGGCTTCGACAACATGACCTGTGTAGCCGAGAAAACTGCGGCAACAGGCGATACCCAACCCCTTGCCTTTTGGCAGATCATTGTGTCGGCCCCATTTCGATTCGTTAGCGACTCGTCTCAGGACGTTTTTAAGCCGTCCTATATCGTAGGGGTAATCCTGAGCGCTAGCCCCGCGGTTACCAAGCTTTAATTTAGTAAGGTCAAGTTCACGATCCTCGCCCAGCGTAGTCAAGAGGTATTCGTATGGATCCCGGCCCGCTGCGTCAGCTAATTCATCAGCGAAAGAAGAAACCGCGAAATTCTGAAAAATATGGCACACCGCTCGTAACCAGCCAATTCGCGTATGGGCTTTAGCTTTACCCACTTCGATTTGGACGTTAGGAATGTCATAAGGCAGATCGGTTAAGCCCATTTCGGCTTCCCAGGTGGCGGGAGTATCAGCTTGCAGATTGAAGGTGGAACTAATGCTCGGATAAGCAGCCCGCAACAACCAACCGTCGGGGGATCCATCTTCGTTCAGGCCGGCTTCACAATGGACTGCCGAGATGGTATGAAAATAGTCGTGTTGAAAGTCATCCTCGCGAGTCCAGGTCACGTGGACCGGTCGTTTAACCCTGCGTGAAATCATTGCAGCTTCCACGCAATAGTCGGGTTTGCTTTTACGACCAAACCCGGAACCTAACAATGTCACGTCGCAGTATACTTCATCATTCGGAATGCCCATTGCTGGGCCGACTGCTTGTTGCACAGCCTGAGGGTTTTGCGTGGCAGCCTTCAGGTAGCAAGAGATCACTTTTCCTGCTTCGTCTGTTTTGACGTCGGCAACGGCGCAGGTGGTTTCCATAGGAGCGTGTGATAGGTGAGGCACAGTGTAGGTGGCTTGAAGTGTTTTCGACGCGTCGGCGATTGCAGTGATAGCATCCCCCTCAGCGCGCGTGACTTCCCCGTTCTTTTTAACGGTGTTTGTCAACGCAGCCATAAATTGTTCCGTGTCGTAGTCGGCGTTGGGCCCCTCCTCCCATTGGACGTTTAACGCTTCGCGTCCTTGCCAGGCAGCCCAGGTGGTTTCGGCAACAACGGCGATCCCACCGAGCTGTTGAAATACTGGAGCGCCTTGAAATCTTGGTAATTCGATAACGTCGATGACGCCTTTTACCGCTTTGGCTGAATCAGAGTCATAGGACTTAGCGACGCCCCCAACGACGGGGCACCTTGCAATCACGGCATGTACTTGCCCTTCAATGTGGGCATCGATACCAAAAACAGCCTCGCCTGTAATAATCGCGTCCAAATCTGCGATCGGAAACCTTTTGCCGATATATTGAAAATCCTTCGGTGACTTAAATCTGAGATCCTTTACCTGAGGTGCGTCTAGTTTGCGTGCATCTTCGACAAGTTGATGGAAATCAAGTTTTTTCTTAACACCGTTAAGGTAGACGGTATGGTTGGCTGTGGAGACTTCTTTTACGTCCACTCCCCAACGGTTCGCTGCGGCCTGTTCCAGCATGTTTCTAGCAGTGGCACCGGCCGCACGCATCGTCTTGTAAAAGAAACGTATGCTATTGGAACCGTCCGTGTTTTGATCGCCCAGCCTACTGTCTCCCTTGGCCTGGCGGATCACCACCCGATCCCAATCTGCACTTAGTTCGTCAGCTAGAACTCGCGGTAGGGCGGTCCGGATACCTGTTCCCATTTCCGATCGATGCGCAAGGACCTGCACCGTACCGTCCGGTTCGACCGCCACAAAAAGGCTAGGCGACAGATTTTGATTGTTGGCTAAGTCTTTCGCGCGAGCAGCCGTAGTGGTGCCATCCGCTGAACATAGTATGACGAGAGACCCTACGGCAATTCCTTTAAGAAAATCTCTCCGATTCACCGTCGAGGGAGTTTTGGCTTTGACTTCTGTCTCCAAACGCGATTTCTCGATCATCTCACGCAAGGTTAAATCCCGAGTCGAATTAGACATTATTTCATCTCCTTCGCAGCAGTTTTGACAGCATCGCGAATTCGATTGTAAGTACCACATCGGCATATATTCCACATGCCTTCATTGATGTCGTCATCAGTGGGATCAGGGTTAGCTGCTAGCATGGCTGCACACGTCATCATCTGCCCTACTTGACAGTAACCGCACTGGGGGACGTTATGTTCTCTCCAGGCCTGTTGAACTGGGTGATCACCGTTTTTGGACAGTCCTTCAATGGTTACAATCTTCCCTTCGCCAACATCACTAACGGGGGTAACGCACGACTGCACTGCCTCCCCGTCAATATGAATGGTGCAGGCGCCGCATTCGGAGACGCCACATCCATATTTAGTTCCGGTTAATCCGAGATGGTCTCGTAGGACCCAGAGTAAGGGAGTAGCAGGGGGGACGTCGGTGACGTCCCGCTGCTGACCATTTACGTTGATGGTAGCCATTAAATTAGAGCCTTTGTTTGAAGGTATACGACGAGCCTAAGTATAGGCTTATTGGGGATGCCAGTGCTATATCAGGCTCCTTCTGGTAGGGAAGAAGCTTAGTCTTTCTGTTTTTTGATGCGGCAGGAAGTTATTAGCTCTAGTAGAATGAAGATAACGTCGTTCCCTGTGTCAGTCCCGACTAGCTATGTCCTATCCCATGTCTTCACGAATGTTCCAACAGGTCATTTTCCGCACCATCTCTGTCGGTTTTCTTTGGGTACTATGCTGCGAATGGTGTTGCCCCCCTGTTTTGTTATCTCAAAGTGATTTTGACGAATATGAGTCCAATGTCAGACCGTTATTGTTGAAGCACTGCATTAAATGTCACGGACCCGATAAACAGGAATCGGATTTGAGGCTGGATCAGTCTCAATACTGGGAAGCTGGCGGTATTAGTGGTCCGGCTTTGCTGGCAGGAAGACCAGAACAAAGTCTCGTCGTTCTTGCCGTAAAGAAGATGGACCCGGATTTGTCGATGCCTCCTGGCGACGAGAAACTCAGTCGCGAGGAGGTCGATATTCTGGAACGTTGGATCCGCCATGGAGCGATGGCTCCCCGGCATGTGGGAAAGCACCAAGACCAGCGACTTGACTTGGACGAGGCTAAAGAGTTTTGGTCGTTTAGACCCTTGCAGCCGATCTTGCCACCTTCCTCCAAATCGATTGATACATGGAGTCGGACTTCGATTGACAAATTTATTCTGGCAAGGTTAGAGCAAGCTGGTTTAACGCCGGTCTTGGATGCAAGCAGACGGACAATGATCCGTCGAGCTACATTCGACCTGACAGGCCTTCCCCCTACTCCCGAAGAAATAACATCCTACCTGGAAGACAATTCAGCCGGTGCATTTTCGAAGGTTGTGGAACGGTTATTGGCATCACCTGCCTACGGTGAACGTTGGGGCCGACATTGGCTAGATGTTGCTCGTTACGCTGATACGGCGGGTGACGGCGCGGACTATCCTGTTCGTGAAGCATATAAGTATCGAAATTGGGTCATTGACGCAATCAATCGTGACAAACCATACGACCAGTTTGTGCGAGAGCAGTTAGCGGGGGATATTCTGGCGAAACAATCAGCATTGGAAGATTATGCAGACCTTGTGACAGCAACCGGATTTCTGGCGATAGGTAAACGCTATGGTTATAAACCCTCGCCGGATTATCAACATTTGGATTTCGCGGATGTGATAGATTCGGTGGGTCGTTCACTAATGGGGCTTTCTCTTGGATGTGCCCGGTGTCACGATCACAAATACGATCCGATCTCGGCGGAAGATTACTACGCGTTGTATGGAATATTTCAGAGTACGACGTGGGCATTCCCAGGTGGTGAAGAGCAGAAGCGGCCCTCCCAATTTCCGGCCACTGTTCCTGTCGATGAGATCAATCGGTTAGAAGAGCTTCGTAGTAAAGAGATTGCCAAGCTCCAGTCCGAGCTGAAGCGTCTGCAGATGGAACGCAAGAGTCTCGACGTTGCCCTATTTGCGGGTGGGAACGATTTGGGGATGGAGGGTCAAATTGCAGGGAAACCTCTTCAAATGCCTTGGGTTTCATCCGGCCCAGTCCTAGTGCAGAAGGACGCTCAAAGTCCCTTTGTAAACGTCCATCCAATAGGCTCACAGGGCGTTCGTCTCTCCGGTGGCCTGAAAACGGATGGTATTCGGTACGTCTTTGATCCAGGATTGCGAGCTGACGAAAAAGCGAAAATCTTCTTCAATATTGATTTTCGAATCGCAGTTGGTACAGGTGAGGGGGTGACGCGCTTTTATCTCGGCCAGGGTGTGGTTCAATCCCTAGCGGTTGAATTCAGCGTGACTGAGTCACAATTGTTTTTGAAAAATGGAAATCAGTGGGAACTGGTATCGGCTATCATGCCAGGTACTTGGTATTCCTTGCAGATTGAATTGGATACCGCCGGGCGGACGTACCAGGGAACCGTGGCTTCTGCGGAGCGATCGACAAAGTTTGTCGATAAGAAGACGGCACCGGGCTGGAATGGGATAGCTGATTGTTTTATTTGTGATGGGTTTGGGCACAAAAATTCGCCGGTCTTAGTACGTGATGTCGACAACGTGGCCCTGACTGACTCCAAGATGCTCCCAGTAGGTAAGGTGGTCGAATTACCGGAAGTAACACAGTCGCAAAAGGATCGCCTAAAAGTAATTAGTCAATTAATTGCTGGTCATGAAGAGGCAAACAAGGAACTTCTGTCACAGCCGGTCTACCCTGTAGCGTACGGTGTTAGCGAAGGGGAGGAAGTTAATGCCTTCCTTCAATTGCGCGGCGAACCGACAAATGTCGGGGCAGAAGTCCCGAGAAGATTCATTGAGGTATTAGGTGGACAGGATGTTCGTTCAGGCGAGGGCGGCAGTGGAAGGCTTCAATTAGCAGACTGGGTTGCATCGGAGGCTAATCCGTTGACGGCACGAGTGTTTGTGAATCGGGTGTGGCAATGGCATTTCGGAAGGGGGTTAGTCAATACCCCAAGTGATTTCGGATCTCGCGGGGAGGCGCCCTCGCATCCCGCACTATTAGACTGGTTGACGAGACAATTTATTAGTAACGACTGGTCGCTCAAACATCTGCATCGGCTCATTATGCACTCTCGTGTTTATCAACTATCAAGTGACGAGGATCCTAGGGCGAAGGAAAGAGACCCGGAAAACAGGATGCATTGGCGTTTCTCCCGAAAGCCATTGGATGCCGAGTCGATGCGAGACGCGATGTTAGCCGTTAGTGGTAATTTGGATAAGACTGCGTCGGGGGCACACCCTTTCCCTGACGTGGAATCCTGGAATTTCACTATCCACCATCCGTTTTATGCGGTTTATGATACAAATCAACGCAGCATCTATTTGATGAAACAACGAAACCGCCGTCATCCTTATCTCGAATTGTTTGATTCGGCTGATCCGAACGTTAGCATTGGGAAGCGACAGCAAACCATTACGCCCACGCAGGCGTTATACCTGATGAATTCTGAATTTGTCCATGCACAGGCTTCCGGACTCGCTCGCCGGATAGCGACTGAGTATCCCACTCGATCAGACCGTATTCGGTATGCCTTCGTACTCGCACTCGGAAAGACGCCTACCGCCAAAGAAATAAAGTCAGCGAACGCTTTTTTAGAAGCCTATATACAAGAGGCGACAGCATCAGCCAAAGTGGATGGGCAAAAAGCAGCGTGGGAAGCGTTTTCCCGCGTCTTGCTGACGAGTAATAGTTTTTTGTTTGTGGATTAAAATATAAAGTGTTGTCTCCAAAGATTCTAAATAGGCGTGATTTGTTGCGGACTGCGTCCGGGGGATTTGCCATGACGGCATTTTCCGGGATGTGTGGCAGTTCCCTTGCATTAGATGATCCACTATCAGCAAAACGAAGTCATTTTAATCCAAAAGTTGACAATGTAATTTTTATATATGCTACGGGCGGTGTGTCTCATGTGGATACGTTTGACTATAAACCTAAGCTCATTAAAGACCACGGGAAGTCGATAGTCGCGTCTCGTTGGCTAAATAAATCCGGCGAGTTTGAGCGGTATTTGATTAAGCCGCGTTGGAAATTTCGACAGTACGGCGAAAACGGGGTTTGGGTCAGCGACCTCTTCCCTCATCTCGGTAGCGTGATTGATGACGTATGCGTATTAAATGCCATGCATTGTGATAGCGACGGCCACGATAAAGGAACTCTCGCTGCTCATACGGGCTCTGCCCAGTTTGCGCGACCTAGCATGGGAGCCTGGGTCAGCTACGGATTGGGTACAATCAACCAGAATTTACCGTCCTTCATGGTGCTTGCTCCTCAGGCACCCTATGCGGGAGCGCAAACTTGGGCCAGTGATTTTCTGCCTGGGTGTCATCAGGGTACTCACGTGATGCCCGGCGCTAATCCCATACCTAATATTGCTCGGCGGGTTGCATCACGAAAATTACAATCGATTGAGCTTGATTTGCTACGACAGTTGAATTCACTAGATCAAAGCCCGACGAGGGCCGACGCAGCCGTTAATGCGAGAATACGTTCGTTTGAAACTGCTTTCGGTATGCAAACAGCTGCGCCGGAGGCGTTTGACGTGGCTCAAGAAGATGCAAGGACGTTAGCACTTTACGGTATGGAGTCGAGTGATCGCCGCGGTTTTGGATGGCAATGTTTGATGGCGCGGCGACTCGTGGAACGAGGCGTGCGCTTCGTTGAATTGATCGATGTTGGTTCAAATAGCAACTGGGACTCTCATGGAAATATGGGGGACCATGAACGCTTGGCCAAGAACGTTGATAAACCGATGGCCGGTCTTATCACGGATTTGAAACAACGAGGGATGCTAGATCGCACACTGATTGTTTGGACGACTGAATTCGGCCGGACTCCGTTTAACATGAGTGCAGATCACGCGGGTCGTGAACACCATAATTTTTGTTTCACGTCTTGGATGGCCGGTGGAGGAATCCAAGGCGGACAGGCTTATGGCATATCTGATGAGTATGGCATTATGGCTCGTGAGGATTCAGCACACACGCATGATCTTCACGCGACGATTCTACATCAACTGGGGCTTGACCATGAAAAACTGACTTATCGTCATGCAGGTCGTGATTTTAGACTCACCGATGTCCATGGAGATGTACTCCATGAGATTTTGGCTTAGCAGTCGCTGCACAGCAATCTCCTTTTTGGTGGTGTTTTCCTGAGGTGAGATCAGTGTAGTTAAAAAAACGGAACCCAGCCAGTGAAAGGCTGATTCCCGCCGCTCTACCAGGAAGAACATCATTTGATCGCGAGGGCTCGTTCTTAATGATCAAGGTGCTGTTTGAAATGCTGCACCGCCGTGTCTACGGCCTCATCAAACCACGCTTGCCGGCCAAGAAAGGCATGGGGAGCGTCGTTGATAACCGTGAGACCAGTGTCATTGTTCAACCGTCTCATTTCATGCCGAAATCGTTCGGCCTGGGTGCTGGGATCGTCGGTTTCCCCCGTGATGAACCAAATCGGCGGATCCGACGGATCCAGATGTTCAAACGGAGATGCGAGACGGTAAGTTGGAGCGGCTTCTTTCTGTACACCGCCCAGAAATTGTCGCCAGATGCCTCCCCGAACCTCCTCCGATGAAATACGTTCGATGCGTTTGGATAAGAAATCTGTCTGAGCTCCCATAGGGACGGCAGCCTGGATAGAACTGCTGAAATCGGGGTAGCCACCCTGCCCCTCCAACTCCGCTACATCCGCGGTTGTGGCAAGGAGCGCCGTAAGATGGCCGCCGGCGGAAAGGCCGATTGCGCCAATATTGCGGTTATCGATTCCAAGTTCCTTAGCCTGAGAGCGAAGAAATCTAACGGCTGCCTTACAGTCGTGTATCTGAGCCGGGAAGGGGCTTTCACCGGTAAGGCGGTATGAAATGGTGGCAGTAACGAACCCCCGTGCGGCGATGGCTTGGGCCAAACCTCGATGATTGGCTCGCTCACCTTTCGCCCAACCGCCCCCATGAATGCACACGATCGCTGGAAGTTGTCCCCAATGTCCCTTGGGACGGTAGATATCCATCTTAAGTTGGCGTTCTCCATAGTTTGCGTAAGTGACTCCCTCTTTCTGGTGTAGTGATTGAGAAAAGTCAGCGGTGGTTCGTGTTGGACTATTACGAACCAGGGTTGTTTGTGCAAGTCCTGCTTTGCGGGTATCGAGTCGCATCTCCTCCTGAAATAGAACTATCATCCCACGAAGTTTTCGGCTGATTTCACGATCGCGTACCGGGTGTCTCTCGCCCGGATCATTTTTCAGATTGAAAAGAGCAAGATTGGGGCTAATCGTCAGCTTCCACTGGTCCCACCGCACTGCCGCTAGGGCACCTTCGCTTCCATGATAGAAAAATGCATCATTGTACTCGTGACGTTTTACCAAAGATGCCCATTCGCCGTCGGGTTGCCAGCGTCGCCGCAATGGCACGGCTGCATTGAGTGTTTGTTTTAGTTCAGCGACAGGGACATGCGATGTTTCACCTGTAAGAACGGGGGTGATATCACGTCCATCAATGACCTGCTTTTCAGGCACTTTAATACCGGCGAAGGTGGCTAGCGTGGGATACCAATCCATCGCACGGATAGGTGTATCGGCCTCAAGTCCGGTGGTAATACCAACCCCGGGACCCCAGGCGATTGCCGGCACACGAATTCCGGCTTCCCACGTGGTCAATTTGTTGCCGCGTAAGGGTTGAGCGGAATTCCGACCTGGCCCCCGGCCATTATCGGACGCATAAATCACAATGGTGTTTTGGTCGAGCTTCATTTGTTTCAGCGCGGTGAGGATTCTTCCAACATGATGGTCCATCTCTTGAATGGCGTCGCCATATTCTCCCCAATCTGAGGTCCCCGCGAATTCTTCACTGACACCTAGTGGAACGTGAAGCATGGTGTGTGGGAGGTAGAGAAAAAAAGGACGTTCTTTGTTGTTCTTGATGAATTGGATGGCCTCGTCAGTGTAGAGCCTTGTTAATTCGTTCGGTATCGCTGGTCTTTTGATCTCTACGCCATTTCGGATGAGTGGTACTCCGCCGGCCTTTTGAAAATAGACGACTTCAACTGGATCGAGGTTGTGCAATAGACCATAGTAATGATCGAAACCTTGATTTTGAGGTAAGAAGGGTGGGTGAAATCCTAGATGCCACTTTCCAATGCAGGCCGTGGAATACCCGGAATCTTTAAAAAGCTCCGCAAGCGTAAGCTCTTCCGGATGGATACCATAGTTGGAATCTGCCCTATGAACCCATATATGGTTGCCGACACGTCGCGGGTAACATCCGGTAAGCAGCCCCGCGCGTGATGCACTACATATAGGGGAAGCTGCGTAATAATCAGTAAACCGTACACCCTCGTCGGCCATCCCATCAATATTCGGCGTTTTGACCTCGCGCGCTCCGTAACACCCCAAATCGTAATACCCCTGATCGTCCACCAGAATGAAAATGACGTTCGGTGGTGCTTGGATATCCCCAGCGGTTACCGCAGACGCTATCGTGGGGGTTAGGAGAAATGCGATAGCCGATAGGCTTGTGTACAATGGTTTCATAATTCGAATGCAAAGACCTCCTGTTGGGATAATTACTTATTATAGCCAGACCTAGATTTCATCGCTTCGTAGAACCGAGTTTGGCTTGTGTGGGTACTGCCTGTCTTTCCATCCTCATCTCGCTTTGGTGCAACCCTGTGGCACAGGCAGGACAGAAGCCAAAGGATTTGCAGCCTGACGCGTGGATGTCTAAATTGTCAGATGAGCGGTCTGTAACCTCTCTGTCGATTCCCGGTACCCACAACAGTGGCGCTTTATATGAACCAATCCGTGGAACGGCAGCCTGCCAAACGCTAACGATCAGACAACAATTGGACACAGGTGTGCGATTTTTTGATATTCGCTGCCGACATGAGAACGACCAATTTACCATTTATCATGGCCCCGTTTATCAAAACCTGACTTTCGCTCAGGTGGAAAAGACCATGGCGGAGTTTCTCGCCGAGCATCCCAAAGAGGTTTTGTTAGTGAGTATTAAACAGGAATCTAGTCCCCGAAATAATACCAGATCGTTCGAGGATACTCTGCGACGGTATATTGATGACACGGAAGATTTGTATTCCACTTCAAATAGCTTACCCCGTTTGGGCGATGTTCGCGGAAAAATTGTTCTAATTCGACGATTCGTGGCAGGGAGTGAACTCGGGATTGTTGCAACAAATTGGGGTCATAACGGATTCTTTCAGGGACGGCAACTCTTCATTCAAGATCGCTTTGAACTGACAGATGTGAAGGCCAAATGGATTGTGGTCGAAAGAGCATTCAAACATAGTATCTCAAGCAAAGATGAAGGGATCCTTCATTTGCATTTCACAAGTGGTTACATAAAGAATTTATTGGGAATACCAAATCTTGTTACCGTCAGTAACGCGACGAATAAAAAGCTCGCAGAATATCTAGTGAATAAACCTGCGGCGCGCCTGGGATGTGTAGTGACCGACTTCGCTACGCCTAAGTTGAGCCGGGCTGTTTATAGTTTGAATTTCGATGGGAGCGAATAAGAATGAATTATAAAAATGTTATTGCGTTTGCGATACTTCAAACGCTCGGGCTTCTGATGACGTCGTCCGTAGTACTAAGCGACGATTACAGAGAAGTGTCCCGCTTCGCTTCCGAGTATGCGATTCAGGCCGCGGCGACACACGGTAAATATGTTTTTGCTATCGATAGTCGTAAGATTGCTAAATATGATCGTACTACAGGTGAATTGCTAGGGCACAGTCAAGGCGATGCCATCCATCTAAACAGTGGATTTGTCTGGAAGCACAAGATCTTATGCGCTCACTCGAATTATCCAAGTATCCCTGAACAAAGTCAGGTAATGCAACTCGATCCAAGAACCATGGCTTTAACGCGATGGCACGAGTTTGACGACTATGGGGGAAGTTTGACATGGATCGTCAGGCGCGGGAAGCGTTGGCTCTGTCACTTCGCGAAATATGGGTCGGAGAACAAAGACTCGTTTTTGGTTGAGTTTGATAATCGATTCAACGAACAAAGACGATGGAGCTATCCTTCGGAACTAATCGATAAGTTGGGTAAATATAGCCTTTCCGGTGGCGTTTGGTTTCGGGGGGAGCTCCTCGTGACCGGACATGATGCCGAGGAAGTCTATGCGCTTCGTTTTCCAAGAACCGGACCGATCTTGGAAGTTGTTGAGACGAGACGAATCGCTTTCACGGGACAGGGATTTGCCGTTGATAAGGCTAGCAAGGGGCTGGTCGGCATTAGTCGAGCAGAGCGAAACATTATTTTCGTTAAATGACCGACAAGCTGCAGTTATTCTTTGAATCGGAAAGAAAACAGATCGGCGTCCTTAAGTACGATTCGTAATCGGACAGGTATCCCCGCTAGTTGCTTTACGCTACCGCCATTCCAGTGGACGAGTTGCGTTAGACTATTGCCAATGAGCTCTTCGGAGTCGGCCAGATGAAATCCTGGAATCGGTTTGCCTGCCTGATCTTGCAGTTCGATTTGGATTGAACCCGCTCCTGATGTTGAATAATTGATTTCCAGGAATTCGCCCTTGAAGGTGAGGGCTTTGGTGACCACCTCGCCTCCAGCCAACTTAGCCTGGAGTGAAACGAATCCGTCTGGTCTTATAGAATATCGTCGCAGGTAGGATTTGCCTTCCTGCCAATATCCATGGCTGACCAGAAAAGACGTTTCCTCGTGTCCATCCTCATCGTTCGTCGGAAACAAGCCATATCCCTGATAGTTGTCTCCGTACATCCAATTAGCCGGAGCTTTTGGGGTTTCGCGGCGTGGCCGGATAAAGGCCTCGTCCCATCGATTAAATACGATACCGTTTCTTGTAGACATAAAAAGACCGTCTGATAAATCAGAGGCTACGCGTGCGTAAGCGTCTCCCAACTCTTTGCGTAGTGGCATAGGCGGGAGTGATGATAGCTTAGAGCTGATGGGCCGCGCCGTATAGCGTGTGGGAAAGCCAAACATGATATGGGGAGCTCTATAGTAAGGCTCGATACCATTGGTGTACATCTGTTGGGGTGGAGAGCCACCATAGGATAATGGTTTGGTATCAGACCAACGTGTTAGGTCTTTAGAATGCGTCACGTCAATACTCCGGAGGCCGTTACGTACCGTGCGGAAGTAGAGAGTGTAACGATCGCGGATCGCATCCCAAAAGAGTGTGTTCATAGAGTCGAGCGCGCCCTCGTGGAAGACGGCCCCTTCGCTCTTCGTCCAATGGATCGCATCCTTTGAAGTGAAAAGGTGTAATCCTACTTTATGATTGCCGCCGACCGCCTTGAAACGCTCGTTGGGCTTGCGGGCCGGGTTCTTATCCTCAAATGGGACAAAGGTGCCGGAAAATGGGCTACCACCCCAAACAATATTATTGGAAGTTGGAGTGTTCAGTTTTTCCCGATCTTTACCCTGCCATTTGACGAGGTTCAAATCCGGGCGAGTCCAAGTGACACCATCGAGGCTTTCGGCATAACATACGACGGGGCTATTGGCCATTAATAGCGTCCCCGACTCCCACGTCATTCGGTGGCCGCGATAGATCATTCTGTAGACCTCGCCATCATGCATCACAGTCGGATAACCTGACGTGTTTCCTTCCCATGGTCGATCAAATCGTAGTGCTACTTCCCGCGGTCTCGGTTGATGCAGTTTTAATTCCGCGGAACCTGTGAATTGTTCAATTAGGTGGCTATCCACAAAAAGTTCGCGGCGGTCTTCAAGATGAATGATGGAGTCGTCCGCACAAACAGGCGAGCCTCGCAACACGATGGCAATAAGAAGAATATGGATTCTGTAGAAACGATGCATAACTAAATCTTGATGAAAATCGGTGGCGAATCGTTAATTGTGTTGAGTTTTATATTAACTCGATCCGTGATTGGTTGGCAAAATGTTTTTTCGCTGGCAGCGAACCATTGTTTGGCATTAAAATTAAAACTATGAGTAGGAATGTTGTGAATCGGCGGGGGTTTATGCAAGTCGGAGCTTTGGCTTTAGGCGGCCTAACTCTTCCTGGCGTGTTAAAAATGCGTGCAGCCGTTGGTAATTTGGGACATGATACTTCAGTCATAATGCTTTATCAGCATGGGGGCGCGTCTCAATTCGAAACTTGGGATATGAAGCCAGACGCCGCATCGGAGATACGCAGTCAATTTGGCAGTATCAACACAAATGTCGAAGGAATCAAGATTTGTGAACACTTTCCATTGCAGGCCAGAATTGCCGATAAATTTGCGCTGATTCGTTCGCTCAATCATGATGTCGGTATTCATAGTGACGGTGGTATCGTCGCTCTAACAGGGAAACGCCCAAGTAAGTTAGATCCGAGTTCGCAATCGAAAAGTGAACATCCAGATTTCGGACACATCACGAGTAAGATGCTAGGTTTCTCAAGAGGTTTGCCGCCTTATGTGGTTTTGCCCCGTCACCCCTATATGACGCAACCCACCTATTTAGGCTTGCATCACAACTCGTTCGTCGTTGGCGATCCGTCCGAACCGGGGTTTTCTGTTGGCCAGCTAAAGCTGCACACTGGTCGTGATGCCCGGCAATTAGACAATCGTCGGGGTCTGCTTCATCAGTTAGATAGCCTAAGGCGTGAGTTGGAGGTAAATGGAGAATTAAAGGGCGTCGATGAATTCCGAAAGCTTGCTTATCAGATGCTAAGCAGCACGGCGGCGGCGAAGGCCTTTGATATTACTCAGGAGCCTGATGATCTGAGAAAGGCGTATGGCATGAATACCTGGGGGCAGAGTTGTTTGCTAGCGCGACGTTTGGCGGAAGCCGGCGTCCCCGTCATTAACATTTACTGTAATACGCCGAAGAGCGGTCCGGAGTTTACTAACTGGGACGATCATCCAGGGAATGCTCAGCGACCAGGCCATTTCGCTAAATACATGCGAACTCGACTCCCGTATTTAGATCAATGTTTAGCGACGTTGATTAATGATATTTACCAACGGAATTTAGACAAAAAAATACTGGTGGTTGTTGTGGGTGAGTTTGGGAGAACCCCCAAAATGCGTTACGGCCCACCAAACAATTCCTATGGTCGTGATCACTGGCCGCAGGCCTATACGGCGTTGGTGTCCGGAGGTGGCTTTCGTATGGGACAAGCCATAGGCGCTACGAACCGCAATGGCGAATACCCCGTAGAGCGGCCGTTAACCCCTCAGGATCTTCTGGCGACGATGTATCATCATTTAGGGATCGACCCTAAGCACGCCATCCCTGATTACTTCGGGCGACCGGTACATATTCTTCCTCACGGCGAGGTAATCAAGGAGCTTCTGTAGTTAAGCGTTTCCTGTCGTGAGCAACGGTTTGCCAAAGTTGTCCGGTGGCAAGGACGCCGATTCCGGCCAATAGGACCTGCCAATCAATCCAAAATGCTAAGAATAGACAGCCGAAAAGTCCAACCACGGAAATCCATTTAGGGAAGAATCGTTCGGCATCGGTTAACCGTATCGCACATAAATTCGTTAGTGCGTAATAAATAAGAACGGTAAATGCACTGAAGGACCATGTCATCTTCACGTCACCACATAGAACCAGCAGTGTAATGACTATCGTCACACCAAATGTCGCGACCCGCGGTACGCCGGTGTTCTGGTGCACTTTCCCGAAGAACGCCGGAACATCACGACGACGACCCATAGCTAACAAGACACGAGAAAGACCGAGGATGAGATTTAACAGGACGCCCAACATTGCTGTAATTGCACCAATACTTATCAACGAAACGAGCGCCGGATTTCCAAACCCCTTAGCAATCTCTCTTAAGGGCGCGGCTTCTTCGGTTGCGAGGAAGCCGAAGTGCTTGGCTCCGACACTCAAGATGGCAACCAAGCCGATTAAGAAGTAGAGAGTCATAGAAACAAATAAGGTAGTCATGATACTTACTGGAATGGTCTTGCGTGGACGCTTTACTTCTTCACCGAGGGTTGCGATCCGGCCGTAGCCGGTATAAGCCACAAACATCAGGGCGACTGCTTCAAGCATATTCCCGGGCTCGTCCGTGATAATTGCAACGAGTTCCACCGTGTCCCACCTAGTGTTGGAATGAGAATAGGAGAGCCCTGTAATAATGAACGCGACTAACGACACGAGCGTGATGGATACAATAACCGTATTTGCTAGGCTGCTGCGTTTCATTCCGGTCAATGCGATGAATGCCAACAGAAAAACAGAAAATAACGCATATAGAAGTGCATGCGAAGGAGCCATCCCAATCATTAGCGTAAAATACCCAGCCAAGCCTAGGGCAGCGGTGGCCGCCGAGGCGGACTTGGCGAACATGAATAGCCAGCCGGCTGTGAAGCCGAGACGGGGGCCTAACCATCGGTATCCATATTCATAGGTACCACCACTCACAGGGTGGTTTGCTGCTAACTGTGCACTACTAATTCCATTGCACAGTGCAAGAATGGCTGCACATACGATTGCAAATAAAACGGTGTTGCCTGCTACCTCAGCACCGATACCGATACTAATAAAAACACCTGTCCCGATAATGCTTCCGAGGCCCAGCATCATCGCCTGAAATACGCCTAGTTCACGTCTCAGGGAGTTAGGCTCGGGGCTTGTGTCGATGTCTGTCATTAGTTGACTTGCCTAAAAAACTACGTCCAGTGGTAAGCTGGACGTAGTTGAAAAACAGTGCTAGGTTGTTGGTAACCTACATATCTATTTCGTATCCTTTGCGATTTTCTCTGGCCAGGAATGAGTTGGCAACTTTATCACCGATTACTTCGCGTTTAACAGGGTCCCAATCGAGAGATCGGTTCAGTCGCATCGCAATGTTCGACAGGTGGCAAATCTCTAACATTCGGTTATGCGTCCAAACGTCTGAAATGGGCTGCTTACCGGCGTTGATGGATTCGATGAAATTGAGTGTGTGGTTTTCAGGTACCGAACCACCATACACCTCTTCGATAGCGCCTGCCGGCAAGGGATTGTCAGCGAGATCCTCTACCGGTTTACCGACGATCTTACCGCGATTCACAAAGAAACGCCCCTTGGTTCCTTCAAAGAGTATTCCATTGTCTCCTTCATCGGTAATTAGTAACTCAACACCACCTGGCATGTCTGCCTTGATGTTGTAATTAATAGCAATGTCGTATTTATCAGTAACAGTCGGATTACCCCTTTTGTCGTATTCGACGTCGAAAGCGTAATTCAAGGGAGTAATCTTACTGGGACCGGATTCACTGGCTCCTATCGCCCAGGAGGCAATATCGACGTGATGTGCACCCCAGTCTGTTAATTTACCACCGGAATAAGCGTGCCAGTTGCGAAAAGCGTAATGACAATTACTGTAAAGCGGGACGCCACCACCATATCCTTTGCGGATTTCGGGGAGAGCACGATAAGGTACCTTTGGTGCCGGTCCTAACCAGGTTTCCCAATCTAGTTCGTCTGGAACCGGTGCTACGGGGATGACGGGAGAGGGGCCAAAGCCACCAATACCACATGTTACTTTTTTGACCGTCCCAATACGACCGGCCCTAACCAACGCAATAGCTTGTAGGAATCGTTGTCCGGATTCGGTGCGCTGCATCGTTCCTACCTGGAAAGTTCGCCCCGTTTTTTTGACAATCTTTTCTATCAGCTTTCCCTCGTCGATCGTCAGAGTCAAAGGTTTCTCGCAATAGACATCTTTTCCCGCAAGCATCGCTTCGACGGCTATTTTGGTGTGCCAGTGATCGGGCGTGGCAATCATTACTGCATCAATATCTTGGCGGTCGAGGACGCGTCGGTAGTCACTATAGGAATCCGGCTTTTTCCCCTGTCGTTGAGATAACTTTTCAACGTTCGTTCCCAGGACCTTAGCGTCGACGTCCGCCAAAGCGGCAAAGTCGGCAAACTTCGTAGACTTGTTCGTTATAGTCACTCCCTGATTTCGTAGGCCGATCGTTGCGAAGACGGGCCGGTCATTAGCTGAAATGTATCCCTGTGCCCGCTGACCCTGGCCAACGAAAAGGGCCGCGGATCCCGCGGCTAGGCCGCCCACGAATTGTCTACGATTAGTTTTGAATTGGTTTTTCATTTGAAACTTTCTGCTTGCCTAATAATCTGATTCATTGCCCAGATGGATGTTTTGTCATGGGAGCATTATAATTGGTGTTCGTAAGCGAGGAAACCGAGGACATTGCCGAAACTAATTTACAACGAGTCGTCACGCTTCTGCTTAAAGAGCCAAGTAAGGAAGTCTTCCTCTCGATCGCATTTGCCACTACTGTAGATCGTTTTACCGTTTTTGGCGCCTGGAATGAATTTCGCTGACACTCCATGATTATCTCCTAACCAGATTGTTAGTTTTAGATTTCCCTGGAGACCCTTGACTTTATCAAAGACCGTTTGTTGTTTCGAAAATGGACAGACACTGTCCTTATCTCCGTGAAATGCCCAGATTGGGTAATGTTGTATCTTATTCGAATCGATGAATTCAGTGGTCGTTCGCAGGCCAGTTCCGGCAGATGGAGCCGCGGCAGCGAAATAGTCTCGTTCGAATTGAAGGAAGATATACGTCCCGTGTCCGCCCATTGAATGGCCGAGAATGTAGATACGGGTTTTATCTACTTGGGGTAGGCGAGAAATGATCTTCTTTACCGCCTCGTAATGGCTCTTGTTCCAGAGTTGATCGGCCTGTGGCACAACGACATAGCAGGGGAACTTGGTTCGCACCGCATTTTCCGTCAATTGCTTGTTCCATGCTTTTAGTTGTTTTTGATTGTCCACGCCTTTACCGCCGGCGCCATGTAACGATAAGACCACGGGGTACGTTATCCCGCTTTTAATCGCTACGGGCTTCATGATTCGGCAAGGAATCTGGGTCCCCTTGACCGGTTCGTACAGGTCTCGCCATTGCTGAGCTTCAAGCGTGGATGCCCAGTTATTGAATGAGCCAAGGCATAATAACAAAGTGATAATGTGCAAACGTGTTTTAGAATACATGGGCAACCATTTTAATCGGATGGGGGTTTCGCGGATTTCATTATAAACCGGATTAATTCTTCGTTTGTGAACCAACCATTCCAAAGATTATGGCCCTGCCCCTTGATCACCCTGATTTGCGCATTACCGCCCATCGTATTGATGCGATCAGCTAGAAGTTTAGAGTTGGGGCCGAGCGGTACAACCTTATCGTTATCGCCCTGCAAATGGAAGATTGGGATTTTTGCGGCGGCTAATGGTGCCAGCATTTCCACGGGGTTTAGTTTGCCGAGATTTGTTCTCAACTCCTCCGCTGACATGTGAAATGCGGGCGCCGCCCTTTCAAGCCCCGGATAACTTATTAGGTTGCAAACTGGATAGATCCCGGCGATAGCGCCTATCGACGATGGATTGCGAACGGCCCAACTGTAGAGCATCAGCCCTCCCCGGCTCCGGCCCAGCAATACTGGTTTTCGTGAAAAACGGTTTTCGCGCGTTAGCTTGTCATATAACGCCTGATAGATCGCCACCCCTTTTGGACTTCCGTAGGACTCGCCTACGTCAATCCCAGCGATGGCAATTCCGTTCGCATACAGCCTATTGAACATCCAAATCTCGTGCTGACCTGGAAGTCCCTTCCCCAAGGTCGGTGCATACCAGACCCAGGGAATTGGTTCATCGGGGTCGAGATCGCCCGGGATGATGGTGAAGGCACGGTGATCATTGACCATGATATTGGTGCGTAAGCTTAATGCGTTTGTTTCCTGTGCCACGCAAAGAGACGACAGTAAACTGAAGACGATGCCGGCGGTTGCAGACAGGAAGAACCTGTTAGGTGATAACACTATGAGCAACCCTTTTTCTAGAGTTAAACGGATGTCCCTGACGAAGTCCCTCATCGTATGCAGATCTTACTGGGATTCAAATGGTCTCTGGGGGACCGGGGATACGGGAGTTAATGATTCGGATTGAAAAAGATTAATTCTTGCGAACACAATGGTCCCAAGACACTTATCGAATAACACTCCTGTGATCCGGGACCACGCCGTTAAATCGCAGTCTTGATGTGTTTTTTAGTCTTCGGATTGTAAGCCCGTACGGCCCTAATACCGGTACGGGGAAACTCGATGAAAGTTGTGAGTGTCTTATTGGATCGTTGAAACCCAATTCGCGTGCTCAGTGCCAAAACTTCTAACTCGCCGTCTTTAACGCGAGCCGAAAACCGGTGGCGGTTAGGATCGGCGGCATCACGAACGTGTAATACTACAAATGAAGTTTCAAAGCTGATTTTAGGCTGATCACCTCCTTTGAGCTTTTTCCAGATCTGGTTAAATTGTTCGTTGGTAGTAATCACTAATCCAGGCTTGATAAATCCGGAGTCTTCCCGAGACTGTTCCACGGGGTATTTTCCAAGCAATTCGACCGACTCAGTTTGCTGGGCGGGCAGCCAAGAAACGGTGAAAGTCACCACGAGTAGAGTGATAGCTAGGGTGCGTATTGGGTTCAAAACGATAATCTCCTGATGAAGGTTGAACTAAGCGATTAACTGGTCAACCTTTCCGTTGCTACCAGCGAACCGTTCTATACCGACACCGAGTTGGTTAAGCATAGTGACATAAATATTTCCTAAGGGCGAATCTTCTTTCTGAATGTCTTTTTGCCATGGTTCCTGTCCCCCGTCCCAGGGGCCTCCCTGAGGATTCGCGCCGGCATTATTGACATATTGACCATGCTGAAATCCCATGTTTTTCCCACCCATTAGGATGAGTGGATAATTGCGGGAGAGATGGAAGGCACTTGAAGCAGATCCAAAGAAGAGCAATGTGTTGTCCAGCATCGATCCGGTACCGGAAGGCTCTGGTGTGTTTTTTAATTTTTTGGCAAAGCGGCCGAACTCGTCGTGTAGGAAAGCACAGTAGATTCCGAAACGCTCCCAACCACCAGGGTTTTTTGTTTCATGAGACAAGGCATGGGAGAGGTTGTACCCTACCGCACGGGCCAAGAGATCACTTTTACCGACGCCATTTTCTCTTCCGATCTGGTACGTCGCCGTTCTAGTGGAGTCCGTCCGAAAAGCGAGATAAATCAATTCATACATGGTCCGTAAATATTCCCGTGGGTCATCGGGACTGATATCAAGATTGAGGTGATCAACATTGACTGTCGGAAAAGGCAGGCCGATCCATTTCTTCGCCTTCTCTACTTTGATCTCTGTTTCCCGCACAGATTCAAGGTACTCATCAAAGCTTTCCTGGTCTTTAGTGGATAGGGTTCTGCGGAGCGATTTCGCATCTGTCAGTAAGTCGTCTAGAGCGCTTTGGCTGAGGGCAAGTCTTCGTGCGGCATCACCATCGCTCTTCACGAAAAGCATATCGAAAATACGTTTCGGACGGTGCTCGGCGGGAATAGCACGTCCATTTTGATTATAAGAAATTGTGTGTGCGCCACGCGCTGTTCCTGTGCCACCGTCAGTCGACATTACGAGCGAGGAAAAGCGAGTTTCATCGCCGACATGTTTCGCAAAGAGCTGATCAATGGAGGTAGTATTTTTGTAATCCATGTCCCCGCCCCCAGTGGCGGCTCCGGTGAGGAACTGGTCCGCATTGTTATGCCCATGCACAATGCGCCCAGGGGGATGCGAAAAACCCGAAAGAACCGTGAAGTCGTCTTTCAGCGGCGCGAGCGGCGTAAAGCATTTGGTAAACTTAAAATCTTTGTCGCTGCCATGTGGAAACCACAGCCAATCCTGATACGCCGGGTCTTCAGGAAGTGGCATTGGTACCCCGTCGGGAAAATAGAAACATGCCAGACGCTTAGGGTTCTCTTTGGTGTCCTCAGCCTTGACGGAAGGTTGAACCGTCTCAAAGATTGGTAATGCAAGTGCCACGCCGGTACCTCGAAGGAAACGACGACGATCTAGGGAATTCAGATTAATATTCATTTCAGTATTGAATGGTTAGAGGGTTGGGAGAAAGCCCGTACTCGGTCCTGTATTATTCTATTTGGTGCGGAATAAGTCACTAGTAACAATTAACGAGAGCATGGTCGCTAAACCATCGCCTTTAGCCCTTAGTTCGGCCGTAATTCGATCTACGCTTGAATGGTCTGCAAAAGTCAGGGGGCGCCCTAAACCAAAAGTGGTCATCTTGTAGACCATCGCACGGATAAATTGATCCTGTCGATTTTCAAGTAAGTATCGTTTCAGACCATCGACTCCGTCTAGCTCCTGACTGTTAAAAAGTTTACTCGACGCGTCGACGGGTTTTCCGCTGATATCATTTCGCCAGAGCCCCAACGCATCATAATTTTCGAAGGCAACGCCCCAGGGATCAATTTTTGCGTGACAGGACCGACATGCCGCGTGATTTCGATGGTCTTCGATTCTTTCCTTTAACGTTAACTTCGCAATCTCAGGATCCGCCAAATCGATTTCCGGGACCGCCGGGGGGGGTGGTGGAGGGGGATCATTAAGGATGGACTCCAGAAGCCAAATTCCCCTTTTGAGTGGATGGGAGTCACGACCGGCGGAATTCATCGTCAAGACCCCGGCTTGAGTGAGAACACCACCGCGTTCCGCGTTGCCTTCTAGGTTCACCCGACGGAATTCGTTGCCATATACACCCTGTAGGCCATAGTGGCTGGCCAGTCGTTCGTTGAGCATGGCGTAATCAGCATGGATAAAGTTCAAGAGACTTTCGTTCTTGGACAGTATTTCCTGAAAGAAAGCGACCGGCTCTTCAAGCATGGCTTCCTTTAAGACCGCATCAAATTGCGGCCTGACTTTTCTGTCAATGGTGAGGAAATCCAGGATTTTAAGATCCAACCACTGATGTACAAAGTGCTTCGACATGCGACGGGCTCGGGGGTCTTGCAACATACGACTGACTTGCGCGGTAAGCACTCCAGGCTTTTGAAGTTCGCCCCTTGCAGCCACTTCTAATAATATTGAATCCGGCGAACTGCACCAAAGGAAGATTGCTAGTCGAGTTGCCAGTTCATAGTCATTAAGCGAGCTTTTGCGGGACGAGTTTGCACCAGCCGTTGAACGGGTTATGTAGAGCATATTTGGAGAGGATAGTATGGTTGCCAAAACTTCGATCATCGCCACCTCTGCCGTGTTACATTGGGGGCGTATTTGCTCAAATAACCGTACTTTCCGCACTATTTCTTCTTCCGTGATGGCCCGACGCCACGCCTTGTGCATAAAATGTTGCACGACCTCGCGAACATAAAGTTCTTCGTCCCCGCGGTTTTCACTGGGAATGAAGATATTCTCGTGGGAGGCGGTTGGCCATCGTGGGTAAACAGGAGTGGAAATCTGAACAAAGTCGACAATGATATCTGACTGTGACACGGAACTGTTCACCAGGCGGATGTACTCCGAAGGATTGGGAGTTTGGCCCATCGAGTTAACACCCCGCACTGAGTTCCGGGGGTATATTTCGCCTAGAGGCACCATGAATTCGTAGATCTCCGGGCTCGCGGCAGTGGCGGTCACGAACTGATCTTTATCACTCACACGAAGCACTGCGCGACCTTCGTTACTGGCACGCCAGCCGAATTCCAATTGTAAACTTGGCGGGCCGGATTCGAGGATTTCATTGGTGTAGGCACGCACCCTCACACGGAGCATCCCTTCATTTGGAACCCGGTCGCCAAGCTCCACATAAACACGTTGCCCACGGGGAATGACGACAACGTCCTCGAAGGAGGTTGGGAAATCTGGTAGCGTGTTCTGAGGAGCGTTTGCGTGACGCCCACCATAGTAGACCCAGCTTGCCTGGGCGGATCGCCCCGTCTTCAGATTGTTGTAATAGACACCTCGGGGAATGGCTTGGAACGAAGCCAGAAGTCGTTCGAGTTCGGCCTTTTGTTTCACCGGATCGTCTTTGAGTTCGTCGCGTGCTTTGTCTAGCTGATCCTGTTGTTTCTTAATGTCAAGACGAGCGTTTTCCTTCATCGTGATCCCCCAATGAATCATGGGCGGTTGTTCGTTTAAGGAAGTTGCTCTTAGTAACGCCGCCCGTGCGATATCACGATAGCTTTGTAACTGGTTGCCTGTCATGTGTAGTAGCTCGGAACTGTTTTGAAATCCATCGTCGGAAAAGGCTTCCGGAGGTAAGTCCTTGGCGAAATTCCATGGCAGATTGAGGATGTCCTGTAACGCGTAGTTATACTCATACTTGGTCATTCGCCGAAACGAAGAGTGACCGCCTTCGGCGCGCCGAACCGCCGAAGCGACCTGGATTTCACTGGCCAGCCAGTTGATGATCATAGCGCGATCGTCATCTGCCAGTTCCGCTTCGCCTGGAGGTGGCATTTCACCGTTACTTAAAACCGCCATCACTTCGAGCCACCAGCTTACATCGGCTCCTTTTTGCAAATTGGGATCGAGCGTGTCGAGACGTATGTTGCCTTCCGTATGCTCCTCTCCGTGACACCCCATGCAGGACTTCCTTAACACAGGAAGGATTTGTTTATTGAATTCAGAAAGCTTGGGTTTTGGTGTTGTGGCCCGACTACGCTGATCATCGCGCGTTATATAACTGGATTGTGCTGCCCCCCGCTTTTTGAGCTCGACAAAGGAATATTCCGACAGGGTCTTAGCTGTGACGGTTTCAGTAGCTGCAGATGGACCTTGTGCATAGGTTTTCAATGAGAGGATAACTAGGAACAGTGTGTAGAAAGCTGGTTTAATCATCATGAATCCGTTAAACGTTAGATCGGCCTCCTCTTAGGATAACAGCCAAAGAAGGCCTAATGGAAGTGCGAAGTTCAGTTATTGGATTCCATACGTAGAAAATAGAAAATATCGAAAAATACTCTTACAATACAGGTTTGAAAAAGATGTCGTAATCTATGGACTGGACAGTCGATGAAATTAAATCGAAGAGAAGCGTTTCGAACGACAGCCGTGGCTGCCAGTGCTGCCGCTATTGCAAATGAAGCCAAGGTTGTCATGGCCGCCAAGGACCTACCACTAAAGAGTTTGTGTCCTCACGACGTCCTGACAGATGCTGAAGCGTTTTATGATGTTTCTCGAGGAAGTCCTAAACCTTATTCACTCATGGGCCAAGAATTGGTAGACGCGGGATTGACGAGGAAGTCTTGGCGGTTAGAAATCACGGCGGATCCGTTTACGGAGGCTGGTATTGTTAACGAATCGGCGTCTTTGACGCGCCAATTTCAAACTGCGGACCATACCGCGATCACGTTTGAGCGGCTGCTGGACCTAGGCAAAACGGAGGGCGTAAAATTCATCAAAGCGATGCAATGTCTAAACATTCCACAGCCTCTCGGGCAGGGACTATGGGAGGGTGTTCCCCTATCCACGGTGCTTCGAGAATGTGGCGTCATGAAGAATGTTAGGAGGTTCTATTTTCGCGGATTTCATAACCATGATCCTAATCAGATCTTTCAGTCCTCGGTGAGTTATACCCAGGCGATGGAAACTCCGCCTGGTGAGTTACCTGTTTTTCTGGCGTATGCTTTGAATGGAAAGCCGATCTCACTTCAAAGAGGAGGGCCTGTCCGGATGATCGTTCCCTGGGCTCATGGATTTAAATCAATTAAATGGCTACAGCACTTGTTTGCAACCAATGATTACCGTGTTAATGATACGTATGCCTTAAGTAATAACGATCCGGAGTCGTTTTTGAAAACGGCGGCGTATTTAGACAAAGGTGCGACTGAATTTGACGCAAAGAACCCGATTGTGATTACGGGACAGGCGATCAATGGATATTCGGGACTCGAAAGCGTGGAGTTCTGGATGCGTGAGTTACTTCCCGGTGCTAAACGACTTGACGACGATTCGCCGGAGCTCAAAAACGCCGTTTGGAAAAAGTGTGAACTGGCACCTGAGCCCGATTGGGGTGATGTGTTGCCACCAGGAACAGATCGTAGAACCGTCCTTGGGTTTGATCGTGAAACAGGAGAAGCCAGATCCTGGCCTTTGAGGTATGGAATGATATCGTTTTATACTGTGCTTCGGGGGCTTACGCCTGGTAGATATGAGATTCGGGTTCGGTCAATAGACCAAAATGGCTTCGCCCAGCCGGAACCTCGGAGCATTCAGAAAAGTGGCAAGAATGAAGTCTCCACCCGTCGACTTACAATACTATGAGTCGAGCGTACGATGGTGGTTAATCAAATTTCAGAGGGTTGAATTCGACAGCTTTCTGAAAAAAACTGCGGTTCATAGGTAATTGCCCGGAGTGACTGCTAAGGAGCACGCAATTGTCTTTGCTTTTTGCTTCCAACATTTTCTCGTGCCCGGTAACCATGCTCGTCTGCGCCACGAAATAACAAGTTGGATGCTTTTGATGGAAGACGATCTTGGCATATTCGCTATAGAGCCCAAAAACATCATTGGAGATCCCTTGGTGGACGGCAGTATATCGTTTCGCCGGCAAGTCAAATTCGTATCCGACATTAACCATTTCAAAAACCTGGCCATGGAAGATATTTCCCGTCCCCTGACACCTTACTGCGATATCGACGCTATTAATATGGCCCCCAAAAACCTGATTCGCGTTGGGAGCCAAGTCTCCGTCATCATGAGCACCCCAGTCAAAGCCTACGCACCCATTGGCCTCGCCCCCAGGTCCAGACGCATGACAATTAGTAAAAACGTTGTAATAGGGTGACTCTCCATTGGAAGGTCCATAATAGGCCGAGGTGTTTACGGATCGTAAATGAACGAAAAGTAAGTCGAATCGACTATAACTCATGCCTGTAAGTCGAAAAGCATACGTTTGTTGATTGTGTACAAACGTATTCAACCCACAGAAGGACATCGAGGTCGCGGGTGAACGTTGTGCAGCATTCCAGCAGCCCGTTCCCCGTTGTCCATGATAGTGAATTTCTGAGAGTAACCCATCGCCGGTTATCGAAGTCCCTTGATAGACTTCGAGCGGGTGACTGATTGTGTAGTGGCCGCTAGGGATGTACAGGCTCCCGCCTTGCTTGCACGCATTAAGTGCTGATTGAAATTGTTTACTTACATCGCCGGAGGCAGCGAAAGCGCCAAAAAAACGAACATCGTGGATGCCGGAAATGCTACGAAGCCAACGGCCATGCGGGCGAGAATGAGATCGGAAAACCAACCCGTTATCAGGATCGTCGGTTGCATCGTCTTGCCAATAAAAGTCACCGCCGCCACCATCCCCCGGCTTGAAATATCCTGCAACACGTAATTGCGTAGAGTCCATCGGATCAAAATTCTGCAATTCGTTGATTGTAGAGAGACCGTAAATATGTTGCATGATATGATGCCTAAGAACAACTTTGGGAGACGGGTAGTTATTGAACAATATATCGGAAAGACTACGCTGGCTGGTTGAAAAAAATCTGTTTGATGGGTTATCGCAAGTTTCAGTACGATTGCCGGTCAACGTGTTAGGAGGACTATGAATATCCAGTGTTTCACTCCCGCAGCTAGAGGTTCAGTCAAAGGGAATCGGATCACGGCCGAAAGGTGGAAACGATTACTCGAGGAGTTAGGCCATAGGGTCAATCTTGTTGATAGAGTAGATCCTCAGTCCTGTGATGCGGCTATTGGGATTCACGCAGGAAAATCCGCCGTTTATCTGGCTGCGATGAAAAACAGGTACCCCGACACTCCAGTTATTCTTTGCCTTAGCGGAACGGATCTTTATCGGGATCTCCATCGCTATAAACAAATCGCCACGGTTATTGATCGTGCGGATCGATTGATTGTTCTGCAAAGCCACGCGCTGACGTATCTAAAATCCGCGTGGGCGGAGAAGGCCGCTGTGGTCTTACAATCCTGCCTCCCACCTTCAGATTCTTTGCGACCGTTGGAAAAGTCGTATGAGGTGCTTGTTGTTGGTCATCTTCGGCCTGTTAAGGATCCCTTCAGGACGGCAATGGCTGTGCGTAGGTTACCAACGAGTTCCAGGATTCACGTCAGCCATTTTGGCCGCTCTTTATCTAAACCATTACAGGAACGAGCGTTCCGGGAATCTATCAATAACGCCCGTTATCACTACGAAGGTGTGTGTTCCCGTGACATGATTCTTAAGAGAATCAAAAGAGCAAAACTATTAGTCCTCAGTTCAAAGTTGGAAGGAGGAGCCAATGTACTGAGCGAAGCTATCTGTTGCGGTACGCCCGTTTTGGCTAGCCGCGTCTCAGGTTCGATTGGAATCCTGGGAGAAAGCTACCCTGGTTATTTTGAGGTGGGTGATACGGAAGGCTTGAGAACCCTATTGATGAAATGTGAGACCAGCCCGTCGTTTTATGAAGCACTGGCTACTTGTATCAAGAAACTGGCTAAGCATTACACGCCTTCGGCGGAAAAGCGGGCTTGGCGGAGACTTCTCGCGTCACTCTGAGGGGTGGGTTGCTAAGAGAGTTCTGGTAGAGGCTGGAATTCATCTTGTAAATACCGCGGTCGCCCGGACAGGTCATTTACCGTCGTCAGCGTTGGATCGATTCCCAGATTGTGATAGAGCTGTGAGAATACCTCGTTGAAATGCACCGGGCGGTCTGTTGCCTCCTCTGCGAACCGATTCGTGGCTCCTATCACCTGACCAGTTGGCATCCCTCCCCCGGCTAGAATAGCGGAACATACTTTACTCCAGTGATCCCGTCCCGCGTTCGCATTGATCTTTGGGGTACGTCCAAATTCCCCCCAAACAACAACGGTTACATCGTCCTGTAAACCGCGGTCATGCAAATCTTCAACCAGGGCCGTTAGTGCCTGATCTAAAACTGGGATGACCCTGCGACCGTGCGTAAAATTACCACTATGCCAATCAAAATCTGCATAGGATATCGTAACGACGCGTGCCCCCGCTTCGACTAACCTCCGTGCGGTTAAAAATTTGGACACGATTGCCTGGTAGCCCTTATTAGAGTATGGCAGGATGTTTGGATCGTCTTTTCCGTAACGTTCCCGTACGGATGGCTTCTCCTTCGAGAGGTCAAGCGCTTCGGCTAGCTTGCTGGAGGTGAGGAGGTCCAGAGCCTGTTTTGTAAAACCATCAGCGTCCTTGGGGTAACCGTTGGTATCGAGCCCCTTCTTTACGGCGTTAAATTTCGTCAGTAATTGCCGCCGGTCGTCAAAACGGCTGACTTCAAGATTGGTTAAAGTCATATCGGCAAGCGCTTCGCCGGTTGGTTTGAAAGGAGAGTGAGTCTGTCCTAAAAAGCCTGGTCCAGGTAGATTGTAGGGCAAATGTTCCATGGGAAGAGATAAATCGATGTTCGCCGGTATCGCCGGGTGTACCGGCCCATGGAGTCTGGAAAGCACAGAACCTATCTCTGGCCAACCGCCCTGGGGTTGATTTGCAAAGTTTCGACCCGTAGTACACTGGAAAGAAGAGTGTCGACCATCAGAACCCTCCAGAGAACGAATGATAACAAACTTATCAAGCATGGCTGCGGTTCGGGGCATGAGTTCTGAGATCTGTATGCCGGGAAGCTTGGTTGAAATCGGACTGAATTCGCCGCGTATTTCAGACGGAGCGTCAGGTTTAAGGTCCACCATATCCTGATGAGGCGGCCCACCAGTCAAATAAATCATGATGACGGATTTGTGATTACGGATGCCGGAAGCAGCTTCAGCTCGTAATATGTCAGCGAGTGACAGCCCGGTAAATCCCATCGTTCCAATAGTCAGGAATTCACGTCTAGAGAGTCGACCAGGCTTTTCTTGTTGGTGACCGGTGATTTTAAGCATTTTTGGTACTCCAAAGATCGTGGTGACTATTCTACCAAAGCCTGGTGTCCTTAACCTAGTCTGTTTAGTGAAAGCTATTCATTATTCAAAGAAGATGGCCAACCTCGAAAACTGGAACGCTCCACCGATCCCCGTCACACTTTTCCAGATACCAGACGTTGGGCGTTCGTTCTTGATTTCTCAACCTAGCTAAAGAGGTCTAAGATTGGCTTGCCAGTAGTGATTGGCCGCGAAATGCCAGTGTTGTTTTGAGGCTCGTTGAGCGGGATGTCAAGCGCATGATAGATTGATGCGGAGAACTCCTCCGGACGTACCGGGTTGTGAGCGACGTAACCAGCAAGTCGATCTGTCTTACCATAGACTTGACCGCCGGCAATACCACAGCCCGCCATGATCGATGAAAAACATTTTGGCCAGTGTTGCCGACCCGGTGGTTGTTGGGTAAGTATCTTTGGGGTTCGTCCGAACTCGCCCGTTACTACTACCAAAGTATTTTCAAGCATTCCACGGTCATGTAGGTCAGCCAATAACGCTGACAGTGCCTGGTCTAGTCGCGGCAGGCAGAAATTCATGCCATAAGATCCGGACCCAAAGGCATTACCCATACCCATATTTCCGCCATGCATGTCCCAACTACTACTGGGAGGCCCTTTGGTGTCATGGGGGGCTTGGCCAGTCCATCCATTCACGGTAACAAATCGAACGCCGGCTTCTACCATTCGCCGAGCTAAGAGCAGGTTTTGGCCGAGTGGGTGACGGCCATAGCGATCACGTACCGCTTCGGGCTCGCGTTCCATTTGAAAGGCCTCCCGACCCTCTGAACGTGTCATTGCCTCGTAACCCATCTCCCTTAGGTTTGACCAGTCGTTCCCAATGGAGGTTTCGCGGAGTATGTCACTTTCCAGATTTCCAAGCAATGTGCGTCTCTTCGCAAGTCGTGCGGGGTCGCCCAAATCATAAATCGGCGGTGGTTCAAATTTCTCCATCGCTGGATGATTTTTGGCCGATCCGACGAAAACGGGAGCATAAGCCGATCCTAGGTAGCCACCTATTCCAATATTAGGTGCACAGAAAACGGGTGGGCCAACGCATTTAATTAGCCAGGCATTGGAAACGATGTTGCGAGTGCTAGGACGATGCTTTGCGACAAAGGAACCGAGATAGGGCTGGTCGTCGGGGACGCCTTGTTGTACTCGTTTAGCAGATTGCCCGCTTAGTAGATTATGCATTGCATCGAAGTGGTTGCTTATTGCCCCGGGGTGTTGCATCGAATTGATAAGAGTGAACTTGTCGGTATGCTTTGCCAGTTCGGTATGCATCTCGTTGATTTGCATTCCTGGAACTTTGGTGGAGACGGGACGATACGGGCCACGTATGGTATCTGGAGCGTCAGGTTTCATATCCCATGTGTCGACGTGACTGGGGCCGCCGCATAGCAGCACAAAGATACATGACTTTTCGGATCGAACGGGGGTTCCGCTTTCGTCGCGCTGGTCTGTTCCTATAACCGTTCCCGGCATGCCCAGAGCGGCTGTGCCCATTCCGGCGGCCATTAACGCCTGACGGCGATTTAGCTTGTGGTTCTGCATCAATCCATCCTCAAAAACTTTATCTCTATTATCACATCGTCAGCAGCTTATTGCACGTTTAATCATTTACAAAAATATCCCTTCAAGCGTGAACGAACTAGGGAGCGATCAAATTAGGCCAATGATCTTGTACGATAAAAAGTCTTTCCTGTTCCTTCCACAGTCCCTTACTGTAGCGAAGGCGACTCATCATGAGGGGATGATTGTGGATTTGAAAATGCGTCATTAGGGAGTCGACGAAAGTAACGGGGTCCATATACATAGCCGCGTCAGAAGGTGGCGCAAGCCAGTGAGGCTTCTGGCAATAACAAAAATAATCCTGTTTGAAATTTAGCAATTTATTTGCGTTGCGAGCATGGAACCAGCCCCCGCGTATGTGATCCTGAGCAAGGTGATCAGGTGTTGGATGAGCCAAGTTGGAATGAGATGGATAGAAGATCATCCCGTTAACAAAGGTCTTTCGTCGTTCGGCTGTCGGGTAGTACCGTTCACTAAGCGGCAACTGATGAGCCAGCAAACGATTTGTTTTGGACTCAAACGTGTCGGTTGGATTTGGGCCGATGAAGTGGCTCCCAGTCTCATTGGTATGCGGATAGTAGAGATAGTATTTTATAGCCGTTTCACAGTGCGTGAGTACGCCGTCATGATCGCGTACGATGAAATCAAGTTCGCCTATAGTACGTCCGTCAGCGTGAATTTGTAGACCCTGTTCGATAACATCATAAAATGGGCCGGCCTCAAGAATCGCCCTGATGAGCTGTTCAAAATACCGTCCGACCTGCATCGAGTTGCTATGGTCTTTGAGAAACCGAGTGGCTTCCGTTAAATTGGTCGGGCCGAATTCGAGCCTAGCAATATCGCTTGTAAGCAAATTGGGGCAATTGAGCACCCATTGGATATCGTTTTGGATTTGGGTCGTATTCATATCAATACTTTAACTAGTTTGCTTTAAGTGCAGACCTC
>Ga0115011_10000164_pt1 | contig 61109 bp, 106 predicted proteins | sample TroAtlMetagenome_2_FD_88705 | JGI IMG/M metagenome (GOLD analysis project Ga0115011, IMG submission 88705) | Marine eukaryotic phytoplankton communities from Atlantic Ocean - Tropical Atlantic ANT8 Metagenome | ecosystem: Environmental > Aquatic > Marine > Oceanic | place: Tropical Atlantic... | reverse complement strand
TTGATTTCTAAATCAGCAGTCATTGTAATTACAACAGGATTTGCAGCCGTAGATGAAGTGATTGCAGAAGTTGTATTTGTTGATACACTTTCTTTTGTACCAGTTGCACCTGAAGTACCACCAGTTATTAATTCACCATCTGTAAATGTTTGATTAGTTGGTATCTTAATATGACTAAACATTTCCATATCAAATAGATAATGTTTAAATATATTTTGAGAAGATGGTGCTAAGTTTGAAGCACTACCGATACCAGAACCTGTTGTTGCGTTAAATTCGTAACCTTTAGATTTTGCTCTACCTATGTCTAATACTTTGTTTTCTACATTTGTTGAGATATTACCAGCAACATAACTTGAATTAGCAAGTTTTAATTGTAGTGTTTTAAATGCTTCAGACTTACCGGTTACAAAGTTAATATCTGGAGCGTTGTATGCGTTAGATACATTCATAAAGTTTCCAACATCAAAGATAGTATTGAAACCATTTTCAGTTCCTGTACTTCTTGGTTTGTCAACATCTACAAAAGTTGTACCTACTTTATCAATTTCATATCCTCTTACATATGCTTTACCAGGAGATAATCCTAATGCAAGTTTATTAGCGTCACCACCATTTGCAGAAGTATAGATACCTCTATTGTTAGCACCATTATCTAAATGTTCTCTAATATCTAAATCAAAAGGTCTGATTGTATAGTCACCACTTTCGTCAGCAGTTCTTCTAGCAAGTGTATCTTCTAATATAGAATATTCTGTAGTTCTAACTCTATTCTGTAATCTACCATCTTGTAATCTCATTAACTCAACAAAGTTTGAGTCTTCTATAGATGAAGTTGATAGTTTAGATAGTGTTAACGCAATTTTAAATCTGTGAGCACCAGGTGCGTTTGCGTTTGACGAACCGGCAGCGTTATCTACTAGAGAAGTATCTAGGTTAGGTGTAATAAAACTTTCTGTAATTAATAAACCTACTCTATAAGAAGGTGTGTTTGTATACTTGTCTAATACAATTGTTTGTTCAGCAACATTAACAGCATAACCATTAATGTAATAAGTACCAGCTGCAATCGCAGCCGCAGAACCAGTTTCAGCAGACATAACAACACCAGTTAAATTACCTAGTGTTGGGTGTACACCTAAAATAGTTTCAGGTGCTACAAAGTCTGGTGTTTGAGTACTAGTACCAGTTCTTGTATACTTAACATATAGAGTTGCAGGATCCGTTGAAGTTGCAACATCTGTATTGATAACTTTTGCTTTTACACCAGAAGTTTGTCCTGTCATTTCTAGTCCAAGAAATTGTGATAAATCTGTAGTACCAGCAAAAGAAGTAAGTTTGATTGCGTAATATTCCAAGTCAAAAGTAATCTCACCAGGAATCATTTGAGCACCAGATTCAAAAATATGGTTACCCATTTTTTCAAATTGGTTCTGTAGTATCGTTTGTGATTGAGTTAACTCTCTAGCCTGTACAGCAAATGCTGGTCTAAAAAGAATTCTATGGAAGTTTTTATCTTCCGAGAAGTCATCAAAGTACGGCGAGAGGTTAAAGTCAGTTGGACTTGGCATTTATTTTCCTCTTTAAAATTCTATGATTAACTTAACATTCTCCGTTTGGTCAGCACTTCTATTAACAGGTGCTCTGTTCTCAATGTACATTACATCGCCAGAGTCAGCGTCAATTTCAGAAGTTGAATAACCAGAAACTAAAGAAACATTGTTAACCGTTTCAGTATTACCTGTAGGTGTTCCAGTTGCACTAGAAGTTGAACCTGTGATTACATTTGTACCACTAAATAAAGTTCCGTCTCCACTTGCGTCAACACCTTCGTCATTATATCTTGTTTGCGTGTAAAATAAGATATTGTTTGCAGTATCAAATTCTACTACTTTACCAACAGCACCTGTGTTTGTTTGAGTAATTACTTCGTCTGATTGAAAAGTACCAGCACCTGAATTTAATCTAACAGCTTTAGTTGCTCTTAATGTTGCTGTCGTTGCAGCCGAACCAGCAGATTTAGGATCCCTAATCAATGCAACTCTTCTAAAATCGTTTGCAGTTGTAAAGTCACCAGAGTTTGCAGTTTCAGCACCTTCAAAAGAAGTATTAAGTATCACAAAGAAAGCACCTAATTCTTCAAATGGGTCAAAACCGTGACCACCTTTTGGTTCAATAATACAATCTAGTTCAGCACCAGTTAAAGCACCAGCACCGGCAGCATTAATATCTGCTACTCTTACATTTGCAAAAGTATATCCTGATGGTGTTCCTGTTGCGATAACAGAAGTAACCGAACCACTTGAAACCGTAACCGTACAAGTTCCACCAGAACCATCTCCTCTTAAAGGAATGTTTGTATAAGTTCCAGCAGTACCACCTGTACCAGCAGTTTTAATTTTGATTATATTAACATCACCGTCTGTTGCGTTGTTTGTAACCGTTGAGTTAGTTGAAACTCCCATAAAGTCTGTTGACAAGAAGTTTGCTTGTTGAGCAGCAGACATAGTGTACATATATTTCCATTTGTATCCATCAGCAGTTTCTAAAATCAAAGTTGACTCGCCAGTAGGTTCAACCGTTGAAGGTGTGTTATTATCGTTATCTAAACACTTATAAACATTGAAGTTGGAATTTAAAACATAGAAATTTGAATCATATAAATTAGTTGCACCACTATGAGCACTTTGTAAATTAGTGGAACCAGTAATTCTGTTTCCATAGTCGTGTCTGTAAATATCATAAGTTGTATTTGTTGTCCAGTTAATTCTAGGACAAGCGAAACTTACATCTGAGCTTGTAATTCTTTTAGCGGCAAGTAAATCATCAAAAGTATCATACTCATCTTGTACTGAATCCGCTGGGGTTACTGGAGCACTATCTGTTCCAATATTTTCTGTTCTACCATCTGGTCTAGTTTTAGTACCAAACGCAGAAGGTTTTCCTATACCTAGATAATAGATATTAGGAGACGCTTCACCAAAAGATTCTTCAAATTGCTGAGCGTTATTTCTTCTAAATTTGTTTGTTATAATTGCTGGCATTGTTTAATTCCTATGTTCTTTGATATATTTATACATCTTCTCATTAACTCTATTAATCTATATTAATTACTGCTCCCATACCACTATGTGAAGTACATTGATAATACAATGTTGACGGAGCATTCATTGGTACCGTAAATGTTAGTGTTCCTGAAGAAGCACCGTTATTGGTTACTCCGAAAGAATATGCAGAACCACCTGACGCAGTTCTAATTTCAAAAGGATGTGAACCACCTTGGTTCATTACGAATTGATATGTAAGACCTTTCTTTAAGTATAAAACTGGGTCATTTTGTGCTGATGGAAAACCATCACCATTAAATACAAAATCAGTTGAACCATTTGCAGTTACCGTAAATTGTGCTGATACTCTAGTAGCAGGAGTATAATCATTAGGTCTCCATCTTCCTACACCTGCAACATTCTCATATACTAATACTTGTCCATAAGACGGAGGATTAGTTGTTGTGTCTACATCTGTAAACGAATTGATACCATCATTTTCAGATAGTAATCCTATCCAACCTGAAGAGGTTGCAAAAAGAGCAAGATTATTATTTGTTGTTACCGCAAAGGCACCAACACTATTTGTTGCGTTAGGTAATGACGCTGTGTTAACGAAATCTGATTTAACAACAGAACCAGAACCACTTAAACTTATTTTACCAGTTCCTTGAATTGTATAACCGGCAGTATCTAAATTACCACCTAAACTTGGCGCACTATCAGCAGATACAGGTACAGATAATGTCGTAGGTCTCCATTGACTTGAACCGGCATTCCATATTAATGCTTGACCACTTGTAGGTGCTTGTGTAGTTGTGTCTACATCTGATAATACATCTATAGATGAAGCAGAAGATACAAGTTCATTCCATACACCGTTAGCGGCATAGTAAGATTTATAAGTTGTTGTATCAACAGCAAACGCACCAGCATAAGTTGTTGCATTTTCAAATCCTGCAAGAGCAGTTCCACCTTGTGCAATATAAGAACCAAGAGTTGCAGCTCTAATTTGAACATTACCAGAAGAAGTTCCTGTAAAAACAGGATTGTCTATTGTTTTGTTTGAAAGAGTTTGGTTATCTGCTAAGGTTACGACATTTGAATCTATATCAAATTTAATTGTGTCATCTAAAACCGTTGAAGTTAATCCTGTACCACCAGTAAAGTTAAGAACATCACCTACCGTATATTGGTCGTTTGTTCCACTATCAGCAGATAAGTTAATTACAGAACCTACTTGTTTCCAGTACATATCGGCAGCACCGTCAGTTGCAAGTACATATGTTGAAGTACCAGCACCTGTAGGAAATCTTAAAGAACCAAATTTAACTCTACCAGTACCATTAGGTATAATATTAATATCAGCATTTCCTTGTGATATAATATTGTTTCCGTTAACATCTAAATCACCACCAAGTTGTGGAGTTGTGTCTACGGATATATCTCCTGCAGCCGCAGAAGCAGTTGGTTCAAATCTATTATTAGAAGTATTCCATTGAAGTACTTGGTTAGAAGAAGCACCACTAGTTGTTATCTGTAATGACGAACCGTCGCCTAAGGCCGTGTAAATTTCATCAAAATTATCGTTGACCTTATCACCACCTACACGCAGGTTATCACCTGTGCCGTCATTCGCTGTGGTTCCTAATCCTATACTTTGTTTTGCCATATTTTTATCTTCCTATCCTAATATTTATAACCGATTTTAAGCAGTTGAGTCAAATCTCGCTGTTCCGCTACTAAATTTTTTCTGTGTATTACTAAATCTACCTTGAGGCACTAAAACCGTAGCAGGATATGTAATATATGTCTTTGCAATAGTAGTTAAATCACCATATTGCAAGTCTGTACCATCAGCATTAGTATTTGTACCTATTGCCTTTAATTCTGCTACTCTTGCCCAATTCATTGCAGAAGCAGACATTGATTGTTGAAAGTATTTATTGAAACTTCTTAATCTTGGTCCTGCATATACTGACCCAAAGTTTGTATTAACCGTTCTAAAATTATAAAACGGTTTAAATTGAAATGTGAAACTTATTTTTGTTCTATGTAGAGTTAAGTCTCTTGTGTTAGTTGCAAAAGGTGAAAGAGCAGATTGTACAACATCAGCAGGTAAACCTAATTGTCTATCGTTAGAACCAGTACCTCTTAATGTAGTACCATCATCTATTGTACCTAGTCTTCTTCCAAAGATTGTACCAAACAATGTATTCAATACTGAAATAAATGGACTTGCCTCAATACCAGTAACCCTACCAATAACAGGCATTCTATTTTTCGCATTAAGTCTACTTTCAATATTTACTTGTGCAGTAAAGTAGAAACCAGCAGGGTGCATTGTCTTTTTAAATGCGTCTCTCCATTCATCAATAGTACGACCTACTTTAATAACATAAGAAAAGTCCTGATAGTATAAACTATCTTGTATCTTCATAGTTGTTTCTGATAAGTGACCATCTTCTGAAATATATTTACCTTCACTTGTTGAAGTACCTACAACATTAACCGTTGCAGTTGCTAAATCTGTTTTTGCCATTAGACCAGTTACCGAAGAAAGACCACCAGTCATAACTTCGTGTCCTATAAATGCACCACTAACATCTTTTAATCTTAATAGACCTCTTGTTGCGTCCCAAGATAATACAACACCTGTACTACCTGAAGTTCCACCAGTAACCGTTTCTCCTACAGCATAATTACCTGAAGATAGTAATATAATAATTGATTGTGGTAATTTAACCGTTGGTGGAGATGGACTTAAATCGTGTTTGAAACCAGGTTCAACCGTATTGATACCTAGAAGTTTTCCAATATCTTTTCCGTATGCGTAAATCTCAGCAGACAAACCATTATCAGAAGTAATTGTAACCGTAGGTATTTTAGTATAACCAGAACCACCTTTAATTAATCTTATATCTGTAATATCACCTAGACCAGATTCTAAAACCATTTTACTGCCTGGGTTAATATCATTCTTACTTGTTGCGTCTTCAAATATAATATGGTCGTAACCACTTCCAGTTTCTCCTGCAATTGCACCATTAACAACAGCAACTTCTGCTATTGCACCGGCACCATTTGTATTTGCATTATTGAAAACTAGTTTGTCGCCTATTTGATATTGTGTACCAGAAGCATTTATATAAAAATCTGTAATTTGTCCAGCACCTATTTCAGCAACTTGACAATTTGCACCAGCACCACCACCTATTAAATCTACAATGTCAGATTCTTCAAATAGAGAACCATCATTTGTAATTGTAAATTGTCCAGGTATACCTGTGATAGTTGTTTTAATATACAAGTCGTCTGTATCAGTTTCAGTACCTCTAATAGTTTCACCTACTTGGAATGTACCTACAATACTTTCTTGGTTTAATAAAAATTCAGATACAACTTCACTTGAAATCTGAAAACGAGATATGTTTTCTACAATCGCAGTTGCACCAGAAGTAATACCTTCAACTTTTCTTCCAATTAATTTACCAGTATCACCGACTGAATTAATACATCTTAATATTGTGTTTGAAGTAAACTCACCATCTGATACTCTAAGCATTTGTTCTTTAGGATAAAATGTTTCAGAAGAGATACCAAATAATAATCTAAAAAATAATTCGTGTCCTTTTGCAGTACCTTTAGTACGATACAAAGATTTAACTCTTTTAATTAATTCTCTTTTGTTTAGATTGTCTGTTAAATTTTCAGGTATTGTATTTAATACTTCATTTCTAAATTGAGATAAGAAGTGTGAGATAACTTTATCTGGATCTCTAAATGATAATAAGTCTTGTATTGTTTTTACAGGATTAGGTCTATAAGTTCCTGATACACCAGACGCTTGAGAAGAAATACCTGTAACCGTTTCACCTTCTATAAATTTATCTTCTGCTGTAATGAATAATCTATTGTTAACTAAATCTTCTGCTAATATAACAGCAGTTGCGTTTGATGTTTCGCCTTTAATTGTTTCACCAGTTGTAAACTTACCAAAAGAAGAAGTCTCTTGTAAGATTTTAGAACCGGCGTCTATTTGAGTTGCTTCTGAACCAAGTCTACTTGCGTCTAATATTAAATTATTAGATTGACCTGTTTCTGTTTCTAGTAAGATACCATCTGTAGATTGTGAAGAAGTAATTTGCAGTTCAGCAGATTCCATTAACTGGAAATAAGTTTTGACAAACTCTAAAAATTTAGGATGCTGTTCTAATGCAAATTCAGGTAACTGACCTTGCAGAAGGTTTGTAATCTTCTTATTAAACTTCATCTAATTAATATGCAGAAGTGGTAGTATAACCGACACCAGCATCCGAGCTTCCTCCGACAAAGGAATCCTTCTCAACCTTAATCGTTGAGTTAGTAATATCTAACTCTAAAATCTGGTCTCTAACAGGAACAATATCGTTTGAAGCAGGTTGCACGGTTACTTCTATCACCGTTGAAGCACTCCCTCTTATATTTGAAATTTCTGTAATCTGTAATGAATTAATTGTAATTGCACCAGTTGTATAATCAATCGTACCTTGTGTTGAGTTAGTATAAACTCTAGTTGCACCTGATAGATAGTATGCTCTTATATTTCCATTACCATCATCATCTAAAAATTGTTCAAAAGTAGAACCTGCTACTTTGAAACCTGTAGATGTAACCACACCACCCATTGCTGAATTATGTCCAGTATGTGGATTGTAAATTGCATTTCTAAAGTAAATGTTATACTTCAAAGATGAATTTAATGTAGGGGCAAATGATTTTCTAATTTTTAATGTTGTGATGTTAGATAGTATACTTCCGTCTGTTTCATCAATCTCTTTGATAACTTTAGAATGTCTAAACATACTATCAAATTTTTGTAAAGTTGATACATTGTATCTACCTAGTGTACTAATAATATCTGCTTTAATTGTTTCAGCGTCTTTAGTAGTTGCTCTTTCATTATACTTTGCAGTTGAATTTAAAACAATACTTGTTATTTCAGGATCCACAATTTGAGGTGTTACCGAAGCAACATTATATTCTTTTAATTGTGAAACTATATCTGCTTTTGTTTGTGTTGTTAGTGTAGAACCTGAAGTAGGTTTGATTGCGATTTTTACAACACCGTAAACTGGTGTTACGTCATCTTCACCTCCCCAAGCACTAACTGATTGTGTGTTAGGATAAATTGATATTACTTTTGTTTCATAATCAGAAGTTGTTACCGCTCTATCTTGTGCAGTATATTGAAGTGGCGCATTGAAACGAATACTCTCTTTTGTTTCAGGTGCTGAACCACCTTGTGCTTCTGATACGGTAGTAACCGTGATATTTGAAAACGAACCAATATTACCAGCAGGATTAAATAGTTTAGCACCATTCGCTTCTGACCTATTGGTTACGATATAATCCATAATTATGATATTACCGTGTTCTAATTTCTTACCGATAATACCATCACCAAACTTAACTTTAAATTTACCTGTATCTGTTTCTGATAAGAAGTATATTTGACTTTCGTTATTTAATTTTAATAATCCAGAAACACCTGTATATGTTTCAGAAGTTTGGTCATTTAAACTCTTTTGTACTTTTATTTGTAGTGTAGTTGTATCAGCGTTTACACTAGGTATTATATATTTTTGGTCTGGGTCTTGTGTGTCAACCGTATATCTAAAGGTTACTGGTGTACCTTCGTAAACAGGTATACTAGAAAATTTAAATACACCATCAACAGGTGAAGTTGTTGTATCTGTATTAGTGATAAAGTTATAAGTTGTTCCGTCTATAGAAGAAGTAAACACCGTACCTTTATTCATTGTTAAAGTTGTTCCTGTTGCGTCATTGACAACAACATCAATATTTGCTACAGGTGCTTTTGCACTTGCAGGTGTATAACCTAACATCTTAGCAAGTGAAACTACATTTGCTCTAACATCAGCAGAATCCAAATACATTTCGTTTGCTAACATATTAGCATTGAAACCTAGATAGTGTGTATTGTAAGCAAGTAAGTCTAATAGAACAGCGAAACCACTACCTTCAAAGTTGTAGTCTGAAAATTCAGGTTGTCCTTGTAAGAATACTTTTAAATTTTGTTTTATCTGGTCAAAATCCAGTTCTGTAATATCTAGTTTTGTACTTGCCATCTATCTTAACCTTTGTAAAAATGTTTCTACTACGATTGGTGATTGAATACCTACAACATAGAAACTAATTTGTAAGTGGTATCTATTTGCGTCTATATCAGGACTTGCAACGATACTTTCAATACTTGCTCTAGGTTCAAAGTTAATTAAAACCTCAGCAACTTTTCTTTCTAAATTAAGAGCAGTTAACGGCGTCATATTTTCAAATAACAATGCTCTTACATCACTTCCTATTTCAGGATGAAAAGGTCTCTCATAATGATTTGTTTGTATTAAATTCTTTACACTTCTTTTAACAGCGTCTACATCAATAAGTTTAACCACATCTCCTGTAACCGGATTTCTTGTGAAATCTAGGTCTAAATCAGAATAAATCCTATTTACTCTTTTTTTACTAGTGCTTGCTTTTGAATCGTAGAATGCCATAACACTAATATTTATACACTAACCGGCAAAGACATTAGGAGAACCTTGAGCAACACTTGTACAACCCGATATTGCGTCACCTACACGACCACAACCTTTGCCATTTATAAAGACCGTAGTACTACCAGTTGCAATAGGGGCAGCGTGTGCTGGGCAAGGTAAACCAGGTAATAAGTGTACCGTGTTATTATCGCCTTGTCTACTAACAGCTATACCATTGCAAAATACATCTGGAGAACCTACTGCTCTTGCAGGTGTACTACAATGGGTAACATCTTTATCTCCTATCCTCGTAACCGCAGGCATTCTCTCTCCATTAATTGTTTTAATTTGTCGTTAAAGGTTTCTATTAAATTATGTTCTTCTTCTGTATGTGGTTCTTCAGGATATTTAGGCTCAAACGAAATGACCGCACCTATCTCATTAGGAATTTCATCATATTGAGTATAAGTGTGTAGTTGATTGCCAATTTTGATAACAAATTTGCCTTCCACTATTTTCCTTGTCCTTTATATGCTTTCCAACTTCGTTTTTTACTCTTATTCATAGATGATTTTTTTATCATCCTTTTTCTGACCCCTTGTGAAGTCTTTTTTCCCTTACCTGGGGAATACAAACTCACACCAAACTTTGGTAACGCCATAAAATCCTTTTGTTAAGTATATTTAGTTGAAAATTAAAAAGGACACGAAATTTGTCCCGTTCTAAACGCAATAAATTTGTCTTTTTCTACCGATTTGTAAATTGATTCGCTGATTCGTCCGTAATCGGGTGTAAATTTACATTTTTTCCAATGAATTCCACAACTATTTAAGAAAAATAGAGAACAAAACAAGAACACTAGTATTTTTTGTTGATTTTTTTTCATTTTAGGGCATTTTTTGCTTGACAATGTTATTAAACTATGGTAATATGTATGTATATTATGAATAAAACGAAAGGACAAAACACTATGAATACTTTTTTTAGTATTACTGCTATACTTTCTGCCATTTTGGCAGTTGGTTCAATTGAAGATTGTGGAGGTCATTGTTTAGGACAAGAAAACTGGACAATGTTTTTTATAATGCTTGCAATAATGATAGGTTCAGTTGTTGGAACTATCTTAACACTTAAAAATGAGGACCAATAATATGATAAAAGTTGATAAATCTGCTGATAACTTAAATGATGGAATAAAAAACTTGATGGCTGGTGCCAAAGAAGACTATTTTAAATGGTCAACTATGGGTGGCAAAGAATTATCAGGTTATTCAAAAGAACAAGTTGATAATTGGGATAGTAAAACAAAAATCAAAGAAGGTAAGAAGTACATTAAGATTGTACAAGATACTGGAGTTTTTTGTTTTATCGCAAAAGAAGACTTTAAACATTTTAAGAAAGGTGATATATTGAAAGCCGCTGGTTACAATGCACCTGCCTTAAATTCACCTAGAGGAAATGTTCTTACTGGAAACTATCCAATCCAGTGGACTGGACCTTTATATCTTAAATAGAAGGAGTATATTATGTCAGAAGTGAAATTTAATGATTTAAATAAAGTGTTAGAATGGATTAGAGAACCTAGTCATAAAGAACACTTATATATTGTTGAGGCTTGTATTGCAAAAGCAAAAGCCGAAGACATTAACAAGTTTGCTGTCGGAGCAAAAGTGATATTTGGCAGACCTCGTGGTAAACAACATCACGGAGTTATTGTTAAATGTAACCCGAAGAAAGCTGTAGTTATGGAAGAAGGTCGTGGTAAATGGACCGTGCCTTATTCTTTAATGAAGTTAGCTTCATAATAATAATCTTAACGGAGAATATTCATATTACAATCCTTTGTTGCCGTAGTCTGGTTATCAGGCTACGGTTATTTTGATTTTGAATCAAAAGATATGCGGATGCTAGGGGACTTTCCCAATTGTTTATCTGCTCATCGCCTCGCTAAAAAAGAATATCCACAACACAAAGCCTTTTATTGCGTAGATAAGAGCCATTATGAAAGGTACAATAAATGATTACTTTTTTGATGATTTATGGTTTAGTCAGTTTTGCTGGCTGTATCGTATCAGAAACTTTAGTCTGTATACCTGGACTATTTTAAGGTAGGTGCGTAAGGTGTGTAACCTTGTTCAGCAGCTTGTGTATCATCTTCTGAAATGATTTGCTTGACTTCTGGACAATAATGTTTCATCATACTTTCAACACCTTGTTTTAAAGTAAGTTGAGACATAGCACACCCAGCACAACTTCCTGCCATTTGTAATTTTAATACTCCTTCTTGTGAAAAAGAAAGAAAGTTAATCTTACCATTGTGTGCAGCTACACTAGGTGCAACTTTATCGTCTAGTATGAATTTAATTTTGTCAATTGTTTCTTGTAATTCTTCTGGTGTCATAGAAACTTACCTATAAGTCGTAAGAAGTATAGAATAGGTATTACGAAAAGAGCCGCAACAATACCTTGTTCTAACATCATTAGTACAAAAGCAAACGCCATAAATCCATAAAATGCAATTGTCTTCCAATGAAATAGTATTGCAAGTATACCTAAACCTATAATTTTTAAATATTCTTTTATCATATGTTATTCTGGTCCGTATTAGGATTCATCATCATTTGTGCTACTTTATCATCTTCTAAATTTAACTTAACAGGATTAAGTTTTGATTGTGGTTGATTTTGTTCTAGTACATAGTTACCACTTATACTAATTCTTTCAAACTCTTTAAAGTATGGTGGTACCGTATGTTGTAAAGCCGCAGGAAAAACATACATCAAACCTTTATATGGTTCTACTGAAAAACTATTTGATTGTAGTTTTGTAATCTGTTCACCATAATGAAATATTAGTTTACCTGCTATATTAGTATTTGTAGGTGGTACATCTTCTGTAAATATCTTTTCATCTATATCACCAAATATAACAAAACTAAAAAGACCACCGTGGTCGTGTAAAGGATTATAATCACCTGCTTGTTGAAAGTTAATCCATAATTGTTGTAATCTTAATGCACCCATACCACCACTATTACCTAACATCATCTTTTCTATATTAGGCCAATCTTTACCATATTGTGATTGTAGTATTTCAAAAAACTCAAATACTTTTTGAACGATTGCTTGGTCTGCTCTGTTTCTAACATCTTTATCAGGACCTGCAGGAAATAGAACAGAAGTACCAGACTTCATATTACCTGCTAGTTTTAATCTATGGTCTAAATCTTTTTGTTCTCTTGTTCGTTGACCTTCTGCTATCAGCATATCAACAATCTTTGTATCTAATTCTGTACGATAGACAGGTGGTCCAAAAGGATATAATACTTCTCCGTTTATCTTCGGATGTACTATTTGAGGTATTACGGTTTGTTCTCTAAATTTTGTCATTTTAATTCACTCCAATAATTACTATACAACATAATTACTTCATTGTCAATATGCCGTGTTCTTTTAATGTATCGGCAAGAAACTTCTTTTCCGCTTGTAATATCTTATTTTGTGTTTCTAATATCTTTATCTTTTTATCTAAATCGTTGTCGCCTCTTTCATCATCTAATATCATTTGTAATTGTTTCTTTAACAACTCACTTTGATATTTGTGGTCTTTTTCTATAGGTATACAAGACCCACAAGATTCTGAATATAACAACTCTTCTTGTTTTATTCTATCATAATTCATTTTATACTCCAAAACTTTCTCCACAACCACAACTACTTGTTGCGTTGGGATTCTTTAATTCTAAAAATGACCCAAATATCTCCTTACGATATTCTATAGTCATACCTGCTAACATTAATATGCTAGACTTATCAACCAACAATGTAAAGTTATCGTGTAAGATAACCTCATCATTAGTATCTGCTTCATCTTCAAACTTCCAGTCGTATTTAAACCCAGCACAACCACCACCTTTAACTTCTAAACGAACATATTTTTTGTTATGTTCTTTTGCTAAAGTTTGTAGATGTGATACTGCGTTATCTGTTAAGTTTATTAAATTACTCATAAAAGTATTTAGGGGAGATTTAACTCCCCCAAAATATTACCAATTATCGGTTGATTTGACTACTCTATGGCCAAGTACTTTGTTTTTGTTAACACCTTCTTTAAGTGTATAACCAGAAGTACCATTACCATTTATATCCACTTCTGTACGAGAAGACGCAAGAGCCTTTTCTTTACGCTCTATTTGTTTCTTCTTTCTATAAGTGGAGAGTAAATAAGTATGTCTATTCATAACACCCTCCTATGTTTCAAGTTAGGTGCGTTCCTTCAGGCGAGTGCCTTACTTCCGACCAAAAATGGTTGAACGAATAAAACTATTTATATATTTACGACTAGTTATTAATAATGCTGGTAATATAAAATAGTAAAATTCATCTAACATAGAAGAACCAACAATCTTATTAAATTCGCTTCTTTCAGTATAAGTCCCGATTATCACAACATAAAGAAACGCTAAACCATACGCAACCATTACCGTTATACCGGCCCAAGTTAACAATCGCAAACACATAGAGAACAAGAGTCGCCCTCTCCCTATTAGGTATTCAATTCTATCAACTAACCACAATCCATTAATCATTTTAATCTTTCCAATCTAAAGGCGTATTATCTATCTTACAGACAGAATGGAGAAACCACTTAATAAACCTTTTAAGGTATCTAACGATATGCCTTCTTATTAAAAATCGTACAACTCTCATTACAATTAAGATAGGCGAACTTAATACATCAAAGACTAATATCAATATGTCAACAGAAATGTCAACGAGATTATCAGTAGTGATGGATTTTTGCGCCTTTCCTCGTATGCGCTGTAGTCGTTCCTTGAAAGTCATTTGTGTGTCCTGTTCCTTAGCTTAGCTATTCTCTGGAAGTCTCAACACACTTATGTATAAGATTCACAAATTCTAGCGTAAAAGACTTGTTAACAGATTTACTGCTAACGCTAATATAGTAAGTATTTCAACCATTACTCGCTCCAGTTGAGTGTTAATATTACTGAAAATATTTATAAAAAAGTGCTTGACAAGGAGTGTAGAGTTTGATAGTATGTAAGTATGATAAAGAAAAGGAGTATATTATGAGTCATCCAATACCAACAATGGTTTATGAACAAGAAGGTTATGCTTTGAAAAAAGATAATACTGAACTATTACTTGACGCTACGGGAACGACATTCGTTGACCCATATGACGCAAATGCTGAAATGCCTTTGATAGTTGAGACTAAAGAAGACATTGAGAAAGCAATGAATAATAATGAAGTAAATGACCCTATGACTATTATACAAGTAAAGTCTGATAGTTGGGGCGATGTTGAATATTTTTTTTAGAAAGGACTGAATAATGACATTTTATAATAATGATGATATTTACAATGATATAACAAAAGAAGTAGATGAGCTTCACAATAAGATAGATAAGTTAACGAAGCTTGTAGAGAAAATTAGCTCGGAAAAAAATTCCCAAACTCAAAGCCGAGATATATCAATAGGATCCACAGAAGACCCTTTATTAGTTGAAATGTAAAGAAGTAGAGACCTGCTATTTTTAAGAGTTTCTTCATAATTTATATTTAGTATAGTCTATTGCATTTATAGATTACCCAGCAGGTCCTAGTTATAATTGCCCTAATTGCTATCAGGATTTCCGATAACAAACCGGCCCTAGTTGAGATTGATTGTCTTACCTGTCTTTGTGTTATCGCCTGTAACCGTTTCAGTACGAGTGCCTGCGATTGTTTCACTATGACTTCCATCTACGGTTAAAGTGTAATTACCACCTACCTTTAAGTTATAATCACCACCACTATTTACATTGACTTTACCTACTCTGGTGACTACATTGACATCGCCAGTATCTACTTGTATATTAAGATTTGCATTAGCACCTACTTGTATATCATAGTGGTTGTTTAATGTAGCAGACTTGTTAATGTATATCTTATGGCGGCCATCTATACTAATATCACTATCGCCTTCTATATAAGTCTTATCTGAACCAACGGCCATCTTATAATTGTGGCCTTTTATTATATTGACTTGGTCGCCAGTTGGTGTCCATTCTAAAGAAGTACCTATCTTGTGCCTTATGTGTATACGCTCTGCGGCTGGCGTATCGTCAAACTCTTGTATATGACCACTTTCTGTTTCCGTTACCTTATTATATGGATACACAGCAGCGTATGATATAGCAGGCTGTGACCACTTTGTTGTATCAGAACCTAATATAGTACTGCCATCAGCAGCAGTCTGACTATCAAAGTCCGCTGTAGCAACATCTGTTATTCTGGTCGCTGTTCTTATTTCATTAACTAAACTATTGTCGCCTTGTGCTAATCTGTTTGTATCTGTCTCATTAATGTATTTAGGATACACACCAGAGCCATCATAGTAGGCCTTTGAATAATAACGACTAGAATACTCAATTGGTTTTCCTGGGAGTACTCCAAGAACAACTGGTTGTTGCGCCTGCTCTCCATCTCTAAAGAAACCATATACCCAAGTACCTTTTACCAAAAATGTTGGCGACTGGCCCAGGCCCGATATACCGCCGGCAGTCGTAGGTAATGCACATTGCGCCCACGGCAAGTCCGCTGTAGGTAAAACGGTAATGTCGTCTGAATGGTAACCCAAGCACCTTACACGCACTCGGCCTACCTTATGAGGATCCTGTCTGTCTTCTACTATTCCTGTAAATGTGATAAACTTGGCCATATTTTCTTCCGATACTTGTACCTTTTAGATAACATCAGATACTATTATTTTTACTATTTATTCTAAACCTACGCAACTGACACGCTAGTGTCATATCTTTGAGCATTATTCGTAATACTGCCGTGCGTATAGCGATTGCTTCTAGTACGCCGACTTTATGATTGAGTTCGTCTATTGCGTATGTTCCTTTAAAAAACTTCTGTAAGATTACTTTATACAGAGCATCCTCATAGGTCTTGCGTATGGTTCTAAATGTGTTGCGTAAAGGGTTGTTTAATTCTTTCATTGTTCTAATCATTGTGTTTTTGTTCTCATTTTGTTCTCATTTATTCTGGTTTGTATGTCAGCAGATAGAGTGGAGCGTGTGCTGAGATACCCTAATCTATGCCCTTTAGACCTCTGGAGGGGCGTCTCGGAGGGCGATTCTCTATGGTTCTCTCTAGTTGTTGTCATATGAATAAACTACGAATATTCTCTTAATATTCATCAAAGATTCCAAAGATACCTTCATCTATCTTCTCTTGCTCAAAGACTTTACCTTTATCTTCTTTTCCTTCTTCTACTTTAATTGTTTCATTATAGTATGGCGATTTTACACTATCTTTCAGACATTCAACGGTCATTGAGTGGTAACTCTTTGCTGGTATAACTTTATGTATTATACTTGATACTAACCATCTGCCTGACATTATATGGTCTTGGTCTATATCACCAACACTTATACTTTCGTATCTAGGCAGTTCTAATCCAACCATTTCACCAACTGATAATCCTGTGTATCCAGGCACATCAAATTTTACTTTAAAGCATTCTAATGCTACCTCTTGTGCTATTCTATTCAGCATTGAGTTTTCTGGCGATACAGAAGAATAACCATCATATTGATTTTCTGTCTCACTACTATGAAAGAAAGTACCATCTGCGTAATCTGTAAGTGCCAAGTTATTTCTAAATGGATAATTAGGTAGTAATTTCTTATCACCTTGTCTCATACCCATACCATCGTGCTCTGTATGATGTTGTGTATCATAGTTCTTTTCGTAATTAAAATCTGCATTACTAAATGTCTTGTTAAATAAATCTGTCTTTAATACACGACTTGCAACACCACCCATACCTAACATTTTCATAAGATTAAACTGGTCTATAACTTCATAACTAAACATTGTCTGCATTTCTTGGGTAACATCACGGTTACCTTTATCTCTTGTAGTACCTGCCATAGTTGGTTTAAAATAACCATTGTTAGGTCTTGTACTATCTAATCCTACTGCCATCATATTCTCATATGAACGGCAATGAAATCCATCTGCTGTCTCGTACCATTTAAATCCTGTTGAATTAAACTGACTTGATTCTGCCATACTGCATAAGAAATCAATTGCCTTAAATGGTCTAAATCTAGGAACGACTAACTTACGACTACCTTTTGTTCCTTCAATGTAAATGTCTTTACTAGTACCTAATTCAGATAATGCTACACTAGAAATCATATCAGATACAGCACCACTAAATGGTCTTTGTACTTTTAAAGTTTGATTGGTAATTTGTTCTTTACTACAGAAGTATAGAATATAGAATTGTGACCTAGGATTATGTGGTTGTTTCTCACCTATCTTGTAGATGACCATAGGATACTTTTCAAAATCATAATATCTACTAGAACCTGGTGTACCTAGTTTAAATGATAATAGTTCATTGCCAGTCAATGGCATATTGTTAGGCAAACCTGTACTATCTGATATAACTAACTGACCTGTTAAGTTCTTCTCATTTATATCTTCGTAAATATTGATTTCAGCAACAAGACTTGTTATATCTGTTTTCTTTGCTTTACTTGAACCGTCAAAAGACTCTCTACTATGTACCACTATTTCAGATAGCGTATAGTCACCTGCCTTTTTCAGGTCATCGGTTTTAAGTTTGCTATACATTATTATTCACCTATTAATTTGTCAAACTCATCTAAAAATGTTGATAGATATCCTTGGTCTAACAATTTGATTTCGCTTATATCGTTTTGTTTTCTTTGTTCGTATTCTCTATTAGATACAGATACAGAACCTGCGTCTGATTCCATACATTCTATATGGACACCTGTATCGCCACTAGTTTGTTTCTTTTCGTAATGATGTATACCTTCTGGATTTGTATACTTGTCTTTTAAAAATGTTTCAAATTCTGCATATGACATAGGCCAACCATAGTATGCGTCTGTTATATTATTTGTCAACAATATAATCCAGTGATATTCTGATTTACCGAAGTGATTAAATGCTACATCTTCTGGTCTTTCGCCAGGTTGTACAAAGTACTTCTGATACAGCATAGCTGCGTCTAATACTTTTTCTCTTACCTTTACTCGTTTGATTATGTTAGTTGCCAGTTTTGCTTTCTGGTCACCTTTCATATCATATAGTATAAGTGGGAAACTTGAAAAATACATTTATTAATATCCTTTAGCGATTGTCTCTTTAGTCATAATTTCTGTTTCTGCAAATGTACAATTCATTGTTGTTGTTATAGGTGCAGCTCCTCTATCGTCTTCTCTAAATGTATGGAATGTTCCTTCTGTTGCATAGTCAACATCCATACCTGTCATAACACAACGAGAAATCTGTGGTATATAATCGTTTGTCTTGCCACGATACATATAAGTTATTTGAAATTCAGATGGAGACAAAAATGCTGATTTAGTTTTATTACTAAATTCAGGTAACATATGAAATTTAAATAACTTGATAATCTTTTCTACATTTAACATTTCTTTTCTATTCTTTGGTGCAAATGTAAATGGAAACTGGAATTCTCTAAATGGTACACTTCTAAAAACTTGTTCGTTAAATGGATTTAATGCTCTACCCATTGACTTATCTATTGCACCTCTAACATCACCAACACCAGGCAATGCACTTACGATACCGGTTACTGCCTCACCTAATACTCTTTCTATCACAGCACCACCACCATCAATCATTGCTTCTTTGAAAGACATATCTTTACCTGCTTCCATACTAGACGCCATAAGACCAGCAAGACCAGTTGCTAAGTTTTCATAGTTTGCTTTGTATGAGAATTTTGCAGCTTCGGCAGGTGTATATAAACACACCGTATCACTAATTCTTGTATGTGTATGTGAACCACCTTGACCAATACCAGAGGACATTTCTCTTGCCTTTCTAGTTGTCGTTAACTTCGGAGCAGCTGCTGAATCTGCTGTTGCAATTGCATTACGATTAGCTTCTGCGTCATCATCGGCTGGTACTTCTATCATTCTCTTCATATTACTACCATATGATGTTTTTCTGTTTTCAATAATATCAAATATTACATAGTGACCTTCATCTAACATACCTGTTTCTTCAGGATAATATATCTGACCCCAATTAATTCTGGAACGGACTCTACCTTGCATAGCGTCACCTGAACCAATCTCTAGTGGTGATTTGTTTAAAATCTGTCGTGCTTTTGCTTTAGTCGCTTCACTATTCTCGGCACCAGTAAACTGATTGCTGAAGTTGTCTATTTGTGATGTTATATCACCAGCAAGACCATCAACAAATCCTTTTACAGCATTTGCACCTGAATTGATACGACCTTTTATAACTTGACTTACTTTGTTTGTATATCCCATATATAAATATCCTTATGAATTGTACTAATATTTATACAGGAAATGGCAATGGCAACAGCAAGTTATAAAGGCAAATATAAACCTCAAAACAAAGACAAATACATCGGTAATCCTAATAGAGTTGTTTATCGGTCTAATTGGGAGAGAAGATTTATGGTATACTGCGACCGTAATGAGGCAATCAAACATTGGGGTAGTGAAGAGATAGCAATCCGTTATCGTAATCCTGTGACCAAGAAATTACACAATTACTTTCCTGATTTCTTTGTAGTTACCGACAAAGGTAAGTACATTATTGAAATCAAACCAAAGGCGTTCACCGTCAAACCTAAACCTAGGTCTCGTAAAACTAGAGCATATATCAATGAAAGTTTAGCGTATATTAAGAACAAGGCTAAATGGAATGCAGCCGTTCGTTATTGCGAAATGCAAGGTTGGGAGTTCAAAATCTTTACAGAAGATGATTTAGGTAAGTTTTAATAATAACCAAGCAAGTAATCCAATTATAATCAGTTCAGCAATACTCACTTCAGGTTTTAGATAAGCAGTTCTTATTCTCAATGCTCTTGTAATCCTAGTAAATAGTTCTGGATTATTGTGCATAACCAATATGAAGATTGCCAATGTTATTAGTATTATTTCCAAATTAAGTTAGTGCTGTTAGTTTTTCCCATTTTGATGATGGGTCTGGATTTCTATTACCACTTCCTGCGAATATAGATTCCTGATTGTTTGTGGTTACAATTTGTCTATTGTCTTGTGATACACCAACATTATTACCTTTACCTGCTTGAGTAGCACCTTCTTCACTCAAAGTTTTTGCGTTCTCTTTATTGTTGGCTGCTACTTTTTCCATTGTAGCATTTGATTCTATTTCTGCTTTCTTAACTTCGTCTGTTTCTTCAACTTCTTTAGGTGCACCTTGTGTATCTGTTGACAATGCAACTTTCTCCATACCGATATACTTACCAAACTTATCTACGAAACCATTATAGATTCTTTTAAATATGTCTGCAATATAATTACCAACTTTACTAAAAGCACCAAGTACAGCGTCTTTTATATTACCACCTATACCAACAATATAGTCTATCATATCAGAAAAACCTTGTTTAACTTTTTCCCATCTCTCTTTCAAACTTTTTCCCATCTCCGTGAAATAATTAACTAAATTATCCCACTTCTCTTTTAAGTATTCACCAAACTTTGTAAATACTTCTCCTAGATAGTTATATGCGTCTATGACTGCTTGTTTAATATCTTTGAATTTAAACATTATAACTGCGATAAGAGCAACTAATGCTAATATAGCAGCTGCCCATAATAATACAGGTACAAGTGAAACCATTAAACTTGCACCAAATAGTTTTAGTGATTTAATAGGTGTCTTCATTGCTTTACCGAAGTTCATAAAAGATTTACCCATACGAGCTGCCATTTCACCAAGTTCAACAAATGGACCTGTGATACTATCTTTGATACCCATAAAGGTATCAGATATACCAGCAAACGCACCTCGTGGGTCAATAAAATCACCACCGCCACCACCAGCAATCTCGTCTCTACCTTGACCTGTTACCTGTATTCTTTTTTGTTCAAGTAATTGTTTTTCTTCTTCTAAATTAGCACTTCTTTCAGCGATTGCTTTTTCTGCGGCTTCTCTTGCAGGACCAGCCTGCATTTTAACTACATCTTTTGTATCTTTTGTTATTTCTAATTGTGATTTAACTAATTCTTTTTCTTTTTCTAAAATTTTATCTTGTTCAATTTTGAGTTCTTTAGTAGACATTACCATCGCTCTGGCACCGTCTTCTGTTTGCTCAACCATTGCCGCTATACCTTGTTTACGCAAACTTTCTACTTGTTTTTCTGCCTCTACAATCTTAACTTCTCTAGTTCTCATTGCGTCTTGTAAAGACTTCATATCAGCAGTTAAATCTTTTTCATCAATACCTGCTGTCAAATCATCTACAGAAAATCCTAACTCTTTCATTCTATCTGCTAACAAATTCATCTGTTTGTTAACTTGACGAGGATTATCTCTAAATGAGTCTATTGTTTCTGCAACTAGTTTATTTAATTTAGGCTGAGTAGTCTTAACAAGTCCTTCAACAGAACCTTGTACTTTGTTAGATATTGCTTTGAATATGCTTACTATCTCGTCTTGCGAGGCTTCGGTTAGTGTGGTTGCGGCCATTTACTCGTTACCTTATTTGTTTTTCTTACTTGAACCTGTATATAAACCAAACCAAGCTGCACCAGCACCAACAACGATACTGATTAACCCACTTTGTTCCATAGTAGGTGCCTGTAAGTTCATATACCAAATTACACATTTGTATAATAAAACAATATATACGGTTAAGAACAATCTTGGAAATATTCTCCAAGCGTCTACTGCTCTTGCCATATGAATAATTTTTGCGTAAGGATTAGGACCTAAATCTTTTACACTAGTGTCCACTTCCAAGTCAACCTTTACCTTTTTACTGATTTCTTTTTTATCAGCAGGTACTACAATCTTTTCTTCTGCCATTTTTTATCTCCCACGATTATTCGTAAACTTTTTTTCTAATATATGCTTGTTCGTGTCTTCCTAATATTTCTAAAATCTTCCACGAACCATCTTCTTGTACTTGTACTTTTGCGTTAACTTTATCACAAGTCATATTGAAGATACCACCTTTATCTTTCTTCTCTTTATAATCTCTTTCTGCTTCTCTTTTATTTTTCAAGCAGTCCATCAAGTTCTCACTTGCTCTATGGTCAATTAATTTTCTTTCACCTGTTGCCTCATCAATTTCAAAGATACATACTGCAAATACAACACCATCTTCTGGTTGTGATGTTGAAGTCTTATGTTCTTCTGTCATCACCGTTATATGTTTATGTGCCTTCTCTTCAATAGGACAAACTTGGTGTCCGTCATCTCCACAACCTGTACAATCAGCATATGCTGGAGCGTACATCATCAAAAATAAAAATGCTATTAATAATATCTTATTCATAAATCCTTTAGTCTAATATTTTTAGTAATCTAATACCATACTTTGTTTGTTTGTCTTCTTGTAAAAGAGCTTTTACCATCTTACACGCAAAGATAACTCTTTCACCACCTACTTCTCTACTTGCTACTCTTTTAGATTTCAAGCATTGTGATAAGTTTTCTTTGTATACCCACTCAATCATTTTACCATTTAGTGTAAGTGTTAAGGCAACAACTCCCTCTTTCTCGTATTTCTCGCCGCCTGTGTATAATTTTTGTGCATATACAACACTCGTAAAGAACATCAACGAAAATAATAATGCTAATGTCTTTTTCATATGTTTCTATTGTTCCTTTTTACCGTTACCGTTAGAATAGATTATATTTCTATTACTATCTTTTAATTTTTCAACATCCTCTCTCAATAACTTAACATCCTCTTGTAACCTCTTAATGTTGACCCCATTGTTCATCATTTCTTCCATTCTCTTACTCATAGTCTCTAATTGACCAGCAATGTGTTCAATAAGCATATACTGCTCACTATCAGCAGGTAATGTACCCATTTCGCCTCTCGGCCATTTTATTCTAAATTCTGTATTTTTTTCTAATTCTTTATTAATTGATACGGTGTAGCCTTCTAAATCTTTTCTTAATAGTTCTTCATTCGTCTCAATTCTGTTTAATCTTTCCAAGACACCGAAGTAAGCCCAAACTCCTACTGCAACTGCAGCCACTATGGAGATTAAGTTCCTCATAGGCATACTAATAGCCGTCTGGTCAGATACTTTAAATTCATCTTTGCTCATAAATCCTTTCAACTTTATCTATATTTATGCAGGACCTTTCCCTACATTATCTCTTCTTGCCTTTTCTTTCTCATCTTTGAGAAATTTTACTAGTAGTCCTACATAGACCTCTTTCTCCCAAGGAAAAAGATTATCTAATTCTGCTAGACTATATTTGTGATGTTGCATTAACGCAAAATTAGTCTCGTAGTACGCCTCTAGGTTGTTGTGGGAGAGGCTGATACGAAAAAATCAGACAAGCCTTGAAGAGTTACCACCGACTTCTTTTTAGTATTCGGGTTCACTACTTCAACTTCGTGTCTTAATTTTGGCATTGTGTCAAAAAACTTCTTAATCTTCTCAAACTGCTTTGTGTTCAAGCTATTAAAAAACTCTTCTAGTTCTTGTGTTGTAGAATCCTTTGCTTTATGCACTTTTTCGCCCTCATAGATATAATCAATACATTCTACAATTGTTTTAAAAATTGCACTTGCATTTTTTGATTCATCTATGCCCATAGGAATAGTGGATATGTTTGGATATTTCAACACGATACCTAGACTTCTTTCTTCATCTAATACCACATTGTTTGTATGTTCGTCATCAACCTGCACTTCAACCGTAGTTAAGTCTAGTTCAACATCACATAAAGTTACCTTGTCTTCAGGACAGAATACTTTGAATTTTGCAATCTCACCTACTGACTTGGCACGAATATTTAAAAACAAATATTCTATGTCAAATAGAGGCATAGTGTTCACATTGAGTTTGCCGAAAGTACAAGAATTGATTAGGTCTCTTACTGCCGATTTCATTTGAGCGTCATTCGCTTCTTCCATCGCCATTAAAAGTATCTTTTCTTCTTTGACCAAGAACGGTCTAAATTCTACTATCTTGTCTTCACTAGGTAGCGTTATTCTATATGTTGGGACTTCAATTTTAGGTAAAGCCATATTGTTATCATCTCCTTATTATTTACTATTATATATTTAGGGGTCCAAACTTGAACGGAGGCATAACTCTACCACCAGTAATCTTACCGATTGGGAATGACCTCTTCAAGTTTTGCAACACACCTTCACCTGCTCTTCTCAATTCAGGTGGTAATTTACTTAAAAATCCTGTGTCTCCTTCTTTTACAACAGCATTATTAAAATGCGATTGACCAATTTGAAATTTGTTTTGTTGGTCTAACGCAAAATTCAACCAGTATCTATATTTAAATTGTACGGTAAATGTCTGTACTTCATTTGAACCTGAAGCATACGATACATCACCTACTGAAACTGGATACGCTTCCCACAATCTAACACCATATGTTGCACCGTCTCGTTCTTGTGCTCCTGGGTCTGCACCTAATTGAAGAATATTAATCGGTGCTACATACTCATCATAGTACGCATAGTTGTGAGTTATATTTGAAAAGGCAGTCTTCTGCCACATTTCAAAAAATATTCTTTCTCTCATATATTTGTCTGTATAAAATGTCATAGAAACATCTGCCATTTCATAATCGTAAACAATGTGTCTTGGTGGACCATTATGTTTTACTGCTTTTGTTTTCATTGTTCTAGCAGGCATATTCACTTCTGATACAAAGGCTTGTACTCTTCGTTGCAAGTTTGCTTCGTTTGAGTATCTTCTTATATCACTACCGTGTACCATACCATCACCACCAGGTACTGAACCACCAAAGTCCATTGCACCTGCAATCTTACCACCAGTTGGTAATTCAAAGACGACATAATATCTAGCCTTACGAGCAAAACCTTCTGCTTCATTTACATAGGATTGGTATCTACCTATTGTTGTCGCTGGGTTTGCACCTACCCTTTGTTTTAACTTCGGGTCTCGGTTGATATTGTCAAAGGCACGGTCTCTAGGAATACCTAATCTGATATCCATACCACCAATTCTTTTTCCGCCTCTTAAAATTGCCATATCTGTTTCTCTCTATTTGTGTTTACTATTCCAATATTTTGATTTACGCATTCCTAAATAATAATCTCCAGGTTCGTAATCCCACTTATGTCCGTGATGGCCTCTAATATCGCACCACAACATTCTCAACTTGACGACACATACTCGCCAAAAAGTTCTTCTTGCCATTTACCTTATTACTCTTATTCATCATAAAAGTCCTCTACTAATTTCTGCTTCTACGCCAAACGGTAGTCGCTGGTTGTTTTCTAAATTGTTGTACTGGCAAGTATACTGCTATTGCAGCTTCAGACGCATTAATACGCAAAAACTGACTTCGTACATTACTATAAAGATATTTATGAAGAGTTGGTTTAACCATAGGTATGTTCTTCACACTATCATAGGATACTTCGTATTTCGTGTTAGGTCTTATCATATCACCGGATAAGAATTTATCCATTCTTGCGAGTAGAGTAAATCTCATTGCAGGAGGTAGATAATGAAAATTCATTCCAATAAATCCACCTTTAATCGGTTCTAATGGTAATACTAATGGGAATGTGTCGTAATAAGGTAGTGTTCGTTTAAATTTAGGGTCATAAAAAAATAAGTTCAATCGTCCTTGAGAAGGTCTACTAATTAGTTGGCCTGCTCTCATTAATGCTCTTGCCTGCGATTTATCAGCTATACTGCTGACAGCCTTACGATACCAAGCACCAGACTTTCTGGTGTCTCCTTGTTTTTGTACAATTGGGTCAAATATAGATATTGCCATAACACATATATTTATAATAGAAATGACAAAGGGTACCGTAAAAGGTACCCTTTGCTTTTAAAGTAATGTAGGAAAGAGAGAGATTATTCGTCTTCAGCGAGTTTTGAAAAGTAAGATAATGTATCATCATCTTCAACGCCAGACGCCTCATTACTTTTAACCGAAGTGGTTGCTGTTGCAGCCACACCGCCAGTCGTAGGTGGGAGGTCTATTTCACTAGCAGTCTCGGTATTCTTTGAACCGGCAATCACACGATTAAACTTCTCTTTAAGTTCGTCATAAGATTTAAAATTCGCCGCTTCTAGGAATGGCTTCAGAGGATATTGTTTGTTCCAAATACCTTTGATTGCTTCATCATCGGTACTGATTGGACTAACAGCCTCAAATTCAGATTTATCGTAATTCCAGAAACCATCAACTTTTCTGATTTTCAGTTTAAAGTTTGCACCTGTCCAGAAATCAAATGGGTTAATAGGTTTTTCATCTTCAAACGCTGGCTGCATTGCTTCTGTAATCTTATCAAAAATCTTTTTACCGAATTTAAATAAGAAAACTTTGCCTTCGTTTTCAGGATGCTTTGGGTCACTCACAACATAGATGTTTGAGTAGTACGATAGTTTTCTCTTTCGTTTTCTAGCGATTTCTTTATCACTATCAACACCAGAGTTCCATAATATAGTATTCTCTTCTGACACAGGATCCTTTTGACCAAGTGTAGTTAGAGAGTTCTCAATATACCATCCGCCAGGACCTTGGAAAGCGTGAGACCATACTCTAGCCCACGGCATTTCTTCTTTCTGTGGTGCAGGTAAAAACCTTAGCACAGCATAACCATTACCAGTTTTATCTAGTTCAGGTTTCCACAATCTGTCGTCTTGGTATTTGTTTTTAGTTTTAGCAGCATCCTCAGGATTGAGGTTTGCTTCTATTTGTTTCGTCAATTTGTCAAAATTGCTTTGACTATTTTTTAGACTTTCAAAATCCATAATTTTTCTCCTTGTATGTATTTCGTATTTGTATTATTGTATGTTTTGTATATATTATTATATATGCTACTATTTATACATCTTCTATTGACAATCATCAGCATTTTTATGTTCATTCTGCCTTTTCCACTTCTTATAACCAGTTTGCCAATCTTGTTTGCACTCTTTAGGCAACTTTCTTTCTTTAATGAAAGTCTTTGCCTTTTCACAAAGATTAACAATTTTGTCTAATGTCAAATATATAAATCTGTCAAACATTGTATCTAATATAACACCTTTTTATTCTTTTGTCAAGCACCTATGTATGAATTTAATATGCCTGTAGCAAATATCACGGCTGCTACTGCATTTAACATTATAAGTGCCCTATCGTGCCACAACATACCTACTATAAACCAACCTACAACACCTGTAAAGTGAAAATATAGGTTCATAGGCGATATAGGTATTGATGTCAACACCATTCCAGTGAGAATAATAACACTAGAAATCCATTTAATGTACCACGATAAATCACCTTTAGGTGTTATCTTCTTAAAAACTCTGGTACTATTTAATTCTTTAATCTTATCATCAAGTTTCTTTTTGTATTCTGTCATACTCAATTAAAAATCTCTTTCATAATCAATTTAGTTTCTGTTCTATTGTATCGTAAAAATGGCGTAAACTTCTTTATTCGTTTTGCATATATTGGCCATACTACTTTTTCCTCAATCTCTTTATCCCATCTTCTAATGAATCCCAATAACTCTTCAAAGACCACAAGAGTTTCATAACATATTTGTTTAGATAGTAGAAGTTTGAAAAAGATTGGATGTTGACCTCCATTAACCATAAAAAGGTCATCAAAAGACAGGCGCTTATTATCCATATTAAGCCTAATACTATTACACTCATTCCTAAACTGATAAGTAAAACTATCTTTACGCTTCTTGTAATCCAAGTATATATCAGCGCCATCAGACTTAGCAAGATTTCCAATCCAGGCTTTGTCTTTATGCAAAAAGTTTGCCACAAAGAAATCAACTGCTTCTTCTGCGTTATATTTTTTAGAAAGTTTATGAAAGAAGTACCTATCATTTCGTTTTGTAAAAGTCTCTATCTTACAATTAACTTTACCACCATAGGTAATATAATCGTAAGTATCTGTTGTGAAGTGTAATTTTATTCCCAACCAGATTTTAAATACATCAAATCCTCCATACATTATATAGGCAACTCGCTTGTTTTAGGTAACAGATTTAATTTCTGACACTCTAAAGCAACCTTTTCTTTTAAAGCCTTGTTAATTAAAGGACCGACCGTTGCCGTATCAATACTTCTCTCTTCACAATAATGAACAATGGCATCCATATAAGATATGCCTTTATGTTCTTTCTTGTAGTTTTCTATTTCTAAACTAAATTGTTTACTATTCATTCTCTTACTATATCAGGTTATAGTTAGTTTGTCAAGCACCTACACCAGGTTTGATTTCGTGCTCTTTCATAAAATCTAATGCGTCTTGTTCAGACATTTCGGCACAACCTATATTGATTATTTGTGTTGTTACCTTACCTTCTTCTTGTAGTTTATATACCAGACCACCATATAAGCCTTCGTATTGTGAATTTACGAATTGCATACATTCTGGTAATGTGTCAAATTTGTAAGCTGCGTGATGGCGAGGTTCTACGATACCTGTTTCTATGTTCAATAACATCGCCACTATTAGATAAACCGTATCCATTTTCTTTCTCCTATAGAAAATGTGAAGTTTCTGTTGCCAAGTACTTCACTAACTCCGTTACCTATTAACTAGGCAGCAAGGGCAAAATTATTGTTGCCATTTAAAATTGCGTTTAAGTTCGCCAACTATCAATCTCCGAAGGTCTTTAGTCGTCTGTCAATCCTAACACACCCCCCATAAGCACACCTTAATGTGTTTATGGTGGAGGTGTCGGGAGTTGCACCCGAGTCCAGTCCGGTTATTACACCACCATCAACGATTAATCTTTTTTAATTTTTTCGCAAGTCTTCTCGTTTGCATTTAAACCTGCTTCTTTATCGTATAACCAAACATATGAGTAAACAACATTGTTGTCTTTCTCTACACATTTCTTACCAAAAGAAACTCTAGGTTCATTGATAGCACACGCACTTAATAGTCCTGCTAAAAATATAATACTAATTATTTTTTTCATTTACTTCCTTGTAATTATAAATTCCATACACAATACATTTCTCACCTTGTGCCGGTGTTTCTATTACTGCCATAAACATATCATCTTCTGCATTGTACCAGTGAGTTATGGCATAAACTATATCACCATCAGGCGTTCCTTGATTACGACCGAAACCAATACTTAATGGTTTCATATTGTTGTGGTCCAAAAACTCGTTCATTTGAGGAGCACTTGTACACAACATCGGGACCTGTGATGAATAAAATATATCTTCTCTATGGTCTGCATATACTAAACTTGTCATCAATAACATAACAAAGATTAGTAGTTTTTTCATATTGTCCTTTTCGTTAAAGTAGAAAGGACATCAAATCACCTTCTTAATCTATGCTGTCTGTTTGTCTGTTTCTAACTTTTTATTCTCGTAATATTTATAAAAGTTTTCAATAGATTTTTTTAGTTCAGGTTTGTAATCTTGTGGATTCTTAACCCATTCTTGCATAGAGCCATCTTCACCTGCGATAAGTACGACAATTTGTTCAATCGGTTTACCGAATATCTCCTCATACATTATTGCATAAGCAGTAGTTTGTAAGAAGTAATTGTCTACCCACTCTTCAATCTTTTCTTTGTTCGCTGTTTTGAAATCAATAACGGACAATTTGTCTCTATATTGTGCGACACAATCTACCTGACCGGCAAGTGTTAATTCTTTTGAATACATTATCTCTTCAACAAGGTGTATATCACCAATGTTATCAAGGTATGGTTTCATCAACCTGAATAGACCTAGAGGTAATACACCTCTTTCACTCGGTGCTTCACCTTTAAGATAATTCTCTACTAGATTGTGAGTTGCTTTACCACGAGAGGCTGCTCTTCGCATTTCAAAGTTAGCGACATTCTCACCAATACTCTCTCGCCATTTCTTTAGACCTTCTGTTTTTCTGATACCTAGAATTGAGGTTACAGAAGGATAGTTATGTCCGTTTACTTCGTAAAAACGGATACCGTCTTGTCTTTTGCCTTTTGTTTTAGGCAGTAAGTCTTTATTCAACTCAACAAACTTAAATTCTTTAGCCATTATATTGTTCCTTATGTTTAATTGTCTCTCATTATATCATCACACGATACATTTGTCAAGCACCTAGCCTTTAATGTACATATTATTAATATCGTCTTTAGAAAACTCGCCGAGCGCTCACTCTGGCTTGTATTCTTCGTATTGCGTCTTACCTTGGTCATTCCTAAATGCTCTTAAAGTCTGTTTCCTATTATCTGTAGGTGACTTATATGAGCAATGGATCCAACCACTATTAGGTTCATCTGTCTTATGGTACTCTAATATCAGCTGGTCAAAGTCTAAATTTTCAGCAATCCATTTTGCTAATTCAGCATTCGGGACACCAAAGATTTCAAAATCGGCGGCTTGCCCTTTAGCGTGCTGTGAATTAACACTACTTCCGATAGCAACACATAACTCTTCACTTCTGAACCCGCTTGATACGGTTACAGGTGTAGCATAATGGTCTCTAACTGGTTGTAGAATATTCTCAGCCAACTTCTGCATATTAGTAATATGGTCGTCATTAGGATTATTGTTAATACCTTTCCGTTCCGCTGTTTGCGAAGCAGTTAGTTCCTTCAGACTAAAATTCTTACTTAATTTCATTTAATTTTTCCTTTGCCTTTAGTTTAAGTTTTTTCGCTTCTTTCAGTTTTCTCCAACTTTCAAAGCTCCTATCTTCTTTCCTTGCTTGTTCTAATACATTCACTTCCTTTTTCAGTTCTTTGTGTGCCATTTTACTGGACATAAATTACCCCCTTGTTAGTTTTAGTATTTTCTCAATCTGTGCCTTAATAATAGGTCCTCTATTCGGCCAGTGGATATACGGTTCCTCCGTTTTAGATAGATTATACAGAAAAGGTAAAATGATTTTTTCTATCTCTTTAAATCGTTTTTGTGTGTCCTCATCTGTGATTTCTTTTGTTATTGTATCTTTCTCAGCAACTATCTGCATTATCTCATTCATCGCTGACTTAATATCTGATACATCATTTTTAATAGTAGATAGTTCAGCAGATTGACTATCTATTTTTTTCGGGTCAATTGATGGTGACTTCGGTACTTCCGCAACCGATGGTCCGACACCCCAAGTATCATCATTTAAATCAAACCCTCTCATATAATCAGGTATATCTCTACTCATCTTCTTCCTCCGTTAATTCTGCAAAATGTGTGAAAGCGTGTTCTCTAATAGGTTTCTTTGTTTTTGCTTGAACACCTAAATCTATAGCACTATACGCCATACTCACATTGTTTTTACTTATAGCGGCACTTGTCATACCACCTACCGTAAATAGTCCTGAAAAGTTAGCACTACAACCGGCCGTGGATAAGAATAGTATCAATATAGCAATATGTTTCATTTAATCTTTCGGTAATATTTTATGTTTTTGTAAGACTTGTCTAGTTTTGATGTCCTTTATAGACCTTTTGCCGTGCTTTTGTGCAAACGCTGAGCCTGGATTGCGTTCGGCAATTTTTGATTGTAGTTCTTTCCATCCGCTATCATTTTTAATTCTACTATTGTATCCTGTTCCACTTATAATATTTATAGAAGTAACCATTTGCTGAATATGTTTGTTCTTCTTTAGATACTTCTCTTTTTCAGAAATACCCATTAATTCAGTAAATTCTTCACCTGTTTTAGTATTTTTAAATGAATATGTCGGCATTGTGATACTACTTCAGCGTTAAATGATACTGAATTTGACTAGTTGCTTCAGCCATATCTTCAAGTATAGATAACTGGTCTTCATACTGGTTCATATCGTTCTTTTGTGATAAGTCATAAGACGCTTTCGCTAAGTCTTGTGAGTATTGTACAATTTCTGAAATAGTATGAGCAACACTTTGGTAGTTTTGTAATGTGTGTTGTCCACTTTCAATATGAATTCTTGTATTACTATTACCTTGATAGGTTTCTACTAATCTATCATTCAAAGTATTTAACTTTGTGTAATATTCACCAAGTCCTTCGTGTTCACTATAACTTCGTGTCTGCCAATGTGCCAATTGTATGTTGTTTAAAAATACAATTGTTTTACCTACTAATGTTTCTATCATCATAATTTATTCCTTCTCTTTATTTATTCATAAAATCTCTACGATAATCCGTAAGAGCATTCTCTTCTTCTATAGTCTCTTTTGGTTTATGACTTGCAACAAGATAAGCAATAAAGAAACCACCTATTGTTACCGTCATACCAATCAAAAAGAATAATAGTCCGTACTCTAAATTAAGCATTCGCTACTCCTTCTGTAAACCATACTGGTGCTTTACCTGGATAAGTCCATCTGGCAAAGTCTTTCTTTTTCATAATATAATATTTTCTATAACTCTCAACAACATCAATAACACCTTCATTGAATACTTTACATTCTTCTGGCATTGCTGGTGTTGGTAAACTACCTATCTTATTGATAGGTGAATTTTTAGGTGGGTCTTTCAATATCTCACCTAGTAATAAAAATGATTTATGACCACCTGTCTTTTTGTTTTTAGGAAATCTTTCCATAAACTCATCATTCAATGCTTTGAAGTGTCTGTATAACCAGACATAGTTGTATGCACTTTCAAGTACCCACTTCGTACTAGGGTGACCTAACCAACCTGCTTTGTAGATAATTGCCTCTTCGTTAGTATTTGGCAATCGCCATCTTTTAATATCTCTACCGTTTTTAGTTTTGTCAATATATAAAGTACCATCGGTAACTCTTTTTGCTGTACATAGCATTTGAGCACTCTCTAGTATCATCTTTACAATATGTTTATCACACGCCATCTTGGCTGCAACAATAGGGTCTTTATCTAAAGCAAATATATTCACTAGTTCACCTTTCCGAATTTAATACACAATTGTTTCCAGACACCAGTCCAGAACATAGTTGCCCATTTTGATTGTGCCTTGTTCATCATTTTTTCTGCATTTGCAATCAATTCGTTTTGTCTCTTTTTTGTGTAAATCATCTTCATATTATATCACTCCTATACTTCTTTGTCAAGCTTTGATTTAACTAGTGTTTTGTCATCTTTTTCAGCGACTTCTGCTACTTCTGTAGCATTCCAGTCTAATACCTGGTCCATCTTAATACGAATCTCATCTGGATCCAGACCCATTTCTCTTAATTCTTTATTACCTAATATCTTAAAAAACTTCTCATAGTCTTCATTCGTTAGATTTTTACCTGCTAACTTTGTAAAAAACTCTTTGTAGTTCTTAATCTGTTTACTTGCTTCTTTATGTTTCTCGTTCTCTTTCTTAATCTTTAAATCAAGTTGTCTCAACGATACTTGTTTTTTCTTTTTTCTACCTTCGTTCCATTGTGCTAATGATATGTTGGCAGCGATTAATAGTAATACTGCAAGAGGGTCAAATACAAATATCAATACTATTATAACCCACCTTACTGCTTCGTCAAAATAGTCTTTTGCATTATCACCATATATTAATTCTGCAATATATTTAAGAGGACCTACTTCTGCCTCTATCTTTGATTGTTGTAATTCAATTGTATTCTTATCTAACATTAACTTGTCTATGTTATTCATAGCAGTATCAATTGTTAGTTTTAATTCGTCTCGTTCTGGTTTTTGTCTCTTTCGTTCTCTTAAACCTCTTGTTGCATATTCATTTTCTAAATACACTTCAATTGATTTATCTAGTTGTACTAAAGTTTTTTCTGCTCGTTCTATAACTCGTTCTTCTTGTAATATTCTCTGGTCTATTAATGTAATCTTACTTGTATAATTAGAAGTCGGAGTTACCTGGTCTAGGTGTGCCTTTGATAAGAAACCAAAGATACCCATACTGGTAACAAATACTAACACAACTACAGAAGTTGTCAAGTAATATTTTATTGTTTTAGGTAAGTCTTTATTCTTCCAGTTTTGATACAACCAAGAAGCGGTTACTAGTTTGCCAACTTCAAGTACACCACCCATTATCATAATAGGTATCTTCGCACCTGCAAAGATAGCGGCAAGACCTAGTATACTATACAAGGCTGCAACACTTGAAATACTTAATGCTGATAAAAATGCTAATATACCCATTTTATCTCCTTCTTACTATATATTCATATCCGTCAACGCCATCTAACTTCTTTTGAAAGAATTGTAGTTCTGGTCTATTCAACGCTGTCTGCATTTTCTTAAATATCTTTTTAGATTGTCTACCTGGAAAACACCTCATTACATCTGGTTGCCAGAAACCTGTAAAGTATACTTTCTGTTGACCTTGCCGTAATGTGTCAAAAATTTTAAATGCTTTCTCAATCATATTCTTTAGATAAGGATCCATATACGGAGTATTGTCTTCCTTAATATTATTATAACTTTCATCTTCCCAATTATTAGGTCTCATTATTTACTCTCCTCAAGTTTTCGTATTTTTTTAATAATAACAATTACACGCTCTGCGTAATCAGGTGTTGTACTAAATTTATCCAATGTCTTAACTAATTCAATTGGGTCCATTTTGCCGTCTTCTGCAAGTTGTCTTAATCTTAACTTACGGAATTTCTCATAGGCTGGGTGTTCATTCATCAACCTAATATATTCTTTTACACTATCGCACTTCGTAGCGAATATTCTTACACCCCAACCTTTCCACTCTTTTTGTGATAAAGGTAGCATATGAGGATATTCTTTATTGAATACTCTAATACCAAAAAGGTTATTACCTTCTTTTGCAAATCTACTCGTACCCCAACCACTCTCTAAAGCGGCCTGTGCTGTCACCATTTCATAAGGTACTCTAAACACTTCTGCCAATGTGAAGTTATGATAGTCAATACATTTATGAGTTGCCCTAACAAATTGCATATCATTATTATATGTAAATTCAGGTTCTCGTAAATCTAACTCTTTTAACTTTTCAAGGTATTTGAGTTCGTACTCTTTTGATAGTTTGTTTAATTTGTAATCGTTCGGATTAAATGTACCTATTACATATGTTATAAGAAATAACATTGATACACCTATTATTCTTTTTGCCCACATCTTTGCAACACGGACTTTTTCTACATAATTTATTTTCACTTTTCTCACCATAATTATATTAGTGTTATATCATATCAATGCCGGCTCTTTTCATAGGGGTCTTAAATGAATAGAACAGCTTATTATGATTACCACTATCTCCTGCATTTCTCATTTGATACAAATGGACCATTTCGTGTGCCAATGTACTAATGAATTCTTTTTTATTACTATACTTCTCACACATTTCCAAGTGAAACGATTGAGTGCCTTTTCTTTTCCACTCCCATTGTGTAACCTGACCAAAACATTTAATCGGTCTCAAATCTTTAATCGTAATCTCATTGAAAGGTGCAAGTTTGCCATCAAATACAGCGTCATTAATCCAACTAAAGACTTTCTTAATATCTTTGTAAGTAGTCTTATATTGTCTGGTATGCTCATATTCCGCCTTTACTCTCTTCTTTAAAGTTGCATACCTAACTGATTTAGGTTTTGTTTCTTTTGGCATTTGTCTCTCTCTTATCTTTTGATTTTGTCTCGTAATAACTCTAGTCTTTGTCTCTTTCTATCACTATACTCCATAATCAAAAAGGATGTAATACCACCAAGTATTATTATCCATAGTTCAATAGGCATTATGGTCTTCATAACAGACACCATATCTGCCATTGAGTATATCAAGTTTTCCATAAGTCTCCTTATTTTGTTTGTTTGTCTTTATATACTTTGTCTATGCCGTTAACTCTTATGTCAGCGGCGATACTTTCTAAAATATTAGGCAAATGCTTTTGTAATACAAAAGTCATTTCTATGGCCATTGTATGTGCCATCTTTTCTATTTCAGAAGTCATAACGGCTTTATGGTCTATATTACCTTTAACCGTTTGAGTGATTATATGGGCGCCAGTCGCTGTCGCATAATCACTTGCTTTTGCCTTTTGCATAGTTAAGTGTAAACCTACACCAACTAACCAAAGGAAAACTATGAAATAGACTAACAATGATATTGTTTCTTTTATCAAATTATACATTATATACCTTTCGTTATCATTAATATATTTATAGTATCACTTCCAAGAAGCTTTGTCAAGCAAAAAATGCCTTTATTTTGGGGGAAAAGTGGGTATTTTTACAGGGAAATACCCGAAACCGTGAGTTGTATTATGCCTCTAATTTAACAAAATCTTCATTCCACCCAAACGCCTCTTTGATTAGAGCCGCTGTAAGACCTTTATATACATTGTTTAACTTCTTCTCTTTTACACCGATAAGCAGTTTTGCTTCGTCAGCGTGTAAACCTTCTAAAATTTGTATGAAAAGTGTTTCTTTCTTTACCTTGGATAGATTTTGGTCTGCACCTTTCACAAAATGCCAAAGTCTCTTTGCTTCAGTTTCAAGGTAAGTGTGTTCAGTACCTACAGGCGCTTCGTTCTCTATATATGGTGGTGTACCTTTCGGTAAGTCCCATTCTATACGAGGGTCAAACGCACCTTTAAGAATTTGTCTTAATGCCTGTGTATCATACTGGCGTAAGACTTCCATCTTCTTTGCCTTGTCTTTAGCGTTATTTACTTTGGTTAGTATTTCGTGGAATGTGAGAGCCATAGATGAAGAAGACATCGCTGCCTGCCTCAAACTATTGTTAGTTAGATTACTATTTTGTTCAGCCATTTCATTATCCTCTTAATATTGCAATATTAAAAATCATTAATATGTTCAATCAACGATTTCAGTTTGTTATCAATAAAGTACGGTAATAGTTTGGACCTATTAGGTACTTCGTATTGTTTAAAGCTATTTATAATAGATTCTACCAGAGCGTTTGGAATCTGCTCTAAATCTATCAGTTTCTTATTCCTATTGTAGTATTTCTTCGTTTCTGAACCTAGTGGAATATCATCAACTTCTGACCATTCTGCTAGTTTCTTCTTCGTAATAGGACTTTGTTTAGTCTTGGTAATAAAGACATCATCTGGCGATAAGATATTAGGTATACCGTCTGACCTGTCTCCTTTGATAATCTGTTCGTGTAAGTACCTAATGGGATTATCTTCTACTACCATTACCTTTTGTATCGGACTATATTGACTTACATTACTATACTTCTGTAGTTGTTTAAAGTCTTTATCGCCTGATATAATTAGATACTTGTCTTCCGTCTGCATTTTGATGATAGTTGCAATTATGTCGTCTGCTTCTGCATTATCAATCGCAATGACTTTATAAGGAAAGTTCTCCTTAATCTCTTCTTTGATTTCCCATATCAGATTAAATAGATGGTCCCAATTGTTTGTACTTTCTTCTCTACTTGTCTTTCTACTTGCCTTGTATTGAGGAAAAAACTCTCTTCTCCAAGGGTCTGCACTATCACAAGCAAGTACTAAATCTTTTCCGTATTCGTTACCAAACTTTCTGATATAACCTTTAAGTGAATTACAAACCATATATCTAACCATTTCTTTATTGGCCAGACCAGGTTGACTTCCTTTCTGGTATGATACTTTTGCCATTTGTGCCATCAGATTACTGATTAACACTTGGTGCATATCAACTATAATCAAATTTATCTCCCAATCTTTTTATGTCTACCCATAGGTACTTTTACCCATCGGTCAATCAATGTGCCTTTTCTATTCTTATATTCAACTCTCAATTCACTAGTACCTTTCGGTGCTGATGATTGTACAGATTTAAATATCTTCTTAAAAGACAAACCTTCTTTTTCTTCTGTAAACTCTTTTCCGTCTGTAATCTTAATCTTTAGTTTTCTGACACCTGTTCTCTTCGTGTCAAATATATTTCCAAATGTTGCTATACCTGCCATTATAATTTCCTTACTATATGTTTTCTTAACTCTTTTACAAAAAACTCTATCTTGTCAATACTAGCAATCAAGTTAGGGTCTGTAATATATTTTTCTTGGTCTTTCAATCTATCATAATCTCTTAAAGGTATAGTAACCATTGATTGTTCATTCTCATATGTCGTATCGTGGTCTCTAGTATCTGGACCGTGGTTCATACCTAAATCAATATCTTTATCACTCATAAACACTTTCTATATTAGTTAAATAATGAGGCGAGTTCCACTCTCGCTTTCCTCGCCTCAAAATACTCTAGGTTTCCACTCTCGCTTTCACCTGTGAGTTCAATTATGCTGAGTAAGCTACTTGTTTACCGAACACTTTGTTGATACCAGCAGCGATAATCGCTTTTGATGGTGTACCAACTCTATAAGAAACACCTTTAGATGATTTATTTTCGTAAATCATTAAACCTTCGTTTCTCAATTTACCAACCATTGCAGCTGGTGAAGTTAGGTCAAATTTGTTTCTCAAAGTTTTCCAAGAAACATCTGTACCTGAAAGAAAAAGATTTCTCACTTTTTCAGTTTTAGTTAGCTTTGTTCTAGCCATAGTTTTATCTCCTTTAGATAATTTAAAAATGTTAAACATTATGTTTAACCTCCTTTTCAATTTGATTTTAATGTCTTGTCTGACAACTTGCTATGGTCAATCGCATTATAATGGTTTTCCATAGTCAAATTCTATTTGTCCGTATCACTTGGCGGACCATCATAACCATCATCATCATCTAGTGGATTGAAGTCTGGTTTGAATTCAAAATCTTCTGTGAACATAAACATACCATTGTTTCTTTCGTTTAGTTCATCTGATACTTCTTTGTTTAAAGGTTTAGTTGTCGCTTCGCTTTCATCTGTCATATTTGCATATTCAATACGAGCGGTTACAACACCTTTCTTATTCATCTTTAATTTTACTGCCTGGTCAATCACCTTTTGTATAGGGTGTTTCAATTTAAATTGTCTGTACAAAAGACCTCTGACAGCATCCATTGTCATTGCAAGGTCTTTTGTGAATACATCTTGTTTCGTATCAAGTCCCATTTGTACAAATCTTCTAATCAAATCTAAACCAATATCATCTGTAGAAGTCTCTACAAATTTAGCAGCCTGATAGTCTCTCATCTTCTCTTGTGCTTTCGGGTCTACTGGTTGAGGTTTCTTTGCTATCTTGTTTTCAGGAAACAAAATAACATTCTCGTATGGTTTTTTAGGTTCATCTGACACTATATCTTATTTCCTTTGAAATCAACGAGACCTTGTTTGTTGTAATACTCAATTAACTGATTGTATCCACCAACAAGTTCATCATCTATTTTAATTTGTGGCATTGACCTTACATTCTTACCAATGTCTTTAATCATTGCCTCTGGACTTTCAAACTCTTTCAAGTTCTTTTCTTTATAAGGGAAGCCAAGGCCTTTTATCAAGGCCTTTGCTTTAACACAAAATGGACAATTGTCTTTTGTGTAAACGATTATATTATTCGCTTTTGCCATCTTTTTTTGCCTTTGCTGTGTCTTCAACACTTTTGAAGGCTTCAGCAGCTTTTAGTTTAAGTTTATGACTATCAACAATTTCTGCAATTGTGTAATCGTACATCTTATTAAACTCACCAAGTGGTAGTCTTAAACCTATCCACGCTCTATAGTAACCGTTCTTCGTTCTAGTTACCTCTTGTGCAAAGATTTCATATCCTCTCACTGGTGTATTCGCAATGACATTTACCATCGCTGTTTCTACTTCTGTAACCACGGTCTTAACATTTGTTTTACCTATCTCGGTTACAAAGATTTTCGCCTTCTTGTTCATTTCACCTGCAACAATATCAGCCATTTCTGCTTTCGCAATCAACTTCGCTTTCTCAATCGCAAGTTCTAATGATGGTGATACACTCGTACCAACACCAAATATGCAAGTCTTGTCATCATCTTCTGTTTTGATAACACCATTGTTTGCCCACATTGATATGTCGCAATGTTTAGCATTATCAAAGTCTGCCATATACCAAGACGGCACTTCGTTAACTAACTTGTCTGTCTCTTGCTTAATCTTATAAGTCTTTGACGAACAAGCATTTAGGCCAATGATTAGGACGCCTAACAATCCTAGTTTTACTATGTTTTTATACATTGTTTTTCACACTCCTAACTACATTATATAACATTTCACTCAACTTGTCAATAAGCTGGTTATCTTCTACATAAGCAACAACTTCCGTTGTACTTACACCTGTTATTAACATAAAAAGGAGACCTAATATGATTATATTTTTAATCATTATTTTCTCTCCCAAGTACCTTCGTTTGTTAAACACGCTCTTCCGAAGGATTTAAAAGCGTGTGTAGGTTGAGAATATAACCTACAATATTCTGGAGCATTTAAGTCTTTATAATAGAAGGCAGCAAATAGTTCCCAATAACCAGGTTTCTTTGCTTTCTCTAACTCTATCATCTTCTCCAGTTCCTTAATTCTTTCTTTGTCTGTTTTACCGTGTTCAGTATCAGCACATTCCATAATCTCTTCTTTTACAATAGTCTTATCATCTAGTTCTTTTATGACAATCTTAATGAAACACCATTGACCGTCTCTTTCAAATCTATCTAAAACTTTTGTATGTAATACACCATTCTTTTCATTCTCTCCCATCAACTTCAACTTCTTGTTGACCTTTTCGTGTATCTCACTTATGTATACTTCGCTTACAGGAGCAGAATTTACCTTGCTCTCTTCTTTGTAAGTAATAGGTTTAGGCATAATCTCTTGTCCATATGCAATGTTTGTACATATACAGACTAAAGCAATCAATCCCATATAAAATGTTAATCTCATAGGTGTCATTATCTAATCATACCTTTCTCAACCCATCTGCCATCAGGCATTTGGCATACAACTCCGAACCTTGTATCAATATCATTGTTTGAGATACCAACTACAGGCCATTTGTTCTTTATATTAAAACTACTTTCATACTCTTTACAGATAATAGGACCTTGACTATAACTTCTATTAATCTTAATAGTGCCATTACTACCTGTTTTACTATTTAACCAGTTCGTATAACTTGCTGAACCAGGACCATTGTTTAAGTGGTCTACAAATACTGCTTGATGTAAGTCGTAATCACTATCATACATAAGTTCAGCACCTGCAAAGGCACCAACTACAGCACAAGCGGCCGCAATGTATGGGTCAGAACCAATCATTTCTACACAAGTCATAGCACCTGTTGTTGCACCAACGGCAGCACCAAAATGACTTCTATTGAATTTAAATCCTGTAGTATTATTCACATCTGAATTTTGTACTTGAATATGTGAACCGTCTATCTTCTTACCGGTTGCACCACAGGCACTTAATGAAACACTAATTAGTAAAATCAAAATTATTTTTTCTAATTTCATCACATACCTTTCTTTGGTTTTCAGTTAATATTACTGCGAAGTCGTTGCCTGTATTATCTACAACATACTTCTCTCTCATTTCAGCAGCTTTCCACCAGACCTCAGCTCTAGCGCTGACAGGTCTGATAAGAAAAGTACCATCATTATTTGAAGTTAAATGAAAGTCGCTCATTAGTTCTTCTTTGTAAACAATGATTTCAATTGTGCCCAATTCTGAGCAGTTTGTGTCTTCATATCTGCCCAAGATTCTTTTTGATAAGCTTTTGTCTTCTCAACTTCACTTGTCAAAAAGTTGTGTACATTACCAGGAATATTGAAAACTGCTGTCTTCACTTCCGTAAATGTATAGGTCTTCTGTTCTTCTGCAACAACACTCGTCATCATAACGCCAAGCATTATTACACATAATATAAGTATCTTGTTCATACTTTCCTTCCCATTGTTGTTATATCAGCAATGTCTACAACTTGATAATTACCTTTGTTGTATGCAATACTGATTGTTTTACCAGCAGGTAGTTTTGGTTTCAATACCTCTCTCTTGGTAGCACCTGCAATTATATTATTACTACAAGGTATTGAAGGTCTTACTGAATAGTCAGGAAATGGATAACCTTTAAACTCATTAATCACATTGCCTTGACTATCTAACTTAACACCGATAGACTTGAGCCACTTCTTATGTTTTTCTCTTGCTATCTCGTTTCTCATTTCTCTAGTTAAGTAATTCTTCTTTGTCTTTACCATATGCTTTGCTTTCAGCCGCTTTTTGTTCTGCATAAGTCTTACCAAATACTTTCATATAAAAATGGTCTCTTGGATTTGGTGATGACCACGCCAGTATCAAATTGTCAAATTGTCTTTGAGTGATACTAATATTTCTCATTGAAGATGGATGTTCTTTCTTCAACGATTTCATTTCTTTTAGAAACTTAATACGATTGTCGTATTTCTCTTTCTTACCTTTTTGGTCTTTTATTGTCGCCGTCTTAAACTCACTAAACATCATTTCTTTTGTGTAAGTAAAGCTCATATTTTATACCTCTCTCTCATTATTATTGTTAATATTAACATACTGCCCTAATATTGTCAAGCAGCCAATAAACCCACATTTTACACTATTTTTAGGAAAAACGGCGGGTTTAGAGGGCGCTGTGTAGGGTTTAGGGAGCTCCCTTGATACATTGCTCATACTATTTTTTAGTCTTTTTCGCACTTTTCTTCTTTTTAGTTTTGCCTGACAAATATTTAGGTGGTTGCTTTTTCATCTTCAAAGGCAACTCTAATTGTTCAGACTTCTTAATATAAGATTTAATGTTTCTCTTTAATTTGTTGCAAATTTCTTTACAACTATTTAATTCTATCAAACAATATACAAAAGCGCCTCCTGCAATTGATAATAGAATAACTCCGAATAATCCTTCTGACATCATATTAAACTCCTTGTCCTGTTATGTCAAATGGGTCATTTGCTAAATCACCCATTGGTACTTTATTAATATTATCTTTGGGTGCATATTCCTTTTCAAAGTCTGCGACTTCTTTTTCTCTATATGCAATCCCTTCATCAATCTTCTTAATGGCCATTGGTGTATTGCCACTAGTAAGTTGAGCCTTTATTTCTTTCAGTTCTTCAATGACCGTTAATACATCAATCATCTTCTTACTTCCCTTTTACCATTTCGTTTTCTAAATTGATACTAATATCTATATCACTTTTATTTCTCTCGGTCAGGTTGTCTTCAATCTGACTAAAATAACACCAGTAAGTACCACCATTCTCATTCGTAAAGGTAATGGCACCTGTATAGTTTAAATCTGTATCATATGTTTGGGCATTCAAACTTGTGTCGTTCTCAGCCGCAATATCAGTTGTTTCTGTTGCGATACCGATATTGATTATCTCGCCTGTTCTTCCGTGATTTGCTTTGATTGTATCACCTACATTTATTATCATAATATACTCCTAATTTACTTTCAATTTTCTTCTGATAGGATTTCTTGTTAATGTTAGTTCAGGATTAAAGTCTTTTCTAAAACCTTGTCTATCATAAGATTGACCATAATCGTTGAACATATTTTTGTCTCCTGCAGCCGTATCACCGAATACATCTTCATATGTTTGATAGTATTGGTTTTCATTAATCAACTCTACCTTTGAGACTTTAGCAAAGTTGGTTGCTGTTTCTTTGTAATTCCAATCAAGGAATTTTACAATTTTTAGTTTTACTTTATCTGTAAAAATATGTTTATACTTGTTAGGTACATTTCTGTAAACCGTTTCATAAGCATAAAAGAATTCACCTTCGTGTTCAGGATCCATATATTCTCTTAAATAACATACATTGAAAGTCTTGCCATCAATATATTCAGATATTGGTTTTCCTTCAAAGTTAATTCCTTCAAGTGCTTTTGTCATTACGATAGTACCTTTCTCAATATTATTATTGTTGTAATCATTGTAAACATTAAAATAAAAAATGAAGTAATCATATTAGTTTTCAATACTCATTACTTCGTCAACATTGTTTTCGTCAATGCCACATAATCCGACATTCTGTACTGATAAGATTTTACTCTTACAAGTATCCCAATCAAATTGACCATCTTTCATTTTGAAGATTAGATTATCAACTTCTTTTTCGGCTGTATCCCAAGCCCATTGCATAGTTTTAGACATAGTGTTGTCCTCCTTTTAGTGTGTTATTAATTAAATTCATACTTAATAGTATCATATCTGTGGATATTGTCAAGCAAAAAGTGAGCATAATATTAAGAAAAATACCCCATTGTATAACATATTCCGACTATAGAAACCAAGGAAAGTGTCAAATTTGTGATTATTAGAGACATTTCTTTCCACATAATACCTACGATACACCAGATTAACCCTCCTAGCACCATTACTAGAGGGCCTAAAGGGTATATTCCAAGTGAATTAATACCTGTTCCAAGTATCAAAGTGAAGGTTCCTAACCATTTTAGTGTGTTTTGCATAGTGTTTTTATTCATCATACATACAATATACCACACTTTTTAAGCGTTGTCAAGCACTTTTTTACACTATTTTTCGTTGATTTTAGGGGGTTTTTAGATGAGCCAGTTGTACATTGCTCTCATTGATAGTAGTAAATACATCAATTCCATCAAAGCTCTAGGGTAGTCTTTATCTCTATATCCGAAGTAGACCCACATCATACACGCTATAATTGAAAGGAACCAACCTATCCATTGTGTATTGACATTTGCTTCAGATAGAATATAAACGGAGGATACAGCGATTGCTAGTCCTATCCATCTATCTTTATTAGTTATCTTTGTCCATAAATGTTTCATATCCTGCTCTCGCTATGTAATAACTATCTACAATATCGGTAACAGGATTTTTGAGAGTTTGTTGGTCTAATGCTTCCATTAGATTAACTCCAGTCTCTTCATAAAACTTATCGTACATCTTCTCTTTGTCAGCATTACCTTTACCAGTTGCTAACTTCTTAACTACAGATGGTACTAATGTTTCAAATCGTATACCTTTTGTATATAGTTTATGTTTCAATAGTCCTGTATTTTCAGCAAGATTGAATACTCTTCCTTTACTACCAAAAGAGTAATCTTCTATAAAAACATATGGGTTTATAGTATTACCTATAACTGATTTAAAAACAAAATCAGAAATCTTATCGTGTCTTTCTTGTTCGTGTTTCCATTCTGGCATTGTACGACCAATAATCATACCATCTGCAAACACGCCTTCGTACTTTCTCACCGTAGTTAAATAATAAAACTTACAATTCTGTAATGGGTCGTCTATAATAGGTTGTCCGTCCATAACACATATGGCAGGACAGGTTAAAGAATAATCAATTCCAAGTATCTTCGTCATCTGTGGTATCCTCTGGTAAATAATCATCAACCGGTTCATCTATTGAACCGCCACAAAACGGACAGGTCATTGGTTCTAGTTCTTCATTCTTCCACGAAATAATAAACTCCTCCTCGCAATGAGGACATTCGTACTTTTTCTTTTCCATTATAATTTGAATTTCTTAAACTGGTCTTTTTCTACATCCTGTTTAATACCACCAATAACATAACTTTCTATTTCAGTTTCTTGTGGTGCATTTTGTAAACTTCTGCTATTGAACCAGTGTTCAGTCCAAGGTAAAGGATTTGTATTACCTTGGTCATAGATTGGTTTCATACCAATAGCTTTCATTCTCTTGTTTGCTGTCCATTCCACATAATTGTGTAATAGTTTTTCAGAAAGTCCAACCATTGAACCTTTACTGAATAAATGTGTTGCCCAACGCTTCTCTTCTGCTACTGCGTCTTTGTATAGTTGTTCAACATATTTCTCATTGTTCTTAATAACCTTATTCATAACTTTATCGTTCTCTGGTCCACGATAGTTATTAATAATTCTTTGTGATACAGCAAGGTGTTGGCTTTCGTCTCTCGCAATAAACGATATAATCTTCGCACTACCTTCCATTAGTTTTAATTCACCGAAAGCAAAACTACAAGCAAAAGATACATAAAATCTTAAACCTTCTAGTATGTTTACGGTAACTAATGTACGCCATAACTTTTCTTTTAAATCGTATTCATCAATCTTTTGTCCTAATTGATGTTTCATACCTGTGTTAATTAATTCGTCATAATGACCGGTAACAGATTGACTTCTTCTCTCAATCTTCTCATCTGATATAATAGTATCAAATACTTCTGCTGGGTCTGAATATAAGTTCTTAATGATGTATGTATAACTTCTACTATGAATTGTTTCCATAAAGTCCCAGGTTACAATACAACCTTCTAATTCTGGTAATGATACAAAAGGTAAGAAAGCAAGACACGGACCTCTACCTTGTACACTATCTAACATAGTTTGATACTTTAGATTAGATGTAAAGATAAACTTCTGTTCTGGTCTTAATACTGACCAATCAGACCTGTCTTTCTGTAATGATACTTCTTCTGGTCTCCAGAAGAAACCTAATTGTTGTTGTGTTAACTTATCAAATATAGGATACTTCATATTGTCGTATCTTTGTACCTGTAAGTCTTCACCAAAAAACATAGGTTGTTTAGTGTAGTCTATTTCTTTTCCTTTATTAAAAACCGTATTACTCAACTCTTTATCCTCTTTATATGTTGCAAGCCTCACATTCACCGTCATCTTCTACGACAGGAACATTAACTTCTGTTTGTGTGTCTATTAACACATTCTTTTTTTGTTCTGGTTGTAAATTTACACTACCTACGACTTGTTCATCATAAGTCATTGGGTGCATAGGTTCGTCTTCTTTCTTACCATCATAAGTGTTTTGATAATAAGAAGTCTTCCAACCATACTTATAAGTGTTTAACAAGTCTTGTGCCATAGCAGACACAGGTACTTGGTTCTCTTCAAATAGTTCTGGATTATAACTCCAGTTACCAGAGATACCTTGGTCAAAATACTTCTGCATAACCGCAACGATATTTATATAACCTTCATTACTCTTCATATCCCATAGTAAACTATAAAAATTCTTTAGTCTTGCATAATCAGGTACTACTTGTTTCAATGTACCTTTCTTACTTTTCTTAACTGAAAGATAGTCTCTAGGTGGTTCAATGCCGTTTGTAGCATTTGAAACCACACTAGAGGATTCAGAAGGCATTTGAGCGGAGAGAGTGCTGTGTCTTAGCCCATACTGCATTATATCTTTTCTTAATAACTCCCAATCAAAGCTGAGTTTACGATTTACAATCTCATCAACTTCTTTTTTGTAAGTATCAATAGGTAAGATACCATCTGAATATTTTGTCCTGTCAAAGTAATCACACTTTGTTTTTTCTTTTGCAAGTTCATTACTCGCACTTAACAGGTAATACTGGAACGCTTCAGTTAATTTATCAACTTCTTTCCACGCCATCTTCTGGTCATATGTATAACCTTTCTTTGCTAGATAGTGTGCAAGTCCGATATAACCGATACCTAAACTTCTTCTTGCCTTTGTAGATATTTCAGCAGCTCTAACTGGATATTGTTGATGGTCAATAATCTCATCTAACGCTCTTACTGATAAATCACATAGACTTTCTAATTCATCTAAATTTTTTAATACACCTACATTGATTGCACTTAAAATACATAATGCGATTTCACCGTCACCATCAATATGTTCAATAGGGTCTGTAGGTAATGTAATCTCCTGACATAAGTTTGACATATTAACTTTATCTTTAAAACTACTATGTGAATTAGCGTGGTCAATATTCATAATATACATACGACCTGTTTCTGCTCTTTCTTTTAGTAAGTCCATAATCAATCTTTGTGCTGATACTCTCTTACGATATATCTTTGTATCTTTCTCATACTTACAATATAGTTCATCAAACTTATCTGTACCGAAAGCGTCATATAGACCAGGTACTTCGTGTGGAGAGAATAAAGTAATCTCTTCATCATTAATAAATCTTTCATAAAATAGTTTTGATAACTGAATTGAATAATCTAATTTTCTAACTCTATTATCTTCACTACCTTTGTTGTTCTTTAAAACAATAATATCTTCTATCTCTTTATGCCAGATAGGAAAGTGTACCGTAGCACAACCACCTCTTACACCGTTTTGTGTACAAGATTTTACGGTTGCTTCAAACTTCTTTAAGAAAGGTACTACACCTGTATGTGCAACTTCACCACCTCTAATTCTACTATTGATACCTCTAATACGACCTGCATTGATACCGATACCTGCTCTTTGTGCTGTATAATAACCTATCGCTGTATCACTTGAAAAGATACTTGGTAAACTATCATTTACATCTACTAGTACACAACTCGCATATTGTTTCATAGGTGTTCTTACACCTGCCATAACTGGTGTAGGAATATTAATCTTAAATGTTGAGATTGCGTTATAGTATTTTCTCACATATGTTAATCTTTTGTTTTTAGGATACTTTGCAAAGATTGTAGCCGCAATCATCATATACATAAATTGTGGTGTTTCATAAATCTTACCACTACTTCTGTCTTGTACAAGATACTTATCCATAACTTGTCTTAAACCTGCATATGTAAAATCATAATCTCTATCGTGGTTAATCATAGAGTTCATTCTATCAAAATCTTTTTCTTCGTATTGATTTAAAATATCAGCGTCATAAACTCCTAACTTAACACATTTCTTTGTGTGAGCAAACAAGTGAGGATGGTCCCATAGTTTACCAAACAATGCTTTTCTTAAACTATAAAGAAGAAGTCTACTTGCAACATATTGATAGTTTGGATATTCTAGTGAGATTAAGTCTGAAGCTGATTTAATTAAAATTTGTTGTATTTGTTCGGTAGGAATATTATCATAAAATTGTAAACCACTATTCATTTCAACTTGTGATGATGAAACACCTTTAATATCTTCACAGGCATATTCTACCATATCGTGTATCTTGTCAATGTTTAAAGGTTCTTGTCCACGGCCATTTCTTTTTATAACATTAATTTTATTTTCAGTCATCTATTACTCCTACACTTTCCTATAATTTGTTAATACTTGCTTCGCTGATAGTTTTGAATATGTGTTGATACTTATAATCTCATCAAGTTGTACTTTAGATACACCTGTCATAATTAGGTCATTAACATCTTTGAGTTGTATATCTTCTGGCCAAATAAAAATGTTGTAACCTAAATCAATTATTTTTTCCATTCGTTTTATTATTTCTTTATTTCTTGGTTCGTTATCAAATATATATGTCACCTTATCATTATTAAATTTACTATCTAAAGTCAAATCAGCGCCACCGGCTGCAATACAATTATCAATAAACAAACTATCAATAGGACCTTCAACAACATAAATGTGTTTTGCAAAGTTCACTCTTTCTAGTCCGAATATTTTTTGTTTGTCTTCGTCTAGTTTAATGGTTACATATTTAGGTGTTTCTTTACCGAAAGCACGACCTTGATACGCAAACACTTTACCATCTGTATCGTAAAATGGTATCACTAGTCTTGGATGGTCATACTTACTAGTGTTATATTTACGAGGTGCGATTTTATGTGCCCACTCGTAAAACTTATGACACAAGAAAAGTTTATCATAATGCTCTTCTGGTATCATTCTTTTTTCCACATACTTTCGTACTGGATGATTGTCTTCTAAATCTGATATTTTAGTTAGTGAAGATATATAGTCGTTCTCTATCTTCAACTTTGGTTTAAAATCAAATTTAAACTCGGGTTTTGGTGTCGCAGGTGCGTCCGATTTATACCTTTCTAATAGATATTTTTCATAGACTTTTGGGTCTATAAATTTTAGAAAGTTTGCAAGGTTTTGACCCATACCACAATTGTGGCATTTGAAAAACATATCGTTTTTCTTACGGTAGAAATAACCTCTGGACTTTAGTTTTGACTTTTGACTATCACCACAATGAGGACATCTAAAATTAAATAGATAGTCGCCTTTCTTTTTGAAATGACCTAGTCGGGCCGAGATTTCGTTGATAAATTTTAAATCAGTATAACTTGACATTTAGCACTCTTTATTAATATAGAATACACTATACTATATCAGTACAGGTTTGTCAAGCACCTATGATACTTTCATCAACTCTACAACTAATGGGAAGTTTCTTGCTAAAATGAAGCCTATTACTATAGAACCACCTATAATCAACCATTTCCATTTCTCTAGTATATTTACTCGTTCTCCTAGAGAGTTTTTAATAGACCTAATTTCGTTCATTATTCTTTTTTCTGTTAGGTCTATATTTTCTTTCAATTGATTATACCTTTGTTCCGTATCTTCTTGTCTGTCTTTCAACTTTGAGAAGATTATTTCGTCTAGTTTTTCTGCTTGATTTAGTTTCTCTTCGTGTACTGCAAGCATTGACTTAATACCACTACTGATATTAGTTAACTTGTCTATCGCTGTGTCTAATCTTTTATGCACTAAATTGCTTTGCTGAAGTTCAGACTTCAACACCTCTATACTCGTACGGTTATCGTACACATCTTTTGATAAAGAAGCGAGAGTTTTCCTCGTTTCTCCGTTACCGTTTATTGTAGCCATAGCGATTATCTCCCAAAATCAATTAACCCGCTAATGGGTTCTTTGCTTTTAATTTAAGTTCTTGGATTTGAAGTTTAAGTACTTCTATCTCTTTCTCGTTTACTTTTGTTTGTGTTTTGTTCTTCTGTACACTTCCAGAAATATCAGCAGGTATGTTACCTTCTAATTCTGTTATTTTGATTTCTAGTGCTTTGATTGAATCTTGTAAAGGTTGTATATTAACACCTTTTCTTTCTTCAATAGCTGCTAGTTTAGTAGTAAGTTCTCCGTATTTTACGAAACCACCACCTATTGCAACGATAGCTGCTACAAGAGCGGCCACACTTGCTAAATTGTCTTTTAGTTGTTTTATCATAGTTGTTTCCTCAATTGTTCTATTTCAATTAATAAAGATTGTTCCTCAGTTTTAATCCTGTCTAACTCAACTTTCGTTTTAGTTAGAGGGTCGTTGTCAGTATATTTCGCTAAGGTTACATCGGTATAAATTGCTTCTTGTTGTATATTTAGTTGGTTAAAGAAATCTACATTACCATCTGGTAGTTGTTTTGAAGAGTAAAAGGACTGATTTTTATATGCGGACATATCAGGAGCGTTATCGCTCATTGCCTTTAGTGTGATAAATTGTACTGCTTTTACCTTCTGGTCAACACTCATCAAAGTGTTCTCTAACTTCTTAATTATTTTTTCAACTTTGGCACTTATGCTACTTGCGACATCTTTCTTAACTCCATCATCAATATCTGTCTCCTTTGTAGCGCCAGTCTCGTCTGCATCCACTCCTTCTTCATTTGTTTCCGTCTCCGTCTGTCCTTCTGTTTCCGTATCTTCACCCACATCTGATTCAGTTGACTTCTCTTCTGTAGATGATTTTGTCTCCATTGGTTCCTCACTGCTTGTCTCATTTTCTTCAATAGTCTCGGTGTTAGTAGGTTCTTCCTGGTTTGAATTTGGATTATTTGCATTTGTCTCCTCGGTTGATGTTTCTATCTTTTCTTCTGTAATAGTTTCTTCTTCCATAGGTTTTTCAGTTATAACATTAGTTTCCTCCATTTTAGTTTCTTTTGGTGTTTCTTGTATATTCAACTCTTCTTTCATCATATTACCAACTTCTTCAAAAAATTCTTCTTCTGTTATATTCTCTTCTACTAGTGCTGTTTCAAATTCTTCTGTAAGGTTTTCTTTGACTAAAACTTCTTTAAAGTTTTGTACAAACATAGTTTCTAATTCTTCTATCTTTAATTCATTTATGTTTATTTCTTCTATTTCTAATTCTTTTAATTCAGGAACAAATTCTAAAGTTTCTATCTCTTCTAATTGTGTTAAATTTATATTTTCTAAATCTTTTAACTTTTCAGTTAAATCTTCTTGTGCTTCTTCTAACAATTCATTTGTTAAATCTAATTCTGCTTGTGTCTCTTCTGTAATCGCTGTGTAATCTATATCTAATAGTGTGGCAGTTAAACTTGCACCTAATAAGTTAGGACCAATAGATGAGCTGTGAGTAGTATTACTTCCATCAGTACCTTTCCACTCCCACTCATAGTTTCTAGCACCTGTGTCTGTATGTGTTATGCTATCTGTATATGTAAATGAGTTATTACCATAACCAGCGTCATTGTTTCTAGTAAATGTGGTTACACCTAAAACATTATCGTTGGCGTCTGTAATTTTGATTGTTGTTGAAAAAGTATCTCTGGCACCACCACCTAAACTAGATTGTCCACATCTATAACTTGATGAAGTCCATTCGCAATTCTGTATTTCTGTTATTGCGTTTAAGGTTACACCACCATCTAAACTATCCGTTGTAGTTGTATGTGAACCACCATTTTGTTTTGTAGTTGTGATACCAACAAGCGAACCAGTATCAGATACGATACCTTCACCTTTTGCTTCTAGTTCATCGTGGTATGCTTGTATACCACTATCAATGGTAAAACCTTGCGTATTGTAAGGTGCGGTTGAACCTGTACCTACTTTATCAGGTGCGTATGCGTCTGTTGAGTTTTGTGAGTTTGATTGGCCAGCACCTGCGTTAGGTAACAGGTTACCAGAGGTTGCTGTTTCTGCTTTACTTACGCTTGTTGAAGTTGTAAGGATTAACGCTATCAGCAAACTTGTCCACTTTAAACCAGACATATACTATTGCTCCTATGTATAAAATTAACCATTCCATTAGTTCTTATCCTTTGACTTTTTCTTTTCAAGTTTTTCAATTTTCTTTTCTAATTTAGTTGCGTAATCGTCTAACTTCTTATTTTCTTTTCTTATCTCGTTAGCGATAGCAGTTTGTTCAGTTAGTTTGTAAGTCAATGACTTATCTTTTTCACTAGTCTTTTTTAATTCTTTTTCTTTGTTTTCTATGACTTTGAGTTTGTCAACATACATTTCATAATCAGGTCTCAATTTGTCGTATTTGTTCCATTGTGCTTTTGCGTCTGCACCAATCTTACCTTCAAACGGACAAGGTGTACCAGATTGTTCCATTGCAAAGAAAACTCTTGGATCCTGACATAGAATTGAAACAGCAGCAACCTTCATACCTAAATCGTTTAGTACTTTACTTAATTTTATTCTTTCACAATTCTCGTCTCTTATGTGAGCACCAAGTGATAGTCCGATACCTGGGTATTGTAAACCACCAGACATACCCATAACGCAAACATCTTGCGACATAGCACTCATAGAGGGCGCTGAAGCAGTATTCTGTTGGTCTCTTATGTTTGAGTTATTGTTTGTGGTTGCGTTAGTCGTACTTGTGGTATTACTACTTGAACCAGATTGGTAAGTAGTTGTTGATTCTTGCGAATACCCACCAGATATAGTGGTATTGCTTCCCGAAGTATTAGTTTGAGAATTGGTAGTCGCTCCAGAGTTTGTGGTGTCAGCCCAAGCAGGACTTATAGTGAGTCCTAGCATAACGAAACATACTATAAGAAGATTAAATAATCTATCCATAGTTAGGTTCCTAGTGTTTGTTCTATACTTCTATTTATCGGAGCTCGGCACTCTAACCATTTGTTTTTTTGGGAAAAATTTGACACACCCTGGTGTCAATGTTTTGACTACAACTTTCCTTGACTAATTGCTAACCATATCAGACCACCTATTGTGGCTGCGACTACAAGTATTAGTAAAGTGATGGCGATACCATCTAATATGTTGCGTTGCAACTCCTTTTGTGCATAGATTTCCTTTTCTCTTTGGGCTCTTATCTTTCTACGCATATCCGTGAGTTCTTTCCAGGTATTAGGACCATACCTGAAGTTTAAAAGAGTTCTTAACTCTTTCTCTTGTTCCATTATTTTCTTTTCGTGTAATAGTAATTGTAGAGATTCTTCTTCTACAGAACCTGCTTGAAATAACTTTTTGAATATAGGAGGTTTCTTATTGTGTTCTTGTGCTTTGCGTAAGTCTGATACTGCTGTGTACCACTTACCCATTTGTTTGAAAGTGTGTTCAGCTTCTGAACCTAATTGTACTGCTCTGGTTACTGCTTTGTATGCTGATGTTGCCATTGCTATGGCAGAAATAGGGTCTATCAATGTCCTTATACCTTATGCTAAAGTTTTATAGTCATAAAGTACAATTCAATTCAGATACTACTATTTATCTTTTTTCTCTTCAGGTTCGTAATATTTTTTATACTCATCTAACAAAGCATTTGTTTTCATCATATGGTTTCTGATTTGAGCAAAGTTCTTTGCAATGAGTTGATAGTCAGCGTCTGTTAAACCAAACAACACAGGGTCTATACCTGCTTCTTCTAACTTCTTAAATACTTCTTCTGCATTTTCAGAAGTAATAATAATCCACTTAATCTCTTCTAATTGAGGTGGTGTTGGTTTCTCTAAATTTAGTCTCTCTCTTTTGACTTCTGTTTTAAAGATGTCTAACTTCTTAACAGAAGAACAACCACTAACTGCGATTGCAAGTATTAAAACTAAAAATATATTTTTAATATTGTACATAATTTGGATTCGCTATTGATGGACATTCAGGATTAATTTCACTCTTTTTAGTTGCTTTAATCTCTTCGTCTGTCAATGGACTACCCATTGCAATCTCAATACATCTGGTAGCATTTGCACTACCTTTGTTTACTATTCTTTCAATTGCTTTGGTTCTGTCTATTGCCAGTTTACCAATGTCTCGTTTCTTTTTGTTAAACCTTTTATCAAGGTCGTTAAGGTCTTTCTTTAAGGCATTCACTAGAACATTCATTTGTTTATTTGCCTCTAATATCTTACCAAAGTCTTCTTTCTGTTGTTGTATAACAGCCTTCTGTTCATTGATAGATTCTTCTAGTTTAATCTGGTTCGCTTTCAATATCTCATTGTCTGCTTTCAACTTATAAACATAAGCTGCACCACCGGCAAGTCCTGCTATCAATATACCAGCCATTATCATTTTTGCACCACCGAATATCATATTATTATCTCCAGAATTTTAATTTTTTAACTAGGTCTTGTAGGTCTTCAAACTTTTCGTTTACATACCAACCTAATACAAAACCAAGAATAAGTCCTATTGTTAAAAACATTATTTTTTACTCCTTAATTTTACTTGTTCTACTTTCACTTTTGCTAGTTCATCTTCTAATTTATTTATTCTCTTTGTTAAGACAGGAAACTTTTTGATTAGTTTCTCTTCTTGTGTAAGTACATCTAAATCGTACCTCTTCGCTGCCCAACTATAACATCTGTCAATCTTCTTATAAAACCATACACCCATTTTAGTTTTTCTAAACCAGGCATTAGTAGATTGGCCGATGATTGCACCCATTATGGATTTGATTAAAAAGAAATACATATTATACTTTCGCCTTTGGTTTTGCACCTCTAGGCGCACTTCCATTGATAGCCCATCGGCCAAATAGTCGTACAGCATAATAGGCAGACTTTATCTTCCACTTAGGAACTGAAGGTTCTGAATTTTCCATACCTTGTCTGAATATATTGTCTGCTATACTTCTATATATCTCTCGGTCTTTCTTTGAAGTAATCTTGCCTTCTTTAAAAGCACCATTAATTTTTTCGTATAATATATCGTGTATTACAGCAGCTCTTGCTACATCAAACGGAGCGATAAATGCCCAACATACTCTCGGCACACTTGCAAGGTCAGTAATATAACCTGCTGGTACCGTAATTTCTGCTACATTTAATCCGTTATCTGAAACTTTAACTCCACAATGTTGAAGTTTACTTACCTCTTCGTTATTTAAATCTTTTGATTTAAACTTTAATGCTTTATTCAATACCCAGTTTCTTGGTGGTAAGAATATAGCGTCTAATAATCCATTAAACATCTTTGTCCTCTCGTTTAACAACCTTTAGGTTGTGTGTCTTTTTGTTCTGGTCAATGCCTTGTCTAGGATCCTTTTGTGATATAATACCTATCTTCCTACTTCCGTGTCTTGCACTATTAGGAGTGGTATCACCTAAACTTGCTATAGGGTGCATTGAACCCATAGAACCTGAACCGATAGAACCGAAGGCACTATCTTTCAGTTTTGCTTTTTCTAAAATTGATTTTTTAGGAGTGTCTACAACAAACTCTGGTTCACTCTTACCATATGTTAACTCATCTACAATTACATCTAACTTGTCTAGGTTGTCTAGTACACTTGATAATACAGCATTGTTGTTGTCTGTATTCTCTTTTATCTTTGTAGATATTCTAGTTAGAATTTCTTTTTTTCTTTTCTTATCTTGTACTGCGTCAGGTGGCATAGAAACACCGCCGTGAGCAACTGCATTAGCAGGAGCGTCTTCTTTCATAGCTGCAAAATAACCAGTAGATTTACCAGTACCGGTTACAACTTTGCCACCGATTTCTTTTGCTTTCTTTTCTGCGTCTCTTTTGTTAGTGAATAAGTGAAACTCTTTTGCTTTCTCGTCTAACGATAAAACATCATACTCTTCAGGCACACAATTAGGTACAACTTTGTCACCTTTCTTTTTAGTGCCGACTTGTTTGTATCCTTTCCAACAAGCCTCTTTCCACATATCTTTAAATTCTTTCATTTAAATAATCTCCTGGAACTAATATGTCTTCAATTCCGTTACCTCTTCCGCCATACTTCATTTTATATATATCTAATCCTAGAGCTGTAAACTCTGGTTGTATGTCGTCCATAGTGAATACATCACTACCAGAAGGTATAAAATCGTTGCCGTCATATAGTTCTTCTTTTAATTGATAACTACCAGTCTTCAAAGTAGAACCATCAAAGTAATTCTCGTTTAGTGAAAGAGGATAATTTAATTCATTCTTCTCTTTCAATATTTTTACAAGTGTACTTTCTATGTTCTTACCTTGGTCTTCTGCAAACTCTTTATCTTCTTTTAGTAATAAACCTAACGCAACAGCAAACGAACCTATCTTACTACCTAATCCTACTTTACCTAGTATTCTTTTTAAGTTGAATACAAATCTATGTAGCATTGTGTAAGATGATTTTTCTGCACCTGTTTTTAATAGTCTGTATGGTTTAAGTACTTTACCATTTGCGTCTATAATACCTGTTTTAAACGCTTCTTGGTTCTTAAACGGAGTAACCAATAATTTAATTACTCTATATGCTATTAATAAGTCTACTGCTCTACTTGCCATTATAGTTTATCTAACTCCTGTTTAACATATTCGTCTTCTGTCAGTTCATTTAGTTCCGACGGATACAAATAGTTTAAGTATATAAAAACAGATTTTAAGATAGGCCAATACTTCGTGTCGTTTTTATACAACAACAAAGTAATACACGCATCCGTACCGAAAACATTTTGTAATACGATAATATGATTTACCACAAGTCTAATCTTTAATGAGCTCGTAGTTTCATATTTCCGAAACAATCTTTTGAGATATTTAAATCTCTTTATATCATCCCAAAATTCTTTTTCAGTTTCAAATGTTGGATTATCGTAATGCTTTTGTGCATACAATAACCAATTCTTGTCGGTTATCTGTTTGAACATTATGTTTACACTAATTTAGCGTAAACCTTTGATGAACCGTTAGACAATGTTTCGTACTTAACTTCAAGTTTCAAGTTATCAATACCAGGACCATTATCTACTACAACATCTTCAGGTTTCGTTTCAGTTGTTTTACCGTATGTACCACCGAATTGTTTTACAACACCAGATACCGTACCTGCGTCACCTTCTAATTTCATAGGTGAAATGTCTAAACCAATTCTCATTAATTTTTCTCTTAATGCGTCAACAGCTTGTTGAGGTTTGATATATTCCATATCTGCAACCGAACCAACAAATGCGTTAACTCTTTTAAGTACATTAGGGTCTTTCAAATTCGCTGTACCGATATTGCTGTCTTCAGCAGCATTAGATGTAGATGTTCCTACTTCTCCTGCACCGTACTTCGCTTGACTTTTGCCTTCTTTTATGTGTTCTTTAAAAGTTTTCATTTTTTCCTCTTCTTTACTTAAATTTTTATCATTCAATAAATCTTCTTCAAATTCTGATAAGTCATTATCATCATTAAAATTTTTAAAAGATTTAACCATTTTCTTTTCCTTTAAGTTCTTTTTCTGCGTCTCGTAATGTCAAATCACTTTCTGCTTTTCTTAAAAGTTTCTCTAAAGCTTGAACGCCACCGTGAATGGCATTTAATTGCGACTTCTTACTCGCTAATTCTTGTTCAAGTTTATTAACACTTTCACTTAAAGTTTCTCTTTCTTTGAATAGTTGATTATATTCTTTCTCTACTACTCCAATTGATATTGCCATAATTTATCTCCTCAATTATTATGCTATCTGAGCACCATTGTGTCCGATTACATTCCATTTAGAATTTTTGAATAAACAAGTTACCGTTTCGCCTTCACCATTTAAAGTGATAGTCGTACCACCTCTTAAATTTGTAGGTGTAATAGTAATCGCATTACCACCAGTACCGATAGCGATAATAGTTTTAATCATTCCGTCAGAACCATCTGCTAATGATAATGCTGTTGCACCACCACTTTGGTCTACTTCTGAAATTGCGCTTGTTGTATCAATTGATGTACTAGCTGAAGTTAATGCTTCACTAGTTTGTTTCAATCCAATAAAAGTAGGAATGTTATTAAATACATTCTTTGCGGTTACTCTTTTATTGATTGGTGTATTTGAGGGGTCATCAACAATGTGAAATAAATCTACTTCTGCTAATGACGAGCCTAGGTCATCTAGGGCTGTTATTTTTTTGTCTGCCATTTTTTTCTCCTATAATTCCTCTAAACGAGGTAAACTACTCCATACATCATATATGGACCATATACTTCTATTTATACAAATAAAAAAGGGGACCACGAAGGATCCCCTAGTTTCTTTGATTTTAGTTATTATTCTGATTAACTATCAGCAAATTCTGTATCGTCAGCTTGGTCGCCTGAAATAGATGACATAGCAACTAATACTTCTGTTTGCACTCTTCCACTTCTACCACCAGAACCAGCAACTCTTCTTACCCAACCAGCGTGTGCTGTTTTTGTAGTACCAACACCTTGTTCAGTTGTGTCAACACCAAAAACTTTTGTTGGATCTCCTTGAGTACCAGAGCTGTTTTTAGATTCAGAAGTAGATACCGATTTAGGTTTTTCAGAAAGTGTGTAAGCTGTAGCACTACCTACTGCTGTTAATGTTGCACCAGGTACACCAGCAACAACCGTCGCTGAGGTATCACTTGCAATAGCAGTAATAAGGTAATCTTCGCTTGCTACTCTAATATAATCTCCGACAGCTGCTTGTGTTGTTAAAGCAGTTGATGAACCAGTAACCGTACCGTTAGCGGCAATAGCAACCGTTCCTGAAGCTGTTTTAGAGTCTTTATTTCCCCACATACTCATATTTGTACTCCTCTTTTAAATTAAGTTAATTAACTTGATTAATCTTTTATATTTATACAATTTGACTATTCTATTATTGATAACTGATATTACTAGAAGTTAATGACCAGTTTCTTGTTGTACTTCCGTCAGTAGTTGCAATTGTAGATACACCTGCTTTTTTAAGTATAGGATATATTACACTTGAATAACTAGATGTAGGAATATCAACACCTTTCTTTTGTCTACTAAAACTACGATATTCATTTCCTAAATTTACCATCAAATCTTTAAATGTCAAAGAATAATATTGTAAATATCCTACAAAAGAATTATTTGAAATTGCGTCAGGATGTGTAGCAGTCCATTGTACATCTCCATTACCTGCATTGTTTACCGTATTCTTTATACCTTGTGCCATTTGATACATAAAGTTTCCTATGTTAGAATAATCCTGTAATGCTGATGATGTAGGATTAATACCTACACCTGTTAATAAATCTGCAACATAAAAATGTGTACCAATATATCCTTTTATTATATCTAATTCTTGTTGAGTAATTAAACCTTGACTAGCAGCCCAAGATAAACCTGGTTCTGTAAAATTTTGTGGTGTACCTCCAGGTCCATAAATTAATGTATAATAAAATTGTTGTCCGTGACCTTTCATAATAGCAGTATTTGTAATACCATTTAAGAATACAGAATTATCAACTGCCGTTGTATCAAAATTTGATTTATCTTGTTCACCAGGAAAACTTGCTGTACAACGACCAAATCTATAATCATTTGGTGTGCCATCATATTGTCCCCAAGTAGAATGGTCTGTACCCCAAATTTGCTCAACACCACTTACACCAACAACCGTTAATTGTCTCTTACTGCAATTTAAATCATATGTGTTTTCAACTTTATAATATGTGCTAGAGTTATGTGTAAATCCTGTTGTAATACCAGCTTGTGCTAATTGTTCTAATGAACCATTATACTGGTGTATAGCCGTACCTGATATTCTCATTACAGGATTATAATAATTTTTACCTAATTTTGATAATGTATATTGTCGTAATGGTTTACCTATACCACCAAATAATTCATTATGTATAACACGACTACTATAACTACCATAAGGGTCACCTACTTCTGCCATTGTTACCGAAACTTCTGCACCTGAACCTATACCACCTGCAACATCATCAACAATTGATACCGTAGGTGTTCCGTCCCAGAACGAAGCAGGAGAACCGTGAGTTTGTGGAAAGTCAATAACTGCTAAAGGAACTTGAGCAGGGTCTCCTCTGAAATCATTACCGTAAGCAG